>Ga0209390_10003536_pt1 | contig 25128 bp, 3 predicted proteins | sample BON01_FD_187212 | JGI IMG/M metagenome (GOLD analysis project Ga0209390, IMG submission 187212) | Freshwater microbial communities from Lake Bonney liftoff mats and glacier meltwater in Antarctica - BON-01 (SPAdes) (version 2) | ecosystem: Environmental > Aquatic > Freshwater > Ice > Glacier... | reverse complement strand
GGCGAGCAGTGTGACAAATATCCTACGGTGGCGCAAGCACAAGTCGAATACGCGGAAGCGCAGTTCAACAGTATTCGCATCACGCGTACTGGCTCGTGGAGGTTTCGGTATTCGGCTGAGATTATGTCAGAATATGTGCTTAGCATCTTGGGCAACGTTTTCGAAATTAACTCAGGACCTGTGTATTCTTCTTCTTTGATTGAACCCTTGAGATCTCAAGTAGCAGATGAACCTGTGCAGCCGGTCTTGATTTTGCTGCAAGACATTTACGGGAATGATGCGACTCAAGTCGTTGAGGTGTCTGCCTCGTTGCTGGTGAAAGCATCAGGAATTGATGCAATTCTCGGCGGGGCACCAACCACAATGTCCAGTGCCAGTACGGCAATTTTCACAGAACTGGTTATTGTGACGAATAGCTTGCAGTTTCATCCTTTCGAGTGCGAACTCGTGTTTCACAGCAGTGGGCGAAGGATAGGAAAGACGCCGGCGTTTTGGGTTAAAGTAGTCACTGGAATACGGCTTAATATGTCATCAGCTGCGTTTGATACCGAGTTGGTCGTAGGAGAGGAGCTCATTGCCAGAGATGACAGCCAAGACCTGCACACGACTTTGCAAATCCAGCTGCTTGACGTCGACTCACAGGTGGTACTAGAATCACGTCGACCGGTGACAGTCAGATTTCAGGGCGGCCACGAACTGGCTTGCCTCGATTCTATCAACAGCTCCGACTGTCTAGTGGCGAATGCAATCAGCGGCTCTGCATCCTTTCGCAACCTTACAACCTACAGAGCAGACCAACACTATGTGCTTGTCTTTGATGCGACCATATCCACTATCTCCATTTTGGCCTTTTCAAATCCATTCCGAGTGGGCTGGGGGAATGTCTTCAAATTTGATTGGGAGCCGTTTTTGGCGGACGGTACTGAAGTTGCAGAACAGTTGGTAGGATTTGAATTTGATGTCAATCTGTTCTTCCGTGACGTCTACGGCAATAGAATTCTGAACACGACCCAGGAAATGATGACATACATTCCAGGTGACTATTCTGCAAATGTAACAGCTCAAGAGTATTTAGTGGGACAGGTTGAGGGCGCATTTATATTCCGATTGACAGCTTATAAAACAAAGCCAAATCTCTTGCTGAACTTCTCGATTTCATTTGTGCTCGATGGCACTTTCCAAGTATCAATTCCCGTCAACATTGTGCCAGGTCTGCCGCACACACTCAGGATGACATCTCTAAACCAGGTGAGGGGTATGGTCGGAGAGACGCTGGATAGTGTTGCCCACCTCACCATTCTTGACGAGTATGAAAACGAAGTTTTTGACTCATACGAAGGTACCGTGCAAGCTATAGACGCCAACTGCTCCCACTCCACCTTCACGTGTCCCTCAAGCGGAAGTTTGCAATCAAGAGAGGTTTCATGTGTGGACGATGCGGATTTGGGGATGCTTTGTCATCTCGGAGCAATACCCGCATCCAAAGTGCTGGCTGGATTCTACTTTGGTGACCATGGGCTATACCTTGTGCGCATCCGGATTTTTGATGTTCAGAAGGGGGTTGATCTATCTCAAGTTAGTGGCGTCATTTCAATTGCCCCTGACATAGCGCTCCAGTTTCAACATATCCATTCGATAGTAGCTGGGGAGAAGCTGATGCGTGACCCAGGGCAGAGTGGCGTCCACATCGAGATGACGTATTCAGAAGACTCTAATCAAGTGGTGTCCAGTGCACCCTCGACCACTGTGATGATTTCTCCAGTTGCCTTGTTCACACCTCCGACCCCAGCAAACAGGCATGGCGATGCTGTTCTCGTGACGACTTTGAATCCGTACTCCATTAACGGACGACCATGTATGTCGACACAAACCGTGATCAGTGATTTGTGCAATTCAAATGAGACCGAAGGAGCTTCGTGTCCATCAGGTTCGGACTCTTTTTGTTCATTCAGTATAGGCCCATCAGCGTGTGCAACGTGCGAGAGCGAGGATAGATTGCGCGATGTGCTAGCACGTCTCGTCAGCATCTCGCACACCTGCTCTACCACTCTGAACTCCCATGGAAATGTGCCCAGTAATACGCGTTGCCATTTCCCCTTCGAGTTCGACGGGCACATGTTTACCAACTGCACCAGCCAAGAGAGGGATGGTTTGACGCCTGGTCTGTCATGGTGTAGCACGTCATCAGACATGTCAGACGATCAGTGGGGACAGTGCGGTGTATGTCAGGGGCCCGAGTTCCAGGCGCACGGTTTAACGCAAGGCACAATTCAATTCAATGCCAGCATAGTCAATGTTGGTACATATAGACTTCACGCAAGAACCGCAAATTTTTCGAATGAACCTCTTTCTGATGGGAAAAATCTCTTCTTCCGGGATTCGTTTAGCTACACTTGGGCAACAGGAATTTCTGGAGCATTCAACGTGACTCCCGGAAATGTGAGTGGTCTTGAAATACTCTCTGAGCCAGGAGACTGTGTCTTGAAGAACATCAGTGTGGCAGACTGTGTGATTACCTCTGCACCTGTCGTGCGACCAGTGGACCTCTACGGAAATGGTATTGGAGATGTCCTTGTTGTGGTTGAAGTCATTCAACTTCCTCTCTTCCCGTACCTTCCTGCAGGCGCTTCTCCCCAACCTTCCATCATTTGTTTGTCAGGGTGGACGGAGGCAGACGGGTCATGCTTCAAGTATGATAGCACGCCTCTCTCATTTGTCTTGGCTGACGCTTCGTGTCGGAATATGACTTCTCCATCTTTGGGATCACGAATTGCTACAATCAGTTCGAGTTGTATGAATGAAGCAGTTGCTGGATTGGTTGGAAGTAATAGTGAAGTTTTCATTGGGCTTAAATTTGAAGGTTTCGGTGGATGGTCGGAAGGGGTTGGATCAATAGAATGGGCGTCGGGGTTTCCTGTCACGTTCCAGAACTGGGTATCCGACCACGAACCGGATGCTATGGTAGAGTGTACGCGCATATTTGGAAGCCTGTCTAGCATCAACCCGAGGGCATGGCATGACCATCCGTGCGCATATGCCAGCCAAGGGTTTGTGTGTAGCTATGTTCCCATGGTAACTCGAATGTTAGGTGGACGTGGTATGCTGACCTCAAAATGGTGGGAAGGAGGTACTGTTGCACACAGTGGACTTTCAATTGAGGACTTGTCAGATTCAATGACTCCTCCGTCTTCTATGCAGCGATCTCTGCCTAGATTCAAGGCTTTAATGCGATTCAGCCATAAGACGCAGGATGCAATCATTTTTTACACTGGATATAGGATCCACTTTGTGTCAGTCAAAGAAATCATCATGGTAACACCGTCAAATGAGCTTAGCAGCGTTAGCTTCTTTGTAGGTGACACTCTACCAAGTATTGATGTGGGCCTCACTGATCTGGACGGCAGGCCTGTACACTTCACCTACACCGCCGTGCATGCTACCTTGTTCCAAGTGGATGGCCCTCAACACCCGGTGTTTGGGCAAACGAAGGTACGCGTAGAGAATAATACAGCAAGTTTCCTGGGGCTTTCAGTTCAACATGCGAATAGTAGCCTCTTCATTCGATTTTCCTATGCGGATTATTTTATCGATTCAGCAATCTTTTCCGTTGTCCCGACGGACCCCGTTGGTCTGGTGATCATGAAGCAGCCACCGCATGTAATTACCAGCACAATCAAGTTTCAGATCCACGTGGCCCTTCTGGACCAATTTGACAACATCTGCCAAATATCTCACGCGAAAGTCTATGCGTTGACATGCACTGCAGGCACTCCTGGTTGCCAATCTTTGGCCGATGCTTCCCTATTTTCTTCGATTTCCGGGGCAGAGACACTTTCTGCGTGTGCAGGTCGTAATTGTTCATACGAATCACTCGAAATGGCAACAGCACACGGCAGAACAGACTTTGCTGGTGGATTGTGGTACTTCAATCATCTAGTAGTGAAGAAAGCTGCCCCAGAAATTCAAATATATTTTGGAGTTGAACAAATGAGAACAAACTTCCCCTTCACTGCGCATGATTGGTGGATCCCATCACTTGAGACTATCTCAGATTATTTCGAATGTGTGGGAGGTGAGTTTTCAAGCATTGAGATAGTCAGTGTTCTCGGTAACATTGTCGCAGGTGATGAGTTGCCCGTCGTCACTTTCAAACTCACTGATTCAGAGGGAAACAATTACGATCCCGCAGCATCCGAATCAGAGCATGGAACTCCGTTTACTGCTGGTCAAGTTGGACAAACGTATCTGTTTCATTTGCATTTCGAAACGTTAGATGGAAAACTTTTAACCTCCAAGGGTGTGGTTTCCATGGACAACTTTATATATTTGGATGCGTTCAAGGGAATTGTGTCTTACACTGCTGGCGACATGTCATACGCTGTTTCAGGACCCTTTTTCAACGTTTCAGGTGTTTCTATCTTTCGAGCAGGATCTTACAAGTTTCGTGTCAGAATCAACTGCACTGACATTCTCGTACGTAACAATAAATTTCATATAATACCCGCTGTCATTGACCGCCTAGTTTTCAACACGACATCGGGCAACATCCAGACGACGTTGAACGTGACAGCAGGAACGCCAGTTTGCTTTCAGTTTCACGTTCTGGATGAGTTTGGCAACTATGTTTTGAATCTACCTGATACGGTGAGTGTTGTTGCCACTGGGAAGCTCTTGTCTCGCGCACCGTGGCTGGAAATTCCATCTTCGTCATCTTGGCTGCAGGGACAGATGGAGGCGAATGTACTTGACGGTGTATTTATATTTGACTTGCTGATGCTTCCGTATGCGGGTGCGTTCACTTTGCACTTCAGGTACGCGGAGCTTGCTAACTCTGTAGATCTTGTGGTGACAGCAGTTGACCCGTTTCAGATTGCCCTTACCAGTGCACCAACATCTTTCAAGATTGATGGTCAGAATTTGGGAAGTCTTCCGGGCCTACCATACCGCGCTGCTGTTGTGGATAGTTTCAACAATACAATTTTCGTACACAGTGTCAAAATGCATTTAGCAGCAACATCAGGCTCGGAAGCTCAATTGTGCCTGCCAAGTGAAGATGGCGTGTGCCAAGACCGATTCAATGTGTTTGATACCGACGTAGACAATTTGTGGTCATCGCATGAATTTGACGCTTACTCTGACAAAATGGAGTCTCTCTACGGTGATTACGTCTCAGGCAACTCCTTTGTCGAGGTAGATAAAAACAACGATGGCTTTGTATCGAAGATTGAGTTTCAGACGGCTGGAGTTAATATTGTAAACAGTGCCCCCTTCTTTGAAATAACTGACACGCGAATCGAGCTACCCGCTCAAAATTACTCCTTGATCTTTTCATCAGGGGCGCTCACCCTGCAGACAGATTCGTTTGATGTTATCCGCGGGGAACCGTTTGGTGTGGTTGTGACAAGTGACTGTCCTGATCTGGTGACGAGGAGTTGCGGTATCGTGGGCAAATTCTTGGAGGAAAAATTTCTTGTTGCTGTAGTTGATGCGGTCGGTAACTTGATAGATGATCTGGATGATTTACTGATTCAAGTGTCGATACCGTCGGCATTCATCACGCCAGGTGCAAATTTGCAAGGAAATCTTGTTTCGAGAACTGTGGATGGTATTGCTGTATTTCTGGGGGGGCGATCAATTCGCATTGACAAAGTTCCTCCGAACCCTCAAACTGGCTATAAGTTCCAATTTGTTGCCATGTCCTATGAATTTCCTGACATCAGTTCAGGGAATTCTGACTTTTTCAGTGTCAAATCTGGGAAGGCTGTAACGATTGGATTTGCGAGTCAGGTAAGCGAGGGATCCATTTTTTTTGTCTTTTCGGCGGTTGGATTTGACAATGGTGCAGCGCTCATTGAGTCGAGAGACGCGTACGGGAATTTAGCTGTGGACACTGATGACTCGGTTTTTGCCAACTTGTACACCCAAGCACTTCCCAGCGCCATACTCTCAGGAACAACTGCAATCAAACTTATCAACGGCTATGCAAAATTTGATAATTTACTCATACATCAAAAGGGCGCCAACTACACCCTCAAGTTTTGTCTGAAATCACCATTTTCTTGTCCTCAATCTGTAATTGGAAATTGTTTTTCTATCGTGGCTCTCAGTGCGATTTCTGTCACGATCGAACCACGAGATGGATATGCAGGCGCATCCATATTGCCCGATGTGCATCTAGAAAATTGGGACAATTCACCTGGTGCCCCAGAGGCTCCGCAGGGGCCCTCTGTTCAGATCTTGGACGAATTCGGTAAACGGTTGTCGACAAAAGTGTCTGTCATAGCGCGTCTTATCAGTCACACCGCTGACACTTTGCTCAAAGGAGAGACCACTGTGTCATCCGCATTTGGATTGGCTCAATTCACAAACCTTTACATCGAAAAAATGGGGCAATACCAGATCCAATTTAGCATTGGAATATTGGGATCGGATCTGACAAGTCTCTCTCATACATTTTTGATCTCTCCCAGCAAGGAGAGTGTGCTTTGCAGTAAGGCAAGTGACTGCATTATCAATATTATGCAACAGCCTCATCCGTTTTGGTGCGATGGCCTTGTGCGCAACCTGCTCGATTTTACCCTGCCAACTAATATAATTGCTGGCAATTGTTTTAGGACGTTTTTGAATATCACAGATGCGTATGGCAACATCCTGAGCGTCGGAAATGTCACGGCCGAGGTGTTGCTTGATGATGCTGAATTACCACTCGCAGAAGAATGGGCAAAATATTTGTTGCAGCATAGACAAGTACAGATGGTTCAAAACTCGAAGCAAGGAGTCCTCACGTATATTTTCGGTATCGAAAGGAGCTGCAGTCCGTTGGACTGTGCTGGCGAGTTGCAACAGGGATATCTCTTGCGATTTAGCAAGTACGCAAGTACAGCCTTGTCAGATGAATTTGTGATTCTGCCCGATCTCGCCGCGTCGTATTCATTTGACCTGATGAACTTGAATGAAGAGCGAGGCATTGATGAGGTGTATGCAGGCGCTCAGATTACTCCGGGTCCGGCGTGGGTTGATGGGATTGGTAGTCCGACGTATTCTTTGTATGACAGATTTGGAAATCTGGCTACTACGCACCGGGGAGTATTTGTCTGGAACGTGACGTATACTGGTCCAGGGTGCATGTTGTGCGATGAGCAGGTTGTAACACCCAAGGGCATACTGGGTAGAGAATGTGAGTCATCGGCTGTTGGTACAGGACGGACTAATGCTTTGGAATATTCTGTCAGCACGTGCACCGACATTATTGAACCCAAGAATGGCAAGCTGCAAATAAATGTGTCAGCTCCAACACTAGTGGTAAAGGACTATCACTACCAATTCACGATTGAATTGAAGTCATGGGATTTCGGAGACAACGATTTGTTTACAGGCGTTTTAACTAGATCTTTTGATCTCCTGGCTGGTATTCCTGCTGATGTTTCATATGCTCAACGTGATATTGAAAATCGCTATGCAGGACAGGATTTCAAGGTTGCAGTAGCAGTCACAGACAAGTTTGGCAATACTGTCATCACTGGCTGTACCCGAACGGAAGTTTTTTCAATCTCCCAAAAGTCCGCCTTGAGCGTCTGTAGCGGCTGCAACCAATCATTCTGTGACGACTGTGGATATCAGATTATAGAGCAGAATAGTGATCTCGACGATACGCACGTGGCCTTTGTTGAGGTGTTGTCAACATCTGCAGCGATTCAAGATTTGCAGATAAGCATTTCATTTTTCGATTCTTGCGCGTCCACCCAGGTGCTGTTCACAACAACGACACTGCCTTTTGACATCAGACCTGCCGTTGTGAGCAAAGTAATCGTTCAAGAGATCCAGACCGTGCAGGTTGGATCAGAGCTGTCAATTCCCTTTGCCCTTGTAGATGAATTCGACAATCTGGCGCATGAGTTCACCAATTATTTTGCAGCAGTGAGCTATACGCTGCCGAATAGTATTGAATATGAAGGTTGTCTTCACTGCAGTGGAGCCCCACCGTGCGATGAAGAATGCTTTTCTGGTGCTTGGTTCTTAGGTGGGAATGGTACGGTTCAAATGAGGTTTCCAACGCGAACTTCAAGTCAGATGCAGCTTGATATGACAATTGAGTTGCCCGCATACATGGAATGGGATGCCACCACAATCAATTTCCCACTACGTATTGCCAAGATTCTTCCAACTTTTGCGGCAGAATTTCAATTTGTCGAGCTTCCCAGGAACGCAACGTGGGTTTCTTTGGCAAATGTAGAGTACGACACGTTTCCCATCGCCCGAGTTTTTGACAAATATGGCAACGTTGCCAGTGGTGGGCAAAAAATCAGAGTTGAATTAAAAGATTGCGGAAATTCAGTACTCCGTTACGTTCCTCACGTATGGGAGGACGAATTGCTGGATAAACTGCCTACCAGTCCGCCGTATGCTTTCACAGATTCGAATGGCTATGTTGAGTTGCGAAATTTTACACTTGACTATGCCAACCAAAACAAGCCAGGTTATTGCCAATTGCTCTTCACATCCTTAGACGTTGGATCGACTGCACAAGATTCCATGTACTTCAACGCGACGCCTCCTATATACCCGGACGGAGACCCCAATCTGTGTCCGTGTATTGATCCTTTCAATCACACCAGGAAACTGGTTACAAATGATGGAATTGAGGTCACGTATACGGATGTTGATTGCGCATGGACTGCCTCATCAAATTATTGCTTGCCTGCACACTATGGTTCGGGATACGATCCGTCCTCTGGTGTCACTGACATGTGCACACCAGCTGATGAACTATTCACCCCAGCATGTCAGGTCGAAAACCCTCCTAGCTGGTGCCCCGAGAAATGGTGCTGGGTAGACCCTTTCAATTGTGAAATGGAAGCATACCCTTTTGTAAAAGCATCAAGTGCCTTCTCTGATTATAAGCTGGAATTGCCGGATGACTATGTTGTTACAGGTGGTGCGCAGGATCAAGACTTAAAGACTCTGTGGTGGACTGGCACCACCTGTGGCGTTGTGAGCACTTTTGTCATTATCAAGACCACTTCTATCCGAATTGAGTTGCAGCCCCTGGGCATTGCTGAGGCAGGCAATCCTTTGGGAGTCCAACCTACCGTTGCATTGCTCGACAATTTTGAAATTGTTAGTCGTGAGGAGATTTACACCATAATTGCATCTCTTTGCAGACCATGCATCTGTCCTTGCGAAAGACAAGAGGGGATGGGATGGATCGACAACTCCACGTGTGTTTCGCAGGACGAACAGGTTCTGGTTGACAATGTGTTGGAGACGATCACTCGATGGGAAGGCGAAGCAACAGGATGCCACCTCAACGCGCCATACATGCTCAACAACAGGGCCACAACACGGGTGGGGTATGCAAAGTTTGCTGGCCTGACCACTCTTTCATCTGGCCCCAAAAACTACCTCAATTTTTCAATTGCAGACAGTTCCATGGCAATTCATGTGACATCAAGAATATTTGATATTAATCCTTGCACGACCCGCTCGCTCGAATTATCGTCAGAGTCATTTTTCCCAATGTTGAGCGACACTGCAACTAGTTTTTGCGACGGTGGGCCTTGTATCATAGAGTTGGTAGATTCGTTTGGTAATGTGGTGCCCGACGAATTAGAGGTGATTGCTGCTTTAGAGGTGTCGCCGGACCAAGAAGTGGCGGGCGTCACTGTGAGCAATAGCTGCAAGTGTACTGGTTCCAACGTCGGTCCCAACGGAGCTATAGGTACAACCGACCAATTGGTGGGAGATTTCACTCTCTTCCTGTCAGCGGATGGCATTGCAGATTACGGTACACGCTGCGCACGTTGGGATAGTTCGCGCAAAGATTGTTTGGCAATGTGGCCAAATTGCACAGCTGGTCGCTGGTGCTGTCGCGCATGGTGTTACGTTGACAAATCTTGTCCTGGTGCCGTGGAGGATGTTCTTATCAAAGACCTTTACATCTCTTATGATGCATGCTCTAGTGACCCCGCCTTGGAGAAATCTTGCAAATACGAAGTTCCTGGAGAGTGTGATGCACGAAGTCCTCCGCAGTATAGATCACCCGAGGCTCGCCTTCTGGGGGTTACTTCAATAGTTGCATCATTGGGTAGAGCTGTGTTCACGGACCTTTCTACAACAATTCCAGGAAGCTACTCACTGATGTTCACTGCGCGAGCAGGATCAGATCTTATAAAGAAGCGGCTCCTTGATTTTGCGGTGACACCGTTGTATGCTCGGACGATGCATTTCGTGCAGGATATGGAGAGCACAAGCTCTGCTGTAGACACTGTTTTGCAACCCCCCTTGGTCTCGCAACCGTCTTTGAAACTGCTGGATCTATACGATAATCCTGTGGTGACTGACAGAATTTGTGCTGCGGTCACTGCCTCGGTAACTCCTGACTCGACCGTAAAAATTTATGGTCAATCACTCACAGACACAAACCCATACTGTCGGCTTGAAGAGGACCCGCTTACTGGCGAGGAGTCAAAGCATTTTTGCTTGATTACTTCAAATGTTGAGCATGCTATAGCGTCTTTTAAAGCTCTCAGCATCCCTGGTGGGGCACGTGACGGGCTGCAGCTTCTTTTTACGGCAGGGTGCTGTGACCCTGAGCCAGACAACTGCTACTGCGCAGATCCCGTGACACCTCTATCAAGAGATAGAAGTTTATTTTTGACGAGCCTCGTGACTGAGCCGTGTGTGCGTGCAACATCTGCAGCATTCAATGTTATCCAAAACCTTGCCATCGTCGACACCAATCTGGTCTTTTTAAATGCCCCCCAACATAGTTATAAAGCCGGCGAATCCATCACTGTACGTCTAGTCCTAGAGAATGAGGGGAAGCGTCTCGATGGAACTTTTTTCACTGCAGCCGCAATTTTGTACGACGAATACTCGCAAGATCCGAGCTCTGTGACGTTGGAAGACGGCGTCATGAAGTCACAGGGGGTGGAGGTTGTAGCGGCATCTGTGACAGGCGTGGTCTCATTTGAAAATCTGATTGTCACGGAGTTGCAAGGGCGACGCAGATTTCGGCTAGATTTCTACGTGAAAGAGAAACCTTCTGTGACAGTCATGTCAGCGGCATTTCAGATTACAGCAGCCATAGCCTCTCAATTAACGATTGAAGATGTGCCGACTGTGCTCTTAACAGCAGAGGCTTTTATTGCCAACCTGCAATTGTTTGACAGGTTTGGGAATTCAGCACCGACGATCGGAAACTCAAGCATTGTCGTTCAAGACCTTGAACGCGCAAAAGGTGCTCGCGCGGGCGACCCTGTGCGTGGCACTACCTCAGTGTCTTTTGATGGATTCGAGGCCAGATTTAAAAGCACGTCGGAAACCCCTGTCCACTTTGTGGTCGCAGGGCGATATAAGCTTCAGATCATTACATCCTTCCAAGACCCGTCAGTGCCATTCTTTCACGGAGACTATGATCTTCTTGTGCTCCCTGCTGATCCGATCTTGATCGAAATTGTCGATTTCCCCACGGACTTGACTGCCTGGGAACCATTTGTATTGAACGTCAAAGTTTTAGACGGATCAAGGAACTTGTGTTACAATTTAAATCCCGGCATGGGACACCATGTATCAGCATCAACATCGCCTAATTTTATGATACAGAGATCCTTGAATGATCCTGATGTTGAAATTTTCCAGGACCCGTGCATTTTGGAGCCAGTGGCCGGGGTGGCCAGCTTTACAGATTGTCGTCCAGTTGGTGGTGCACTTGTGAAGTCAACAAATGCGTATATAAGTCGTGGAAGCATTCCATTTTCCATCAATCTGCTTCGAGGGGGCCAAGCAAAGACAACGCCGGTGACCATTCCAATTCTCATCGTGGCTCCTGTTCTTTCCTTGGTGACCGACTTCTGTATCAGCTGCAAGAACTGTGACAACTATTGGCCAGGCCCTCGCTCACAACAACCAGTAGAGTGCAATTGTACAGCCACCATAGTCCCAGAAGGGGGTGACGTGTCAATACCAGCACATGCGGCAACGTTGGGGCAGCCCTTCCAACAGATGATGGCAGAGCAATTGTTCCGATATCCTCGCGTTCGCTTGCTGGACGATGACGGTAATTTAGCGCAATTTTCTAGAAAGCCTGTAGGTGCAAGTGTGTCCGGCAGCCTTAACGTGCGATTGAATGGGCTCAAGGGCACCTGGTTAAACTACAATCATTTACTAGGAACTATTGTCACCTCACCCGATTTATGCAGAGCCCAAGCCGCACCAGTTGATGGTGCTGACTCCGATGAAACAGAGACTGCGCCGCACAAGTCCCCCTTGTTCACTTATCCCGACGACATGCGGATTTGCGTCAGAATCAATCAATGTTGCTCTGAGGCAGGTGACACTGCTGAATGTTGTAACCTCAATGACCAGCTGCTTGCCGGACCGCTCTATCAGAATCAAGAAAATACTATCTCAGGACCAAGCACTAGAGATCTCAGGCTGGATCCAGACAATGTTCAATTCCTCGATCCTTCAGCATGTTTTGATCTCATTGGAACACGAATAGTACATGCTGTGGGTGGTATTGCTGAATTTGATCAGCTGGGGGTTGTGTATCGTGGTGACAAAAAAATTCATTATTCAGACCTCTCAAAACGGCAATATAGCAAACTGAAACCAGATGCACATGATCTTTGTGAAAGTTACAGAGGAAGCATCTTTGACAATCCAATCTCTTTAAATTTCGAGGTTTTTGCGCTTGATAAGGGTATGCTCTCCACCACGATCGTTCATCCTACGTTAACCACATGGCCCTTACACCTCCACTCTTTCAACGCAAGCCTGAAGATTGCAGGCGAGGTTTTCGATGCTGTCGCAGGGAACATCTTTGAGAATCCCCTGTATATTTCGATAGTGCGAACTGGTCATGCCGACCATGTGATCAAGTACTCTACTCGATCCTTCAGCTTCAGGGCCTTTCGTGTGAATGCAGCGCTTAGTCTTACCGAGAAGGTGGAGTTGTTGGGGACAGACGGACAGCAATTTGTTTGGGGCGAAGGAATAGTTGACGATCTCAAGATTTCGAAGGCAGGGCCTTTTTCCATTGAAGTTTCTTCCATTGCCTTCGACACTTTGCCGACACTCACCTCTTTGGCGCCGATCTTTACGGACCCCAGAATGATCCAAGTAAACAAATTTGACCACTTGGTTTTTGACAAACAGCCTCAAACTGCAAATTCTCGGTCATTCATTCCTGTAAGTGCGGTGATGAAAGATCTATACGGAAACACAATTGGGTGTTTGTATGGAGACTGTCCCAAAGATTACCAAAGGCCCCAGAACGAATTTGTGAGTAAGACGCTGAGTCTGCATCCGCAATCATCTTTAAGAATCCATACTGAGGTGCTTGGATTCGACGGCAACAGGACGGTGTGTGCTGGCTTCAGCAACCAGCCATTGTGTGGATGCAGGACGGACTTTGTTAACAGCGCAGCTGGAGTTGCCGAGTCAGAGTGTTTTTCGATTGGCATGGCAAGTGTCGATTTTTCTGTAAATTTCTTCGTCGCGGGAACGCGGATTGCTTCGCAGTCATTTGATATATTGCCAGGACACCTTGAGATTTTGAATTTTGTACGCCAGCCCTCAATGAATGTAGAGGCAGGATCGCCGATCAATCCCTCGATTATTGTGGAACTTATGGATGGTTGCCGCAACAGGATTTCGAATCCAGTGCAGGACGTCCGTGTCTATGCATCAGTTGAACCAGTATCAGCTTCCGTCTTTCCCCAGCTCTCGAGGATAGTATTTTCAAGATCAGGAGTGGCAGAGTTTTTTTTGCGATTGAGATTGAGAGGGCCAGCAAAGCTTACATTCTATGCATGCCCGTCAGACAATGGCCAGACTCCCTTAGGAAGTGACATCTCAGAGGGAAGCGACCCGGATGTGAGCATTTCCTCCTCGTGCTTTGAGGGCTGGGCCAGAATCGAGTCGCGAACATTTACTGTATTCAATCGACAGGAAGTGGGAACACTCGCCATCAGTATGCAGCCTGACGATGCAGTACAAGGGCAAGTCCTTCTACAACAGCCTCAAATACAAGTGCTTGATCTTTTCAGTAATCCTGTGGTCCAGTCTGCAGAACAAATTTACGTGCGTGCTGTTCTTTCTACTGGTGGTGGTTGTCCAGGAGGGGCATGTAATTCTATCTGTGACGGATCACCGATCAAGGGCAGATGTTTCAAATTCTTTATAGAACCGCTTGATCGCACCAGAGCTCAACAGGTTTGCCATAATTGGGGCGGAAACTTGGCCACAATTTCTGACGAAGTAGAGAATGAGCATGTTAGTACTCTCACCCAAGGCCTTACTTCGTGGATTGGACTGGTCCAAGACGAAGTCGAGGCAAATGTGTGGTATTGGGAAGACCAAGGCCGGTTGCGTCTTCTGGATCACACGCGACCTACAACGTATCAGAACTGGTTAGAATGGATGCGATATTATCCCGGTTTCTGTGGAGTCATTCATGCAGGAAACGAGGATGAGTTTTCGCAGTGGGGCCCAGAAACATGTACGGAGGAGCTCCCTTATGTGTGTAGCAAAGTGACAGAAACATTAGATTCTGAATGCCATTGCTGTCAAAAATTGCTTGGACGCACAACAGTTGAAGTCAAGAATGGCCTTGCCAGTTTCACTGACCTTTACTCCGTTTCATCACCAGGACGGACGTTGCAATTGCATTTCACAGCCTTTTATGCTTCACGTGGAATTACTGCGAATACTAGTTTGATGGTCACATCGCAGACTTTCACCCTTTACGATAGAATCTCTCAGCTGTTTTTGGAGCAGCAACCTTCTTTGGCTACCTCTGGCCAGCCCTTTCTTGTACAGCCTACCATTCTATTGCAAAGCGCTTACAATGAAGCGGTTTCTCTGGAAGTGGTGGTTGTCGAGAGCATGCTGCTGTTCAGACGTGGGGACGCAAATGAGTCCTTTGAGTGCTCATGTAATTCAATTTGCATGGACCCCTGCTCAACCAGAGAATTCCCCACTGACGATGAAGTGCTGAATTTGAATTACCCTCTCTTAGTTGGAAGCATGTCCCTGGCGACTGACAAAGGAGAAGTCAGATTCACAGACCTTGCAGTCGTAGTTCCGAAAACTGGCAGTTGGTTCGATTTCAGATTACGATTTGCCGCCAAAGTCGGTCCGTTAGGCGAGGAGAGCATTGTTTTTGTTGACTCGATTCCTGTAGAAGCACCCCAGTGGTCTTACAATTTAGTCGTCATGTCACCAGAGAATCTTACAGACAAAATCGGTAGTTATGCTGCAGGCGACACGCTGCCCGTGATAAAGATTGCGTTGCACGATGCTGAAGGAAAGGTTGTTGCCAATTCAAATATTAATCTACTTGTTGGGTTGAATCGTGAGATGCAAGTGGCAAATTCGGGTGACTACCTGTTCATGGACTCGTGCTCATCAATAGGATCTACGTGCAAAGAAATGGTCAAAAAGGGAGTGGCTTCTTTCACAGACCTCAGGGTCACATGGGTTGCCAAGGATGTGAGTCTCTTTTTTTCGACTGATGCAATTCCTGGAATCCCATTACCGATTAAATTCACAACTGCTTCATTTGCCGTAAATCCGGCTAGGTTTTCGAAGCTCCAGTTCGAAACTCAGCCAGAGCAACGATTCGCCGGAGAGCTTTTCCCGACAATAAAGGTTTCAGCTGTTGACGACTTTGGTAACATCGACTCTCTTGCAACAGGCTATCGAGTCATTCTAGGTGTTGATGCTTGTATCAATGCAACTGTGTGCACATTTGCTCAGCAACTGACAATCGATGGCATTGCTGAGTTCAGGGATCTGATAGTCAATGTTTCTGGAATCCACACTTTGAAGGTGAGGGTTGTAACAGAGAATTTTGACGTCTACGACTTGAAGGCATGCCTCAATGCATCGGCGTTAGCAATGACGGATCCAAGCAGGCGCGACTGGACCAAACAAAGACGCGATATAGTGTCAAGTTCACAAGAATTTGACATTCTGCCGGAAACACCAGATAGTGTTGAAATTTTGGAGGAAAGTGAACCTTTCAAGCATGTTGCTGGACATCCTTTCTCAAATCAGCCTCTTGTCGCTGTAAAAGATAGATATGGCAACCTGGTGCGAGATTCCTTCAATGTTTTTGTGACGGTTGCGGATCAAAAAGACCGTGGATGCCTATGTGATTACTCTCAGGCGTTGAATGCGTTGCTGTGTCTCGATGCTAACTCGGATATGACGATCCAAAAGTGCGATGGAGAGTGTCCCGACCGGGTTCTTCAGCATGAAGCGATTGCTTCCAGTGTCAACGGCTTGGCACAGTTTTCGGGTCTTGCATGCACTCGCATATCGTGCTCTCTGAATTGCACATCTCCGAGGTGCGAGCAAGACAATTGTAAACCGATCAATCAGTTTAAAATGACGTTCAGCATTGACACAGTGGAAGGTGCTTCTTACAGCCGTCCTTTTAAGAAGGGCTGTACCACATGTGTTGCCGTCAGCCATCCTTTTGACGTCTTTCCAGGGATTTACACAACCATTAGCCCTGAACCCTTTGACATTGTGATTGCAGGTACCCCAGGGGATGGTGTTGAAAGTGCTGGCTTCTACTCCACCATCTCGAATTATCCCTACAGACCTCGCAGAGAGCCCATGGTAACTTCTGCAGGAGACAAATACATGCGAGAGCTATACCACATGCCTCCATCGTTCCGTGTTGTTGATAAGTATGGCAATGTAAATGGCACTGTCACGGGGTTCGCAAACATTTCCCTACCCTTGGGAATGGCACCGGATCTGATGGGTTACGCCTTTTGCGTTGCCAAAGATACGTCGGTGAAGGGCACGCTCTGTCTCAAGGGCATTTTCACAGCAGTTGTCGAAGGAGGCTTTTGCATGTTTACCGACATCTTTATGAGGCACGTGGGGCCTGCTTGGAAAATGAAGTTCACGTTTGGCTCCGTGAGTGCTATTTCAAACCCATTCCACGTTCTGCCTGCACCCCCGCTACTTTCAGGCATCACCTTTTCGGACACTTTTACATCACTGATTCTCAATTTTAACACGCCGACAAATCGGGCGGGTATGCAAGCCAGATTGCATTGCGACAAGATCCTCTCAAACACTTCCATAGCCAGTATGGGCGACTCCCCGCAATGTACTTGGAAGACTGATTACAAAATGGTAGCAACCGTGCGCTCGAATGCCAACGTAAACGTGATGGATGACTTGAAATTACACCAGAATGCTGTTATCCACACTTCTGCGCACTACTCACGAGTGATTCAGTCGGATGACACGCTGCAAAATGCTCGGGTTGTAGTGGCACAGCCTGGAGGGCTCACTCTCACTTCGCCACGCTTAACGCCAATTTGCCGACCCGCCATGTTTCCTGAGGGGCTGAAGCCATATGCTGATTTAGAAGCTGTCCCGGTTTTGGTAGATCCGAGCCCATTTCAAGATTTTGTAAGTTCGTCTGCTTCGGTATACTTCAACATAGATGGAGAAAATTATGTAGTGATTGCAAATTTCTGTAGAGGCCAAAACTGCCGGTATGATCAAGTGATCAAATTCACTTCCGCGGAGTACGATATTTTTTCGTCTATATATAAGTGGAACGCCGACGGCACATTTACCTTTTTCCAGGCTATCAAGACGCAGGGTGCAATGGATGTAAAAGCTTTCCAGGCGGAGGATTCTCGGGAGGATGGCCCGCGTGGACAGAAGCAGTTTTTGGTGTTTGCCAACTATTACACTAAAAATAAGGATCCAGTTAAATGCCCGACTCCGACTGATTGTACTGCAAATGCTACGGTGTGGCAGTACAACTACTTGACGAAGCAGTTCACGTTGAGGCAGAATATTGATCATGTCGCATACTGCACTTCAGTTGATGTGCGGGAACATAACGGCTTGCTCTTCCTCGTTGCTACCAGTTCCGTTGCAGTTGACTACATTTCAGTATATAAATGGGTTGAGGGCAGTTTCCGCATAGATGAGGTCAATGGCTGGTTCTACGGCTGGGATGATGATCAAAAATTTGGGTGGGTTCCAGCATCATTTTCTGATTTTGTACAGGATATACCGACATCGTCTGCAAGCGACTGTCATTTGTATCATGCCGGAGATGACTTTTGCCTTGCCGTATCGAATTATGCCATCGGTACCTCAACCCAGGCCCCTGTTGGCATTTACAAGTGGAACGATGTTGGTTGTTCAGACACTCAACTAGGAGGTTGTTTTGAGTACTTGACTCAACTACCAGCGCTGGGAGCCAAGTCAGTTATGAGTTTTAGCTCACACCCGACTGGAACTCAGGTGAGACACTTTGTAGCAGTTGCAAACAGTTTCGAAGGAGATCTGGATGTCGAGGTACCTTCTCATTCAATTAAAAACTCATACGTGTACATGGTCAATTACCAGACCGGCAAATATGAACTGATCCAAGCAATACAGACGGCAAGTGCGCAGGCGGTTCGTGTGTTTGAATACTGTGGCTTTCCCGCATGTCGAACTTTCCTTGCAGTTTCAAACATGAAGGGTTTTGAAGGGCTTACGCACAGGTCCAAGCTGTACAAGCTGTCTGATCGACGTGACCAAAGTCTCATCAACGGGACGTGTGCAATTTCACAGATTGAACAGTTTGAAGAAGTGCTCGATGTGCCCACTGTGGGCGGCGTCGAATTGTTTTTTGTCGAGAACAAGAATGACAAGATGCCTTACATATTTTCAGTTTTGAGCAATGGCGGAGTGGGACTTCAGATTTTCAATCTTGAGCAGGTAGTACCAAAACCGCGCCCGGTCATTGATTATTCAAGATTTTACGGACCGTGTGATAGTCTACTGCTTGATGCACGAGCGTCGATGAATAGTGGTGGCCGAGCTTTTATTGTGCGGTGGAAGCTTGTGGAGTATACTCCTTCCGACCAACGCAAGAGTGTATGTACAAGTGTACAATGCGCGCCACCTGCCATTCTGAAAGCGATCCGGGATGCACTTCTCTACACCCACATTGACATACCAATTATTCCGGAAAAGGTGTGTATATATGTATATGCATATGTGTTCAGCTCTTGCGCGGGTTCTCTCTGTCTGTTTTCATCTGATTTCTCTTAGCAACCCACTACTGGTCTCCAAGGCTCACGTTTTGTAATTTGACACTTTCTGGACGTACTTTGTTGCCACGACCACACCTCTGTCCTGCAACGCACTTTTATGCCTCTTCACACTGTTTTGCGTCAATATATGTGCACTTGACAAGCAGATATGACGCAATAGCGTCATTATATGTGCACTTGACGAGCAGATGGACGGGTTGCAATGAAGTATTGGTAGCTCGAAGTATTCTCCATTCTAATCATCTTGATCGTAGAAAACACCCTTCTTTGTGCGGCTTTCTTTTGTTGCATGTTTGATTTCACATCCAAATTTGGTGGTAGCGTTTGGTAGATCCCGCTTACAGAATGCCCTTCAGAAAGGTTCATCTTGGTATTCTGAACAGGACCGAGTTCGCGCAGATATGAAACCATTTTGTGGATCCTAGAATTTCCACAAGAAGCATCGAGAAGGTGGCTTTTAAAGCACACTTACATTTCACGAAGATTGCTAGCTTTTAAAAGTATACGAAAAAAAATTTAGTCAATGGCCAGATGCTCAAATGAGCATCGGGAAATCCTGAAAACTGTCATGAACCCCTCTGAGCTCTTAAACTGGATGACGCCAAAATGGACCCCCGGGGAGGGAATTTACCGCAATCAAACTGTTCTAGTTCTTACAGCCCGTTCTGTGGAAGATGAGACTCGAAATGCTGAATTAAAGGTAATCGAAATCCTGAATGGTGGGGAGATTTTAGTCAACTGCAAATTCAAATTAAACAAAAATGTCAATTTGAATTTATACCGCAAGATACCTCGGAATTCAAATCCAATCAAAATCTCAATTCGACTTTGTACCGTGAGATACCGAGAAATTTGATGTTTTCGATTTGAACTAGTTGACTAAAATCTCTCCACCATTCAGGATTTCGATTACCATTTAATTCAGCATTTCGAGTCTTATCTTCTATGGAACGGGCTGTAATAATTTTTCTATTTGACTTCGGGAATATTGAATGTTAGAGTGCCCTAGTAAAATACCCACGATTGAGAACGCACGCATCAATTTTTGAGATTCATACCCCGAGCGACGAGCTTTTTCTGCACGCGTAGGGCAGCTGCGTTCAGTGCACCCCATCATTTGTCAGCTCACTTTTGAACACGAGCCTACAAAAGTGGGGCTCTTTCCCCAAAGCCAACTAAAAATTTGATGAGTTGACTTTCTGGCACCCTTACTTGTGTACTCGTCTGCTCCTCGTGCGTGCGTGCGTGCGTGAGTGCGTATGTCCGTGTAGACTTGCTGAGGGGAAGGGTTGGGGGGGGTCAGAAGACGAGAGAGAGTAACTGCCTTGACATGTATGTGCACACTCACCCCCGCACCCACACACACACACGACAAACTACAGGAAGGATTTGGCGTCATGTTCGATCCCGGTTACTTCCCTGCAGGAGATTACGTTCTTGCCCTAGAACTAGTCAACTGGATGGGTGGGTTGGCACAAAGTGAGAACATCAATATCATCAAGCAAGCGAGTCCAGCGCCGCTTGTCAAAATCGCGGGCGAAGTTGAGTTCGAGGCTCCATCATCGCAAGAAATCACGTTTGTGGGTACTGGAGAGCCGTCAAGGTGTGTTGGGGCGAAACAGACAGGACTCACGTTTGAGTGGACCGTGGACCCGGTGGTTTATGGCCTTGGACAGGCTTGGGGCTCAAACAAACGGTCGTTGCTCGTCCCTGCCAATACGCTCGACACTGATAGGTCATACACTGTGACCTTGCGAGTTTATCAAGGAACACTTTCTTCCACAGCCTCTGTGCAAGTCAAAACTGTTGCTTCACCGCCCGTCGCCAAGCTGTCTGGTGGTGATCGCATGGTGTCTCTGGCAAAAGACGAGGGATTTGCTCTGAATGCCTACTCTTCATTTTCGCCCGACAAATTGACGGGGCTCCGATATGTATGGACTTGTGAACGTTATGAAAAGATCGGTGACGCCGACCTTGGGTTTACTCGGTTGAAGTGCCAAGATTTTGTGCTCAACGGTCTGCAAGTTGCAAACGCGCAGGATCTCACAATAGCCTCGCAAAAACTCAGAGAGCAAATCAGAGAATTTTCAAATGCAAAGAGAACTGGCAAGCCTACATACACACAAGGTTGTCCCGATAATGGCCAAAATGCTACAATTCGATGCGATCCCACTTCGATGTTCTACTTTTCTGTGACGGTTTGCAATCCTGGAAGACAGGCACCCTGTCTAAAAGACGCCCCAATGACATCCACAGCAACTGTAAGCTGGAGCACCACACCACGAGATCCTGGGCTAACTGCCTCCATTGCTCCTATCGGCAATTCTAGAATCAGCCCAGTCTTTGATGTAGCTGTTCTTGGAACCTCCAATGTAAAATCGGGAGTGTCGTACAGATGGGTACAGATGAATACAGATTACGACCTGCTACAACCAGCATCGGTCCTTACCTCTGTTATTTCGAACACGCTTGTGGTCAAAGCGGGTGTATTAGTTGGGGCACAGACCTTCACGTTCCGGTTGTATGCGTCGCTGCAAGGATCACTGCAGGACCTGTCACGCGAAGAGCTGCAGAAGTGTATAGTATGCAGCTGGGCAGAAGTGAAAATGTTGAGTAATCTTGCACCTTCGAGTGGACAGTTTATTGTCACTCCTACCACAGGATCAGCGATGCAGACGATCTATAAGTTTTCAGCTCAAGAGTGGGTGGACCCAAAACTTCCCCAGGAAGATTACCCGCTATCGTACACGTTTGGGTACAAAGATGCGGATGGTGCTGTCAAGTATTTAAGTGTAGACTCACTACATTCTTCGCATCAATCAGACCTTCCCCTCGGAAACATAATGTGCAATGACGAAGAAGGCGACGCTTGTCGAATGCTAGAGCTTGTTCTTGAAGTGGCTGATGCACTCGACGCACGAGGCGTTGCAGATGGATTGTTTGTGCGAGTGGATCAGCCAATGGGCGATCGTATCTCAGTGCTCTTCGATTTGAGGAGACAGACTCTTGAACAATTGTATAGAAGCCAGGATGGTCCAGCTATGCTTACATCAGTTTTGTCAGCTGCAGAATTCCTGAATGATGCTACTGTTGCGTTCGACCAATTTGGTCTGAACAACCAGTGGAAGTCAGCGACTCGGAATGACTTGGTAGTTTCATTGCAGACGGCTGTCGATGATTTGTTGCAGCCAATGACGCTCTCAGTCTGCTCACATGTTTTGAGTACATTATCTGCCATCTGCACTGATTCCGAGGAAATTGAAGAAAGTGCAGCTGGCACTGCTTCGAGTATTCTTGGTACAATCGCAAATGAGGTCTTGCGCAGGCAACGCTTAGGACAAGGTGTGGATCGTATGCATCAAATCATTTACTACCTTGACTCAATTGTGGCGAAAGTATCGGCAGCATCCAGCGAGTCAAGCGGTACAAGATCCCTTAGCACCACTCCACAGGTTCCCAAGCACGCCGATTTGTGGGGAGGGCTCTATAAAGGACGGAGGGCAGATAGGAGGGCTAACCATGGGCCGACCTCAGTGAGCATGCAAGGAATGAATGCGATTAAAAACGTTGAGTTGTCTTCGCAATTAGGCGTGTGTACGCACCAAGCATCACAGCAGTTTGCAGTGGCTGAAGGGACGTCTTTCAAGTCTATCACACGCAGAATCGAAGTGAGTGACATTGCCAGACAGTATTCAATTGTTATCAATGCGAGGAGCATTTACGAGTTGGGCACTTCACCTGCTATCAATCCGAACGAACCTGGAGATTTGACAGCCACCATCGATCTTCCAGATCCTGGTCTGATCACTTCGGCGTATGAGGTGCAGACGACCATCATGTACCGTAATCCCTTGCCAGAATCGCAGACAGACATCTCGTGTATCAATCCCCAAGTGTCGAGCATATGGGACAGTCCATATATCCTCTTTCCGACCGACAACTATGGTAGTCTGGTGAACAAGACATTACGCCCTGGTATTATCAAGCATGCGCCGCGCTTGTGCACTCTCATTGGCCAGGCCTACGTGTTCGAAGTGCGCTCCTTCGGGCAGGATGTCAAGATTGTCAACTTTGGCAATGGGCAGCGTGCCAAGATCCGCCTTCCGTTCAATCCTCAGCTGAAGCCATCAGTTTTACCGACAGACGTGTTTGCCGACGAGTTTACTGGAGCAGGAAGCGCTGCCTCGTGTGTCTACTGGGACAGTAAGGCACATGTTTGGAGCCTCGAGGGCGTCGAGTTTATCCAGGCCTATTATGGTGATGAAACAGGACTTGGTGCTTACGTTGATTGCTGGACAAGCCACCTGAGCGTCTTTGCTGTGTCTGAAGTCGCCTTAGACTGCGACGGCGTACCAATCGGTGGAAAGATCAAGGATTGGTGCGGTGTGTGTGGCGGCGATAATTCTACCTGTTCGGGCTGTGACGGATTTCCTCTCTCTGGGCGCACTAAAGAGTGCAATGGGCATGGCGCGTGCGGAGGTCTCACGCCCGTCGAAACAGATAAATGCAGATGCAAGCAACACTACATGGGAATCAATTGCCAGATCTATTGCACTCCGTTCCTCAACTGCAGTGGGCATGGCGAATGCTATGCAGATTATGATGGGCTCAGCATGTATACCTCAGTTGGTTGCAATTGTGAAGCTGGTTGGCTTGAGACATGGGAGAAGGGCTACCTGGAGTGTGCATGGATCCCTGTCTATCAGTATGCAATGCCCTGGTCTCTCTTCTATTTTCTGGTCGCGGGTGTGCCAATCCTCTCTCTTATTTGCTGTGTGGCATGTCTGTGCTATTGGATGACAGCTCGCCAGATTGCCATATCCAAGAAGATGCAGGGAGACATTGAAGGCTTCGTTGGCGATTACGAGCATGAAAACGAAGAGTTTGCTATCGACAAAACAGAGATCAATGCAGATCTGTGCATGCCCATCATAGGCCACCGCGTTGATGACGACGAAGTCGACGGCTACGGGTCTGAGCAAACGCTTGAGCTCCACGGCCTTGACGCCCCGCTACAGGTGAACGACACAGAGCAGAACACGACAAGGCGACGTGTGGCGATGCGATCCAAGACTTTGCTTCTTCCAGCCTCTGGTACGGATGAGGACCATCAAGATCCGCCTTCTTTTCTCCGCATTATGCCCTCGGATATGGAGGAAACAGCTGATGACGACGATGAGGAGGACTGGCGCAAATACTTGGTGAACACAGCGCTGATGAAGCGCTTGAAGGCAGTGAATGACGCCAAGATCTCTGGTGGTCCCCGGCATCAGACACCTGATGATGGTCAAGGAGGTGACGAAGTTGCCGTCTGATGCGCCAGCTTAACACATTGTGCCGCAGTGTGTCGCAGTGTGTTGCAGTGTGTTGCAGTGTGTTGCAGTGCGTTACAGAACGAAGTTGCCGTCTGATGCTCCAAGCAAACACACTTGAACGCTCGCGCACACTATGCATATACCATACATGCGAAAATAGCCTTGATGGTGATGCACAGCACTTGCAAGAATACGTGACAGGGTTTTGTCGTCTGCGGGCCTTGACGATTGCGAATAAAGTGCTCGTTTAATTTATACTCTGGTTGAGTATCTTTGCACTTTTTGGCATTCTCTTTAGCCCCTTCCCATTCCATCCATTTTTCCTGGCTATGCCGATTTAAACCCCATATGTATTTAAGACCTTTAAACAGCAACTATTTGGCGCACCATTTTGCACAGGTGCACTGCCAAAGATTGGTACCAACTATTTTGATGTAGTCGCTGCAGTGTGCTGCAGTGTTCGACAGTGTGCTGCAGTGTGTTGCAGTGTGCTGTAGTGTGTTGCAGTGTGTTGCAGTGTACCGGTGGTGCACCTATTGGTGGTGTACCTTCTACGTTTGTCATCATGTCACACATATGAATGAGTGACGCCACACGCATGACAAGTCATGTTCTGCGGCGCGTGTCAATCTAAAGTCAGCTCAAGTGCAGCACGCAAGACAGCGATGCACCACATGTACCACACTGCAACTCACTGCAACTCACTGCAACACACTGCA
>Ga0209390_10003535_pt1 | contig 25138 bp, 14 predicted proteins | sample BON01_FD_187212 | JGI IMG/M metagenome (GOLD analysis project Ga0209390, IMG submission 187212) | Freshwater microbial communities from Lake Bonney liftoff mats and glacier meltwater in Antarctica - BON-01 (SPAdes) (version 2) | ecosystem: Environmental > Aquatic > Freshwater > Ice > Glacier... | reverse complement strand
CGTGGGTGCACGCCCCCCCCCCCTCCCCCCCCCACCTCGCGTTTGCCCTTGGCGACGACGACGACGAAAAACACTACTCACCGCCTCGCCCTTGTCGCCCGCCCACCCCCGCTCCCCCTCCCGCCATGAAACACCACCAAACCCCCCTGCACGAACACTACAGATCAACAAGATCACCAAGAAGGAGTGATCCGGCTCATGCCCGGCGGGCGCGTTCCGTTCGGCCGCTTGACTCTTTTCGAGAGGCGCTGCGCTCGAGCGTTGCGTTTTCCTCTTTCATTTTTCGGCGAGCGCGGCGGCACCCCTTTTTTGACAGCCGGCCCCCCCTTTGGCTCTCGTCCCTGCCTCTTGGGAAGCTGGTCCGCGCTTGTGTGCGTGATGCACTGGGACGTTTCCGCGCACATGCGGATTAGACAGGGCAAAACACAAATCCGAAACAAAAAACAAAAAAAAGCTTCGAGAGACGGCAGCGTTCGGACTTTTTCCCCTTTTCCCGGCACACACAAACGTCTTTAACCCCTCCTCTGCTCGCCCCCCCACCAACATATGACCTTTCTTCCCGACCCGTGTGCATGGTGGCGTGTGTCTTGGCGGTTTGCACAGAACCCAAAAATGTGTAAAAAAAAAAAAAAAAAGCGGGGCCTCCAGTTGATCGTCTGTTCTTCTCGCGTCGCGTCGCGAACACGACGCGTCGCGAACAGTGCGCCCGAATCGGTTGCTTTTGACGACACCAACGGCGCGGCCAAGAATTCCAAGAAAGGCAAGATCACAGTCCAGGCGGCATCTCGCCGCCGTATAATTATGAATCCTCTTTGTTCCAAACAAACCACAGATCAAAAAACGAACAAAAACCAAAATAAGAGAAACCGCCGTCCCGTGCATCGTCGCGGGCCTTTCTCCTCCCCCTCCTCAAGCCCCCGTCGCCGACGTCGTCGCCGGGATGGGCTGACCCGGCTTTCCCACGTACACCTCGGCGCTGCCCACCCCGACGTTGCCCGCCGCGTCGCGCACCGTCAGCTCGACCGTGTAGGCCTGCCCGCCGGGCAGCGCCGCCGACGGCACGCGCGCGCCGGACGCGGGCAGGCCGCTGCCGCCTCCCGCCACAGGCTCGCCGTCCGACAGGCGCCACGCCCTCCACGCGTAGGACGCGAGCGCGGCGCCCGTGGTCCCGGGCCTCGAGCGGCTGCCGTCGAGGGCCACGCGCCCGCCGTCCGCCGCGCGCGTCGCCTGCAGCGCCGCGGGCGAGGAGATGACGACCTTGGGCGCGGGACCGACGGCCGGCGCCGCCGCCGACGCCACGGCCGGCGCCTGCGGCTCCACCCACACAGGGCCCGCGGCGAACCCGCGCTCGCCCGCGCCGTCCGTCACGGCCAGGTCCACCGAGTAGGTGTAGTTGGGCGCCAGCGGCACGCTGGCCGTGCGCCCGGACAGCCGGCGCACGGCCGCGCCGACGTCCTGGTCCTGCCGCCACCTCAGCACCGTCCACTCGTACGACTGGATGCCCCGGTTTCCGTTGCCGTTTGGTGCTGACGAGGACGCGGACGCGTCCAGGGTCACGGGGATCAGGACGCTGGCGCTGGTGGCGGCGGCGTGGTCGACGGTCGCGGAAAAGGCGGCCTTGGGGCGGGAGGAGGCGGGGACGAGGCGGGGCACGGGCGTGTCGGCGAACCGGGGGGCGGGCATGGGGTCGGGCTGGGCGGCGCGGGCGGCGGGCGCGGTGGCGGCGGCAGCGGCGATGACGCCCGCGATGATGAGCAGCGCGACCGCGGGGGTCTTTGCCGCCGTGGCGCGCCGCCGCCGCCGCTGGGAGAGATGCCGGTCCTGCTGCGCCGTCATGGTATGCGTGTGTGTGCTCTGTGACGCCGCCGCGTTTCCCTCCTCCTTCTTTCGGCCCCTTCGCTCAACAACCTCCCCCGACAACGTCTGTTTTTTGGTTTGGTTGCGCGTTGATTGGTGTGTCCGTCTGTCTCTGCGCGGTCCTTGATTGAGTTGAAGAGAGTGGCTGAGATGGTCGTCTATGATAGGTCTCGGATGTGGAGGGAGACGTAGGAGAAGAGCGTCTCTCTTGAGACGCCCGGCGGCGGCGGCGGCAACTGTTGCGCGTTGCCGGTGTCGTCGGAGCGGAGCATCATTCATCCTCGTTTACACGAACAAGGGTCACGCCGCCGCCGCCGCCGCCACTTCGGCCGCAAACGCCCGCACCAGCGCCCGCTGCGCGTCCGTCTCGGGCGACAGCCGCCCGCCGTCCCGCCGCGTGTCAAACGCGCGCTGCACGCGCAGCAGCGCCTCGTCCGCGCAGAGGCCGTAGGCGGCGACCAGCAGGCAGGCGCCGACGGTGCCCGCGCGCCCGCGGCCGCCCCAGCAGTGCACGAGCACGGCGCCGGCGTCCGGCAGCTCGGGCTGGGCGCCCCGCGGCGACGGTGTCCGCCCCGCCCCCTGCTCCACCTGCCCGCGCTCGTCGCCGCTGCTCGCCGACGCCGCCGCCGCCCCCGCCGCCGAGTCCGCCCGCCGCGCCGCCTCGGCCACGGCCAGCCTCTGCGCCAGCTCGGCCACCGCCGCCTTGAGCTGCCCCATCTCCGGCACGCCCAGGTCCACGATCGGGCAGTGCAAGAAGGTCAGCGCGCTCTCGCGCCGGGAGAAGGCGGCGTAGTCGGCCGAGGGCGCGCGGCGGCGGGCGGGGAGGAAGCGGTCGAGCGACGGGTTGCGCAGGCCGTCGACCGCCTCGCGGGGCGGGGGGCCGGCCATGCCCGCGTGGATGAGCTCGGCGGCGCTCTTGTACGGCAAGAAGCCGCCCGCCGCGCCCCCCACGGCCATGGCCGACTGGGGCGGCAGCTCGGCCTGCAGGCTGAAGAAGGTGCGCACGCCGGCGCCCGGGTTGCCGCGGTTGGCCGAGGCGGCCGCGCTGCCGTCGCGCTCCGGCGGCGGCGGCTCGACAGCGCCGCCGCCGCTCCCGTTGCCGCCGCCGTCAGTCCCCTCGCCGTCAGCCCCCGCCGCCGCCCCCTGCCTGCTGCCGCCCGCGCCCCCCGCCACCGCCGCCGCCGCCGCTGCCGCCGCCGGAGGCGCCATCAGCGCGGCCAGCTGCGCCTCCCCCCGGGCGCGCGAAGGGCAGCGGCTCGGCTCCACGAAGGGGTAGCGGCCGAGCAGGAGGCCGCGGGGGACGAGCCAGTTGGCGAAGGGGGCGAAGGAGACGCGGCGCTCGTAGTCGTCGTCGAGGGGCGGGAGGGGCGGGAGGGCGTCGCGCGGCGGCAGGCAGGCGGGAAAGCCCGCGGGCGCGGGCGCGTCCGCGGCGAGGACGAGCGTGGCCGAGGCACCCCCGCTGCCCGCGCCAGAGGCGGACGAGGCGGTCGCCGTCGCCGTCGTCGCAGCGGGGGGGGGCGCCGGAGAGGAGGCGAGGGCGCGGCGCGAGATCGACGGGCGGGCTGCCGAGTTCAGCGGGTTTGCGAGGGCGCGCGCATCGGGAAAGGCAGGGGAGGGCGGGCGGCGGGCGGGGGGGAGGCGCGCGACCAGGGTCGTGGCTCCTGCCACCTTTGCCGCTGCCGCGGTCTTTGTCGTCGCGCCTGCGAGAGACGCCATCGTTGTTGGGTTGTGCCTGGGTGCAGATCTTGCACGGGCTATGGGGGCTAGGTGTGAATGGGAGAATGCGGCAGGCTTCGGCGAGAGTCCCAGGAGAACGGCGCGGCCGCCGTCGTCGCCCGCCGCCGCCGTCGCCGCCGCCGATGTCGCACGACGCGTTCGGCCCCGCGCACTCCCTCTCACTCTTGTGCCCCCCGCGCCCCCTGCGGTGATTCCCCAACACCAATCCCCGCTTTTTCAACCACCCAACAGAGGCACACGCGCGTCCAACCCATCGACGAGCTCCAAACAGGGGCACTACAGGAACCATTCCCACGCAAAATAAGGCATCGACTCCTCTCGGAGCCGCTGCCCCGTCTCCTTCCCAAACCACTCTTTTCCTCCTCCCTCTCCGCGGATTGCGAGAGGGACAGAGGGGAGGCGCCAACGTCACAGCAGCAACTCCATCACAAGCTCTCCATCTCGCCGATTTGGGCGCACCGGCGTGCGTGGGCGTGCGTGGGCGCGCGCAGCCAGGAAACAAGACTAGACGCGCGAGCCCGCCGTCGCGTCGCCGTCGCGCCGTCGGCGCCGCCCGCCGCGCGCCGCCGCCCGCAAACCGGGGCAACCACCAACAGGCGGCCCAGAACAGCACTAAACAATGACGCATCCCCGGGTCGCCCCCGACGCCCTCGAGGACACGCGCGGCGCCGAGGACCAGCAGGACCGGGGCGACGCTAAGAAGCTCAAACCGACCACGTCCTCGTCGCCCTCGCCGCGGCCGCCGCCGCGCCGCGCCGCCGCGTTTGCCCTCTCGGCGTCGGCGTCGCCGTCGGCCCCAGCGCCGGCCCTTGCGCCGCCGCCGCCGCTCCTTCCGCGCTCGCCAAAGACCCAACCAGCCCCCCCGCCGCCGCCCGACCGCCCCTTGCTCGAGCGCCTGGCCGCCGCCGTCGCCCTCGCCTCGTTCGTCGGCGCCCTGAACGTCGCCGCCTCGCTCCTCGGCCTCTCCCTCTACCTGCTCGCCGCCTCGGCCCTGACGTCCTCCCTGGGCTGGGCGCTGCTCGCGCTCCTGCTGCTGCTCTGCATCGCGCCCCTGGGCCGCGGCGCCGCGGGCGCCTGGCGGTGGGGCGCCGACGAGTCGCACGCCGCGCTCACGGCGCCCGCGCCCGAGTTTGCGCGGAGCTTCGTGCGGTACGTCACGGGCGCGGCGGCCTGGTACTTTCCCGTGCGCGTGGTGGTCGAGGGCGAGGACGAGGAGGAGGAGGAGCGGGACGAGCGCGCCCCGACCCCGACGCCGACGACGACCCCGACGACGGCGACGGCGGCGGCGCCCCCCCGGCCCGGCCGCCACGCGACGACCCTCCAGGCCGACGGCGCCTACTTCATCGCCCTCGAGCCCCACTCGGTGCTCCCGCTGGCCATCCCAGCCGTCTTCTCGACCGACTCGGCGCTCCTGCCGCGCGCGCTGCGCGGGCAGCGCGTGCACGGCCTCGCCTCGTCCGTCTGCTTCGGCGCGCCGCTGATCCGGCACCTGTGGTGGTGGCTGGGCATCCGGCCCGTGACCCGGCGGAGCATCGGGCGGCTGATCACGGGGCGGGAGGACGGCAAGTCGCGGGAGGAGGAGGTGGAGGACGAGGAGGAGGAGGGGGAGGACGAGGCGCGGGCGGGCGACGAGCGAGACGGCCTCCGGCGTCGCCGGCCGGCAGCGGCGAGCGCCGACGCCGCCAACGCCGCGCCCCCCCTCCCGTCCTCCCCCTCGCGCGCCCCCCGCGACCGCCGATCGGTGGTCATCGTCCCGGGAGGCGTCCAGGAATGCCTCTACATGCGCCCCCCGCGCACGGGCGTCGAGGTCGCCTACCTGACCCGCCGCCGCGGCTTTGTCCGGCTCGCGCTCCGCTCCGGCGCCGACGCGATCGTGCCTGCGTTTGCCTTTGGGCAGTCGCACGCCTTCTCTTGGCTGCGGCCCGGCCCCCCTTTGTTCAGCCGGGCGCTCGTCGCGCGGGTGGCCCGCTCCATGGGCGCGGTCCCGCTCGCGATCTGGGGCCGCGGGGGCACGCCCGCGCCGCGCCGACGGCCGATGGTGGTGGTCGTGGGGCGGCCGCTGCCGCTGCCGCGGCCGGCCGAGTGGGCGGCGCGCGCGGCACGCGGCGGGGACCCGCCGACCGAGCTTGTGCAGGCGCACCTAGATGGGTACATCGATGCGCTGAGGCAGCTGGTCGAGACGCACAAGGCCGCGGTCGGCTTTCCGGAGACGACGCTGGTCGTGATGTGATTTTCATTTGATTTGATTTTTTGGGGATTTTATGCAGTTTTCCTGTGCCTCTCGCCGAGTTTGGCGATTCTTTCTCGCCGCGCACATCGCCGCCGCCGCCGCCGCCGCCGTAGCGCCGCGTTGGAGACGACTGGTTTTTTCGCATATGATGCGTTCGTTGGCTTGACCGTGTCTCGCTTGACGATACGCTCTGGTTTTTGTAAAGGGAACACGGGCACCTCCTCGTTGCGGCCGCGAGAGAGAAGCGGCAGGAGGAGGGGACAAGCGAGCGGTGGGGGCTCGAGGCCGTCGCACTGCGGCCGCCGAGGCCGAGCGCTGCGCGGGCGGCGAGGGCGACGTCGGCGAGCAGCGGCCTCGGCACGTAAATCTCGTCGTCGTTTGTCGACGCTGCTGCGATGGCGACAGCCGCCGGCGCGCGCCAACGAGCAAACGAGCAAACGAGAAAAAGTGCGGCGCCGCCTCGTCAGACCGAGAGAGACAGATTCAATTTTTCTTTTGGAGAGCTCTTTTTCTTTACGCACGTATGCGCATGAATTGTGAATGTTCAACACGCCGTCGGCATCAACGAGGGATGGTCTTGATTCTGGTCGGCTTTGTTTCAGCCGTCCCGAGCAAAAAGGGGCGCCCTACTGAGCGCTGCGAAGTGCAACGCCCTAGGCCGGCGCCAAGGCAGCGGCGGCGGCGGCGGCAGCCGCTGCAGCCGCCTTTTTCAGGACCGGGCACATGTAGCGGTGGCAGGGCCAGGCCGCCTTCTGGCAATCGGCGCCGCAGTAGCGGGCCACGAGGCAGCCCGCGCACTTCTTCTTCGAGCGCTGGGTCTCGAGCTTCCCGACGTGGCTTGCGCAGGCGCCGTTGGCGCAGATGATCTTGCCCGCGAGAGACTGAGAGCGCTCGGCGCCGCTGCTGGACCCTCCCTGCGCGCTGCCGCTTGCCCCGCCTAAGGGCCCGTCGACGTTCAGGAGCGCGAGCGACAGCACGTCGGCGGCGGAGTAGGAGCCGAGCATCTTGTACGCAAACGAGACTCGCGCGAGGCTGATGGGGCGGGGCAGCGCAAGGGGGCCGCGCGACAGCGACGCCGAGAGCGACAGGGGCGCGAGCGAGGCCTCGTAGTCGCGCGCAAGGTCGAGAAAGGGGCGCGCGCGGCGCTCAAACTCGGCCATGGCCGCGCCGTTGAGCGTCGCGAGGTGCCGCTCCAGCAGAGAAGCCGCGGGCGCGAGGTCCGACATGCACCGGCGCGCCACCAGACAGTCCCTGCGCGCGTCGAGCGGTGTCACCTGGTGGATGAGTATGTTGCACTGATGCGCCAAGGAGGCCGCGTCCGAGCGCAGCACCCGCGCGGTGTCGACCTCGCAGGCCGCCAAGGCCCGCGCGCACGCAGAGTTGGCGGCGCGCGCGCTCGAGGATCCCGCCACGGCCGTCGCCAGCCGGGCCAGGTCGAGCGCGCGCTCGCTGCGCGCGAACCTCGCAGCCATCGCGGCGGGATCCTTGACGCGCTCGCTCGTCGAGTCGCCGGCGCCGGCGGCGCCCGGGTCCTCGTCCGCGCCGCCCCGCAAAGCGGCCGCGAGCCGGGCGTCGGCCGCGCTCCACACGTCCGGCGCCGCGCTGGCGCTCTTAGCGGCCTCCTTTAGCCGTGCGCACTCGCGCGCCGACAGCGCCTCGTTCAGCAGCGGCGTGTCCAGCACTGACCAGGTGCCAATCTGCTCCAAAATCTGCCGCGCGGCCGTCGCGAGCGAGCGCGCGAACCAGTCGCGAAGGGGCGGCGGCGCCACGCACGCCGGCGCGCCCGGCCAGCGCTGGTAGTAGCGGAACGCGTGCCGGGCCGACTCCGAGATCGCGCCGCGCAGCGTGTCCAGCAGGTCGATGTTGCTGTTGTCCGGACGGACGATTTGGCCGGAGTACTGCGCCAAGGCCCCGAGCGCGAGTGCGCAGAGGGCTTGCGGGCCTCCGCCGCCGCCGCTCAGGCCGCCCCCGTCGTCGCGCCCGTAAAGCGTCGCAAAGAGCGCGCCGCACGCCCTCGCCCCAGAGGCGGCCTCGAACGCGATGGGGTCGACGAGCGCCCGCGCCGCGCCGGGTTCGTTGACAAAAAACGCGCTCGCCACACGACGGGACAGCGCGAGCGCGGCGGCTCCGTTGCGGAGGGGCGCGGGGAGCCGAGCCGCCGCCTCGCCCACCCACGCCGACGCGTTGCCCGCCGCTCCGACTTTGGCAAACGCCGAGACCACGGGGCAATCATCGCTGCGTGAAGGGTCCTGGGCGGTGCAGCAGACCAGCGACGCCGACACCAGCATCAGCAGCACGTCCTCGACCGCGTCGGGCAAGCTCCCGACCCCCCCGCCGGTGCCCCCCTGCGTGAACCCCTGGTCCTCCTCGTCCCCGCGGCGCAGAGGCGTCGCCGACGCCGCGTGCACGGCCGCCAGCTCGCTCACGAGCGCTCCCGCGTGCATCGCGGCCAGCCGCGCGTCCTTCTTCGCCAGCAGCTGAATCTTCAGGGCCTTGTAGCGCGCCGCCTCCGTCACTCCCAGGTGCAGCTGCTCCGGCCGCCCCGTCCGCTGCCGCTGCAGCGCGGCGGCCAGCGCCGTCTTAAAGTAAAACTCGACGTCGTCCGGCGGCATGCGCCGGGACACGATTGACGGGACCGTCAGCAGCGCGCGCGACAGGGACGCGAGCTCGCCGACGGCCAGGCGGAAGCCCGGCATGACGGGCGCGCCGCACTCGCGCATGCGCGCCCCCAGCCGGCGCACGCGCTCGCCCTCGGCCACCGCCACCCTCGCGGCCGAGTACGCCGACACGTCGACCATCGGCGCCTGCCAGGCGTCCGGCGGGAACTTGCCCATCGCCTCTTGCACGGCGACGAGCGCGCGCCGCGCAGCGGCTGCGGCGTGCGCGGCGCTGGCCGCCTGCTCCTCCTCCTCTGCTCCGTAGGCCCGCGGCAGGTCCGTCTGCGGCGGCGCGGGCGGCGCGGGCGGTGCGGGCGGGGCCAGCAGAGTTATCGCCCCGTAACTGCGGTCCTCGCCGTTGCGGACCGCCTGCCAAAGCCTCACCGCCGAGCACACGGCGTAGGGGTCGGGGACGGGGCTTTGCGCTGCGACGGCCGCGACCGCGCGCATGAGGGCGACCTCTCCTTGGCTCGGTAAGGGGTGGCCGTCCCCGCCGGCGGCCTGGGCGGCGACGAGGGCAGCAGCGAGGTCGCCCCCCAGGCACAGGCGGAGGCCGCGGAGGAGGGCGCGCTCGTCGGCCCCGAGGCCGCGGATCGAGTCGGATGCGAGCACAGTGGCAAGGTCTTGTGCTGCGGTAGCCATGGCGTCCTCCGGCGGGCGCTCCGGCGGGCAAGCTGATGGGGGTTCTACTTGTTCCGAAAGCGTGCGTCTTGCTCTTGTGCGGGCGGAAGCTGTGGGGTTTGGCGCTGGGTCGCCGATCGGCGCTTATCTTCCTTGTCGCCGACGCCGCCGTCGACGCCGACGCCGCGCAAACAGCAACTCCTCGACGCGCACCAAGGGGAGGCCCCGCAACACGGCGCCCGGCACGCGGGGGCCCCGCCGCCGCCGCCGCTCGTCATGGCCGGCCATCATGGCCGCGGCGTGGGGCCCGGCATCGGGGGACCGCCGGGCTCGGCGATGGCCGCTGCTGCCTTGGTGGCGGCGACGGCCGCAACAGCTGCCGCCGCTCGCTCGGCTCGACCGTCGGCCGCCGCCGCCGCCGCCGCCGCCGCCGCCGCGCCTCCACACGCGCATTGCGTGTCCCATCTTTCTCGCCCCGCCCCTCGCGCCACACTCCTTCAATTTCCCAGCCTGCCTTCTCACAATCGAGATTCGACCCAGCAGCTCCCCAATCCCTCGTCCAGCGCCCGCCCCGTGACCGCTGCGCATCTCTCGACAACTCTTTTCGCCTGCGCACTCCAAATCGCATCCGACCCTCGCCCTATCCCCCCTTCCCGCCCGCCGCAGAAGCGCCCGTCGATCGCGGTTGGCTGAGATCTACCTTCCTCACCATGCTCGCGAAACAGCCCCGCGTCCACGCGGGCGCTCGGCCAGCGACGGCGAAGGGCGCGCGCGTTGTCGCGTTGCTGCGCCCCCCCTCCTCCTCGCTGCGTCGTCCCCTCGTCGCGCGCGCGGCCAAGCTCGACGAGGTGCCCCTCTTCGCCTCGGGCGACAGCGCCCTGTCCGGCCCCCCGGCCAGCACGTCCGGCGCCGGCGCCGCCGCTGCCCCAAAGACCGCGGCCGAGAAAATCGGCGCCGTGCCGCTCAACTCGGAGGTGCGTCCCGTCCGTCGCCGTCTTTCCGTTCCGCCCGTCGCCCGTCGCGCGCCGCCGCCGACGCGCGCTCGTCGCGGCCGCCGTTGCGTGCACGCGCGCTGAGCGGCCCCCCCGCGCACGCCCACGATCCCTCACACGCGTTCGTGCCCCTGTCTCCCCGCTCCGCTCACATGCCCCCGCCCCTCCCCGACCAAAACAAGCTAAACACAACATCAACAAAACCAACAAAACAAAAAGCAGTCGGGCGCCGACTATGGCGCGCTGCGCGACGCGCTGCTCGCCGCAGACTTTCGCGCGGCGGACGACGAGACGCGCGCCCTGCTCATCCGCCTCGCGGGCCCGGGCGCCGTCAAGCGCGGCTGGGTCTACTTCACCGAGGTCGCGCCCATCCCGGTCGCCGACCTCACCACGGTCGACGAGCTGTGGCGCGCCGCCTCGGACGGCCGCTTTGGCTTCTCCGCGCAGCGCGAGCTCTTTGCCCAGAACCAGCGGCGGTGGCAGCCCTTCTTCAAGGCCATCGACTGGGTGCAGGGCGACAACAACGTGTACCGCAAGTGGCCGGCCGAGTTCACGTACGGCACGGCGGCGCGCAAGGGGCACCTGCCGCTGACCAACGCGCTGCGCGGGACGCAGCTGTTCGAGGCGCTGCTGGGGCACCCGGCCTTCCAGCGCAAGCAGCAGCAGCAGGGGGCGGCCGGGGGACTGGCGTCGGGGTTGGGCGGCGGCGGCGGCGGCGGCAACGGGAGCAGCGGCCTGTCGATCGACGAGCGCGCGCGCCTGGCCGGCAAGAACACGCTCAACTTTTGAGTGAGGAGAGACAGAAACCAGAGAGGAGAAAGAGAAACGAGAGAGAGAAGAGAGAGAAAAGAGAGAGAGAAAAGAGAGAGAGAGCGTGTGGGTTTTTCTCGCCGGGGGACGGGGGGCGCGCCGTTTTGCACGCTGCACGAGCGCGCGCGCGCGCGCGCTTCCTTTGATCGAGGGTCCTCGCGGCCGTGTCGATGAGGATGGCCGCCAACCGCGTCCCCCCCAGGTCGTGTCTTCCTTTTTAATTCGAAATTTCGAAGTAAAAAGAAAAGAAAGAATGAGAGGAATCCTGAGCGGCGATGGCCTCGCTGACCCGCGGCAGCCGCAGGTCTTGGGTCGTTTTCCCCAACCTCATTCGGCGTTCCCGCGCTTGATCTCGAATCCGTTGCCTTTTCGTTGTTTTCACACCAAGGCGTGTGTGCTAATAGGCCGCCCGGTGGCGGTTGCTGCCAAGGCGAGCTCGTGCACAAACAGATCGACGGTATCTGTGTGGATTGGAAATCATGAAAAAGGGGGGGGCGGAAATAATCACCCTCTCAAAAAGGGTTGAGGGTTTCCTCTTGTTTTTTTTGTTCTCCTTGGCGGCGCGCATCGCCCTCTCTCTCGAAAAAAAAAGAAAGCGGGCAGCGTTTCACGACCGACACGGCCGCTCCTCTAGCAGCACCCGCCCGCGGCGCACGCGCCGCCGCCCACGGCCGCCTCGACGGGCTTGCCGCCGGCCAGGCCCAGCAGCACCGCCGTCTGCTTGAGCTCGGCGCTCTTGCTGCCCGCCGCCTGGATGGCGCCGGCCATGCCGCCGGCGGCCACCTTCTCCAGACCCGCCGCGCCCTCGGCGCCATAGGCGGCGCGGCACGCCTCGGCGGCCGCCACCATGTTGCGCAGCGCGGGCAGGACGCTCGACCACGCGCGCGTCTTCAGGCCGCAGTCGGGCACCACCTGCACCTGCTCCACCGACAGGCCGGAGCGCACCACAAACCCGGCGATGCGGCGCGCCATGGCGTCGGCCGCGGGCACGAGCGGCGAGTGGACGTCGTACACACCCGGCGCGATGGCGCGCGGGTACTTGGCGGCCGCCAGAGCGCGCACCATCTCGTCGCCCGAGCGCGAGTTCTCGATGGTCAGGACGTCGGCGTCCATGGCGGCGACCGAGGGGAGGATGTCCGCGAACTCGCTGTAGCACAGGTGCGTGACGACCGAGGTGGTCGAGGCCGCCACCGCCGTCGCCAGCCGGAAGGCGTCGACGGCCCAGTCGAGGTAAGAGTCCCACTTGGCCGTGCGCAGCGGCAGGCCCTCGCGGAGCGCCGGCTCGTCGACCTGCACCACGCGGCACCCGGCCGCCTCGAGCGCGGCCACCTCGGCGCGCAGCGCGGCGGCCAGCTGCAGGGCCTGGGTGCGCCGGCCGACGTCCTTGCGCGGGAAGGACCAGTTGAGGATGGTCACGGGCCCGGTCAGCATGCCCTTGACGGCGCGCCCCGCCTTGGCGCCGCCCACGGCGACGTCGGCCGCCGCCTGGTACTCCCTGACCGTCATGGCGCCGCGCCACGCCACGTCGCCCACCACCAGGGGCGGGCGCACGCAGCGAGAGCCGTACGACTGCACCCACCCCAGGCGCGTGAACGCCAGGCCGTCGAGCTTGGTGCCGAAAAACTCGCTCATGTCGGTGCGCTCGCTCTCTCCGTGCACCAAGACGTCCAGGTTGAGCGCCTCCTGGCAGCCGATCGCAAAGCCCACGTGCGCAAAGATGCAGGCGTCGTAGTCGGCCTGCGACAGCTTGCCGAGGCGGAGCTGGGCGCGCAGGCGGCGGACCTCGGCGGTCTGGGGGAAGGAGCCGATGGTCGAGGTCGGGAACAGCGGCAGCGGCGGCGCGCCGTTGGCGGCGTCGGCAGCGACCTGCGCCTGCACGCGCGCGGGGTAGGCCGCGGGCCGGTCGTACAGCTTGCGGTCGGCCAGGTCCAGGCCCGCGCCCTCGAGCGCCTCGCGGGGCTGGGCGTTGAAGGCGTCGGCGGCGGCCTTGACGGCGGCGCCCGCGGGCGTGACGTCGGCGGCCTTGGCCACGGCCGCGATGGCCGCCACCTTCTGCACGGCGAACGACAGGCGCGGCATCAGCGCCAAGGTCACAGCGTTGGCGTCGCCCGCGCTGGCCTTGGCGGCGCCCTCGCGCTCGGCCTCGACGTCGTAGGGCAGGTGCTGCAGCGAGACGCTCGACGTGACGGCCAGGGCGGCCTTGTCGCCGAGCAGCGCGCGCACGTCGGCCACCACGGCCGCGCACGCCGCCTCGTCGTCGCGCCAGGGCGAGCGCCCGTCGACCAGGCCCAGGCCCAGGCGCACCTTGCCCTCGGCGCACGCGGCAAACCCGTGCGCGCGCAGGAGCGCGAGCGTGCCGTTGGGCGCGGCGGCGCCCGGGACGCCGCACAGGTCGAGCGTCAGCGCGCCCACGGGCAGCGACGTCGCGAGCTTGAAGCCGGCCTCCCCGAGGTCGTCGTACTGCGCGACCAGGTCGAGGATCAGGCCGGCCTTGCTGGCGGCGGCGCCGAGGGCGGCGTAGGCGGCCTCGTAGGCGGCGCGGCCGGCGGCCGAGGCGCCGCGGTCGGTCGCGAGCGCGGGCTCGGCCAGCTGCACCTCCTTGGCGCCCGCCTGCGCGAACGCGGCGAGCGCGGCCTCGTACGCGGGGAGCAGCGCCGCGACCCACGCGCCCACCCACGCCGCGTCGTCCGCCGGCTGCGCGGCGCCGCCGTCGGCGCCCGTGCACTTGGCCAGCAGCACCACGCTGACGGGGCCCACCAGCGTGGGCACGGCCGCCTCGGCGCCCACCGCCGCCTGCCCGCGCGCGAGCTTGGCCACCAGGGGGGAGGGGTCGAAGGCGGGCGGCGCCGAGGGCGCCGTCGCGCTCAGCTCGGGCACGCCGTAGTGGTAGTTGGTGTCGAGCCACTTGGACATGTCGAGGGCCGGGACGTCGGGCACGGCGCCGCGGGGGAGGGCGAAGTAGCGCTCGAGGGAGCCGGCGGGGAGGTGCTGTTGTTGTTCATGTGGGGGGCGGGTGGTTGGGGTGTCGTCGACCAGGCGGGTTTTTTGTTGGGTTTTGGTGCGCGTGAGCGGCGCGGGGGTTTATTTTTCGGGGGTCGGGGGGGGGGGGGGGGGGGGAGCGGCGAGCCGCAGGCAAACAAGGGGTGCGCGTTTAGGAGGGCGGGCAGACGGGTCGCGAGAGGGCCAACCGCTGCAATGTGCGAACGAACGACCCGATGCGCGCTGCGCACAGCGAGACCCCTTGCCGCCGTTGCCGTCGCTGCCGCCCCCTCTGCCCCCCCCCCGCCTCGCCTGCGACGAGCGCCCCCCCTCCTTTTTTCCTTTCGCTCTCTCTCACCTGGAAGCGCTCGGGCGTAAGGCCCAGCCAGCTGATCGCGTCGAGCACCTGGTCGTACAGGGTCGAGTCGAGCGCGACGCGCTGCGCCCCGCCCTGGGCGCAGGCCGTCCACGCGCGCTTCTCGACGTCGTGCCACGCGGCCGTGAGCTCCTCGGCGGTTGACTTGCCGGCCCAGAAGCTGTCGATTCGATTTTTGTTGGTTTTTTGGTGGGTGGTCCGAAAAGAAGGGAAAGGGAGGGAAAGGGAGGAGAAGCAAAAGCGAGAGGGGAGAGAGAGTGTGAGCGTTTTCGTTTGCGGCGCGGCGCGGGATAGCACCGCCCGAGGTCAGGGAATGCGATCGCGGGCGGCGCGAGGGCCGGAGGCGCGGCCGTGCGCGCGCGCGGGTCGAAAAGGGGAAAGGGGCGGCCGCCGCCGCCGCTCAGCACGCGGCGGCCGGCGGCCGCCGCCGGTGCCAAAGAGGGGCCCATCAAGTGGTGGCTGCTGCGCGTTGCGACAGCAGAGGGGGCGCGCGCGCGCGCGCGCGGCCGTGTTTGAGTTGTCACGATCGCGCGCGCGCTCGTTAGGGCGGGGGGGGTTCTCACCTCTCCACCGCGTGCTTGAGCTCGCGCTTGGGGCCGATGCGGGGAAACCCGACGGTGATGGGTAGCGTCGGGGGAGCCATGTTTGCCGTTTGTTCTTTTGATGTGTCTTTGTGTGTATGTGTTGTGTGTGTGTGCTGCGGATGGGCTGGTGAGGCGGGCGCTATTTATGAGCGGCGAGCGGCAAAAACGCCGGCCCGGAAACGCGCGCGCAGCACGGCCACGCCTTACCTCCTCGCCGCCGCGTAACTTCCTCCGTGTCTTGAAAGAGGCAGCCGTCCGCTTAGGCCCCGCCCCTCTTATCAAGGCCAAGTTGTTTGTCTAGGGTCGTGTTTCGGACCACTGCGAGCGGGCACCGCGACCCCGCGCGGCGATCAGTTTGAGGACGATGCATCGAGAGGAAGGACAGACGGTTATGCCCCGCCCGTGAAACCGCGCTTCTCGGCCACCGCCGCCCCCAGCGCTCGTCGGATGGACATATGCGGTCCATCTAGGCCAATTCGCGGTCCAAACAAGGCAAGGCATGCCTTGGTTGGTTCCCGGCCGTCTCAAGAGGGGGCGGCGGGCCCGCGGCGACGGCGGCTGGGTGGCGGCGGAGGGACAACGGAGAGACGACGGGGGGCCGCGCGATCGCACCCGGGGTTCTCCCCTTTCCTCCTTCGCCACGCCATGTGTGTGTGTGTGTGCGTGCAAACACCTAACAGTGAAAATTGTACCGTTTCCTCTCGTGGGGAGAGATGAGCAGAGCGGGGGAAAACAACGGCGCGCTGACACACAGCGGCGAGAAAAAACGAGCGAATGCAACCTTCACTGGCTCTTGGCCGTCGTCGACCGGCGCGCCGTCGTCTTGCGCCCCGCAGCCGCGCTCGGCCCCGCGCTCGCCGTCGGCGCCCGCGCCGCCGTCTTGCGCCCAACGGCCGCCGCCGCCGCTGCGGGCGCCGCGGCCGCCGCCGCTGCCGCCGCCGCCTTTGGCGCCGCCGTCGTTCCGTTCACCCTGTCCTTGAGTCCCTTGCCCGCCGCGAACTTGGCCGACTTGCTCGCCGCGATCGGGATCGACTCGCCCGTACGCGGGTTCCGGCCCTCGCGCGCCGCCCGCTCGCCCACCTTGAACGTCCCAAACCCGACCAGCGCCACCTCGGCGCCGCGCCCGAGCGCCGACGCGATTTCTTCGAGCACCGCCTCGACGGCCAGCGCGGCGTCCTTCTTGGTGAGGCCCGCGGCGGCGGCGACTCCGTCAACGAGCTCGGGCTTGCCGACGCGATCGGCGCGGGCGACGACACTCGTGCGCCGCTGCGCCAAGGGGGCGGCGCGTGCGCCGACACCGACACCGTTGACCTGGCGGGCGGCGTGGCCGATTGGCCGAGAGGCGCGGGAGAGGGACAGCATTTTTCGACCCGTTTCTTTTCCCCCTTCTGCAAGAGTCGGTTGGAAGAGAGAGAGGGGGGAAAGCTTGATGCGCGCGTGTCTCGCTCTGATACGGTGCGTGGAGGCTTGGATGACTTGGTGTCTCGTGGATGTGTTTGTCGATCTCGCCAATGAGACGGGAGTGGCCGCGGGGCGTTTTCGGGCTCGAAGAAGAAAAACGCCGGCCGCCGCTGGCGGCCGCCGCCGCCGACGACGCCGACGAGGCACGAGCATCGCCTGTTTGCGGCGAGCAGCAACGAGACTCGCCATGACGCCACCCCTCTCTTTCACTCACAGTGCCGTTTCCTGCAAAGAATCGACAACATCAACTAATCCTACGCCCTTAATCAGCATCGACAGCACCGGAGCAACGAAAGGAAAAGGAAGAGGCGGCTGCCACCATCACCACCACCACCACCCCCGAGAAGGGGCTCTCTCTCCCCCTCGCCCTGTCTTCGAGGCTCGCGTCCAATCCCACTCCGTCCAGGCAACAATGCTATCGAGCACCTTGACGCGCCGCGTCGGTGGCTCCCATGCAGGAGCAGGAGGGTCCGCGTGCCCATCGCCCGCGGCCGCCGCCGCGTGCGCGCCGCCGCCGCCGTCGCCCGACAGGCTGATGGCGCCCTCCCCGCTCTCTCCCGCCGCCGCCGCCAGCCCGTGCGCGGCCCCCCGCCACAACGGCCGCAACAGCAGCAGCAGAAGCTGCCTGCTCTGCCGCGCCCACCCGCGCCGCGTCGCTCGCGTCTCCTCCCAGATCGCCCGCGAGATCGGCGACCTCCTCAGCCACGACCCGGTCGTCAGCGCGGCCGTCTCGCCCGAGCGCGCGCAGCTGGGCGGCGCCGGCGCGGGCGCCTCGGGCGCCGTCTCTGCGCTGGTGAGCGTGACCGACGTTCAGCTGTCGCCCGACCTGCAGTTCGCGCGCGTGCTCGTGTCCGTCTACTCGGACGAGAAGGGCCGCCGCCGCGCCATGGCCGCCCTCTCGCGCCTGCAGCCCTACGTCCGCGCGCGCGTGGCCGAGCGCGTGCGCCTGCGCCTGGCGCCCGAGCTGCGGTTCGCGTACGACGACGAGCTGGAGCGCAGCGAGTCGGTGCTGCGCGCCTTGGGGCGCGGGCAGGTGGCGCGCCTGCTGGGCGAGGAGGCGGCGGGCGAGGCGTTTGGCAACCGCGCGTCGAAGAAGGACGGGCTGCAGCAGCAGCAGCAGCAGGAGGGAGGCCAAGACGAGGAGGAGGAGGGCTTTTTCGAGGGCGTCGGGGCCGCCGCCGGCGGAAAGGATGGAGACCGCGCGGCGGCAGGGGAGGGCGACGGCAACGACAGCAGCGACAAGGACGACGACGAGGAGGAGGAGGAGGACGAGGAGGACGCGGCCGCCGCCGAGGAGGACGAGCGCCGGTGGCGCGACGACGACCCGGCCGCGCGCGCCGCCGATTTCCTCGCGACGCCCGGGCCCTTTGACGACATGTTTGGCGGCGGCGACGGCGGCGGGTGGAGGAGCGTGAGCGGGCCGCTGCCCCCTCGGCGCGGCGCCGGGGGCGGCGGCCGCGGCGGCGGCAAGGGCAGGGGCGGCAACGGCGAGCGGAGGAGAAGCAAGTGAGACGCGAAAGAGGAAGACGCGAAAGAGGAAGACGCGAAAGAGGAAGACGCGAAAGAGGAAGACGCGAAAGAGGAAGACGCGAAAGAGGAAGACGCGAAAGAGGAAGACGCGAAAGAGGAAGACGCGAAAGAGGAAGACGCAGCGTACCGGGGGGGCCGGGGAAAGAGAGAGAGAACGCTTCCACCCCCCATTCGAAAGCCCGGTGCGTGTCTTTGTTGCTGCTGTGTTATAATGTGTGTGTGATGATTACGAGGGCAAAGGATGCTTTTTTCTCGCTTGATAACGCGCGGGGAGGGCAGGAAGAGGAAAGCGAGAGCGCCGGAGCCGGCGAGGGCGGGGCGGCGAGGGCAGGGCGGGGCCGGGATTGAGGAAAGGTTGTATCGGTCCCGAGTCGTGCGTCGTGTGCAGGCGTTGTTCTACTCGCCGTATGTGGCGGCGACACGCAACACGAAGCAGGCGCCGAGAGGGCGTTGCGCGAAATGGGGAGTATTCGCGCGCCGCGCCAAGCGCCCGCGGGGGCCATCCTCGCCCCCTCGCCTCGTCCCTTGCTCTCAATCAGATGCCCCCGCCTCCTCCCAAGTGCTGCTGCTGATGGTGGTGGTGGTGCTGCTGCTGCTGCTGCATGTGCTGCTGCTGCATGTGGTACTGCTGCTGCTGCTGCTGCTGCTGCATGTGCTGCTGCTGCTGCTGCATGTGCTGCTGCATCATCAAATGGTGCTGGTGCTGCTGCTGCTGGTGTTGCTGCTGAGCGAGCAGGTGCGCGTGCTGCTGTTGCTGCTGCTGGTGCGGCAGCATGGGCGGCTGGAGCGGCGGCGGCCCGGGTGGGGCGGGGCCGTAGCCGCCCCCTCCGCCGGGCGACGGGGCCGCCGCCGCGTGCGCGAGGCCCGGCGAGGGCGTGCGCGCGCCGCCGCCGCCGGCATAGCCGAGGGGCATCTGCTGCTGCTGCTGCTGCTGCTGCTGCTGCTGCTGCTGCTGCTGCTGCTGCTGCTGCTGCTGCTGCTGCTGCTGCTGCTGCCGAGGCGGCAGCGGCAGCTGCGAGAGCGCGGCGGCGGCGGCGGCCGCGGCGACGGCGGCCGCGGCGGCGGCGGCGGTGGCGGCGCCAGGGCCGCCGCCGCCGTTGCCACTGCCGCCGCCGCCGGACGAGGCCACGGGCGAGTTGCCGCCCGTGCTCGCGCCCCCGCCGCGCCGCGCGGCCAGCTGCGCGCGGAAGGCGGCGAGCTCGTTGGCCGACAGCGCCGCGTCCGAGGGGGAGATGCCGGTGCCGCCAAAGAGCGCCCCGCAGCCGCCGAACAGGCGGCCCGCCGACGCGCCGCCCGCGCCGCCAAAGCGCGAGCCTCCCGCGCCCGCGCCCGCCGCCGCAGCCAGCCCTCCGTCCGCCACGCCGCCGAGCAGGCCTCCCGAGCCAAAGGCGCTGGCCTGGTGCGTCGCGGCGGCGAGGGCGCCGGACGAGCCGTGCTGGCGCAGGGCGGCGAGGACGGGTAGGCCGCCGCCACCGCCGGCCTCAGTGGAGGGGTTGGCGGCGGGGTTGGCGGCGGGGGCGGCGGCGACGGCAGCGGCGGCGGTGGGCGGCGGCGTCGGCACTCGTGCCTCGAGCTGCCGCTGCTGCCGCTGCTGCTGCCGCTGCTGCTGCTGCTGCTGCTGCTGAGCGAACATGGGGGAAGAGGCAGCCGGCAGCGGAGAGGGCCCCGCGGCGGCAGCGACCGCCGCGACCGCCGCCGCGACCGCCGCCCCGCCAAGAGGGGTGGGGAAGGGCGCGGGCGACGGCGCGGGGGGGACGGCGGCCGCGCTCGTCGCTGCCGCCGGTGCTGCTGCTGTCGCGGTCGCTGTCGCCGTCGCCACAGCGTCGGCCACGGAAACCGACACGAGCGCCCACGCCGGCAGCGGAGCGCCGTCCGCGGCCAGCGGCGCCGTCAGCGACGCCACGGGGGCGGCGGCGAGGCGGGCGGCGCTGGCGGCGGTGAGCGCTGCGGCGCCGGCGCCGGCGCCGGCGGCAACGGACGACCCGGGCGCGGCGATGCCGGGAGGGCCCGAGGCTGCGAGGCGCTGCTGGGCGGGGACAGGCGCGGGCGCAGGCGCTGGCCTGCTGGCTACCGGCAGTGGTGGTGGAATAGCTGCAGCTGCTGCTGCTTCTTTGACGGGAGGAGCGGGCGGAAGACCCAGAGGCGGCGGCGCCGCTGCCGCCGCCGCCGCCGCCGCCGCCGCCGCCGCCGGGGCCGCCGAGGGGGGCGCGGGCGCGGGTGTCATCAGCAGAGAGGGGCCCTTGCGCTTAGGCAGCGCAAAGACGGCTGTGCGCGGAGCCTCGACCGCCGGGGCAGCGGCAGCGGCGCGCGCCTTGGCCGGCGCGCCGAGGGACATCATCGCCGCGGCCGGCGCGCCCCCGCCGCCGCCGCCCAGCGCGCCGCCCGCGCCGCCGCCGCCGCCGCCGCCGCCCGCGCTGCCGCCCAGCGACGGCGGCGGCGGCGGCGAAGACGCCACGACCGGAATTAGGGCGCGCGAGCGGCGCTGGGCGAGCCGCTCCAAGCGCTCGGCGTCTGTCCGCGGGTGGCCGGCGGCGCTCTTGCTTGCGGCGGCGGCGGCGGCGGCGGCCGCGGCCTGCTTGATGGCGTCGGCCATGCGAGGCGCGGCGGGGGCGGCGGGGTCGGGCGCGGCTGCGGCTGCGGCGGGCGCGGCAGAGGCGGCGGCGGCGCCGCCGCCGCCAGGGGACGGCGACGACTCAGGGCCGCCGCTGCCGACTCCTTCGGGCGGGGGCAGCGGCGCGTCCGCCAGCTTGCTCGTCCAGCCCATGCTAGAGACGCGCGCCGCGAGCAGGTCTGCCGTCATCGTGGCCGCCGCGGGCTTTTTGGCGCCTGCCGCCGCCGCCGCCGCCGCCGCCGCCGCCGCCGCCTTGCCCGCCGGCCCGCCGCCCAGCGGCTGCCGGGACGGCAGCGCGGGGAACGCCTCTTTCAGCCCTGCGGGCGCGGCGCCGGCAGGGGTGCGCACGGGCACAAACCGCCGGGGCGGGGCGCCGGCGGCGGGCGAGAGGAGGGCAGAGGAAGCGGGGCCGTTTCCGGTCGCCGGCAGGGGCGGCCCGCTGCCTCCGCCTCCCGCTCCCGCTCCCCCTCCCCCTCCACCGCCGAGCGTCATCATGCCCGAGGGAGCGGCGGCGGGCGGAGCGGCGTTCGCGGATGCGTTGCGCCAGGACGGACCGAGCGCCACCGGGCCGTTGCCCGCCGCGGCGGACGCGGCGGACGCACTGCCGTTGCCGACGCTGCTGTTGCCGCCGCCGCCGCCGCCGCCCCACCCGCCACCGCTGCCGCCGCCGCCACCGCCGCCTGCGCCGCCGCCTCCCAAGGCCGGCCGCAGGGCGACGCGGTCGTCCGGCAAAGCCAGCACTAGGGACGAACGCAGTCGCTGCGGGAGGTCGCCGCCGGCCTCACCTGGCCGGGGCCCTAGCCCCGCCGCCCCCACCTGCGCGCCGCCGCCGCCGCCGCCGCCGCCGCCGCCGCCGCCACCGCCGGGCGCCAACGCCGACGGACGGCGCCACGAGGACGACGCGTCACCGACGAAGGCCATCCGCGCCGAGGCGGGGCTCGGGGCTCGAGCGGCGGCAGGCAGCGGCGCGGGTGCGCGCGCTCGGGGCCGCCAGCCTTCCTCTGATCTCCGTCAGATGGTGCGAGTCTCCGATTTGCTTGCGGCTCCTCCCTCCTTCTCCTTCTTCTGGCTTGCCTGCCGCTGAACCCCTTGGTTTTGCGCGCGCGACGGGGCGCCGCGCAAGCGAGAGAGGGGCCCACGCCCACGCGCCGGGGCGCACCAAAGTGCCGGTGCCTTGCGTGCCAAGGGCAAGCGGCGTGCGGGTGAGGGAGAGGGAGGCGCGAGGAAGAAGAGGGAGGGAGAGAGGGAGACAGAGGAAAAAACCACCAAGAACGCCGCCTGGGGGCCTGCGCGCGATGGAATGCCTGGGATCGATGCGACGTCAAGGTGAACACGGCACGCAGCTGCACGGTGGATTGGTCGGCGCTGGGCTGGCGCCCTTGGAGGCGGGCGGCGGGCCGCGGCGGCGGGCCGCGAGGAAGAAAACGGGGTTGTGTGTACTTGACGCTAGGAGCAGGGGGGGTGGTTGCGCACGCGGCGTGTGTGATGTGTGATTGATGTGACGTAGTGTGGCGTTGGGACGACGAGGGAATGGTACTGTTGTCGCGACGATTGATTGCGAGTGGTTGTGGGACAGGGGGGGAACACGGGGGCGTCGTTCTTTCTCACGAAGCGGAACGCAAGTTTTGTGTCTCCTACATCGGGCCTTGTTCATGGTCTGCCTCCCAATCGATCGCGCCGCCGCGACGCGTTTTTCTTGTACTATCACAAAATCAAACGGACGTCGATCCCATCTCCTATCGGCCACCACGCATCAAGGGGCGCGCATCACGGGCGCATCAACAGAGAAGCAAAAAATCATGCAGGCTCTCCGAGGCGCCGCGGCTGCCGGTCGACAGCGCCCGCCGGCCCCGCGCGCGCGCAGGAGGTCAATCATCGTGCGCGCCTCGACCCAGGATGGCCAGATGGACCTGTTCTCGCCGTCCAAGGTGAGGATTGCTCTTGGAAGACGAGAGACTCTCTCCCCTCTGGACCAAAACCAAAACGACTGACCCGCGCCCCCCTCCTCCTCTCCTCTGATCGACGAGGCAGCGCACCACAGATCAACCTCTTCTTGCGCGTCGTCCGCCGCCGCGAGGACGGCTACCACGACCTCGCGTCGCTCTTCCACGTCATCGACTTGGGCGACCGCATGGCGGTCAGGCTGCGCCGCCCCGCAGCGGCGACGGCGACGGCGATGGCGAGCGGCGGCGACGCCAACAACGCCGCCCCCGGCGACCGCCTCGTCTGCTCCGACCCGACCGTCCCCTCGGACGGCCGCAACCTGGTCATCAAGGCTCTGGACCTCTACCGCCGCAAGGCCTACCCTCCCGGCACCTGCCCCCAAGACCTCCCCTGGTTCGACGTCGACCTCGCAAAAAGCGTGCCGCACGGCGCGGGCCTCGGCGGCGGCAGCGGCAACGCGGCCACGGCGCTGTGGGCGGCCAACGAGCTGTGCGGGCGGCGCGCGGCCGACGCCGACCTGCTCGCGTGGTCGGGCGAGATCGGGTCGGACGTCTCGGTCTTCTTCGGCCCTACGGGCGCCGCCTACTGCACGGGCCGCGGCGAGGTGGTCGAGCCCGTGGCGCCGCCGCCGCTGCCGCTCGACACGCCGCTGCTGCTGGTCAAGCCGCCCGCGGGTCTGTCGACGCCGGCCATCTTCCGCGCGCTCGACCTGGGGGCGCGCAGCACGCGCGACCCGCTCGACCTGCTGTCCGCGGTGTCGGCGGGCGTCTCCGCGCTGCGGGACGCCGCCGTCAACGACCTCGAGCGCCCCGCGTTCGACCGGCTGCCGGCGCTCGGGGCGCTCAAGCGCAGGCTGGCGGGCGCCGAGGGCGACGGCGCGACGGGGCGGCCGTTCGACGCCGTGTTCATGTCGGGCAGCGGCAGCACGATCGTGTGCGTGGGGTCGGACGCGCCGCCCGCGTGGCTGGCGGCCGAGGGGTGGCGCGCGGGGGCGGCCGGGGAGGGCGCGCCGAGCGGGCGGCGAGGCGGCGGCGGCGGCGGCGAGCACGATGAGGCGGAAGAGGGAGCGGATGACGAGGAAGAGGCGCCGCTGTTTGTGTCGCCCGCGCGGCTGATCGCGCGCGACCTGGCGAGCGACGGGCGGCCGCTGTGGTACTCGCCGAGCGCGTCTGGCGAGGCGGCGCGCGCGGCGTACCGGGCGGCGCAGCAGCAACAGCAGCCAAATGCAGCGCCCATGAGGAGGTAGCCGGGGGTCTTTGCGGCGAAAAGAGCAGACGAGCGTTTCTCGGGCTCGAAAACCACAAAAAACAACCAATCGCGAAAAGAACAAACGAGGGGAGCGCCGCTCCCGTGTACCTTGGTGTGTTTACAACCCGTTGGCGCCAGAGCCAACACAACCACCACTCCATCGCACCATCACCAATCGTCAGACCAATCGTCAAATTCACACCAGCCTCGCCCCCTCGGCGTCCAGCGCCGCCACCCGCGCCGAGTTGGTCGCCAGGCCGCCCGCCTCGAGGAACGCGGCCGACATGGCCGCGGCGACGCGCGCGCCCACCTCGGGGCAGTCGACGACGGCCACGGCCGTGGGCCCCGCTCCGCTGATGGTGCAGCCGTAGGCGCCCGCGCCGACGGCGGCCTCCTTCACGGCCGCGAGCCCGGGGATCAGCGGCGCGCGCGCGGGCTCGATCACGCGGTCGCCCGAGCCCAGGCACAGGCCGAGCGAGCGCGCGTCGCCGGCGAGGATGGCGGCGACCAGCGCGCCGCCGTGCGTAGAGTTGTGCACGAGGGACGCCAGGGGCACGTCCTTGGGCAGGGCGGCGCGCATCTTGGCCGTGGGCGCCTCGAACACGGGGTTGACCAGCACAAAGTAGAGAGGCGGGGGGGGCGGGGGCGCGAGCAGGAGGAGGCCGCCGCCGCCTGCTGCCCTCCTCTTGTTCTCCTTCTTCTTCTCCTCTTCGTCCTCGTCGTCGCTGCCGCTGCTCCCGCTGCTCCCGCCGCCGCCGCCGCCGCCGCCGCTGCTGCTGCTGCTGCCGCTGCCCCCGCCTACCCTGCCCTCGCCGCCCCTCTCCGTCACCTCCTCGCCCCCCACCCCCGCGCCCGCCCCCGCCGCCGCCGCCGCCATCATGGCCGCCCGCGCGCCGCCGAAGGGCAGCCTGGTCAGCGCCAAGCGGGGGCCGCACGGCCGCACGAGCACAAACCCGCCCATGAGCGCGGGCGCGACGTTGTCCGCGTGGCGGCCGCTGACGGCCGCCTCGCTGGCCAGGCCCGCGAGCACGAGCCGGTCCTTGGACAGGGTGCGGCCGAAGAGCGCGTTGACGGCCCAGGCGGCGGCGGCGGCCGAGGCGGCCGACGAGCCGAGGCCGCTGCCCAGCGGCAGGCCCTTGCGCAGCGTGAGCGCGACGCCGCAGGAGGGCGCGGCGCCCAGCAGCCTCAGGGTCTCGCGCGCGGCGATGCCGATGCAGTTGGTGGCCGGGTCGCGCCCCAGCCTGCCCCCGTCGCCCGTGATGCCCTCGATGACCACCTCCCCGGGTGCGAGCGAGGGGGCGGCGCGGGCGGTGACCCAGTCGCCCGAGGCCGCGGCCTCGGCGGCGGGGGCGCCTGGCGCGGGCCCGACGGCGACGCCGAGCCAGTCGAATCCGGGGCCGAGGTTGGCGACGGTGGCCGGGGCAAAGGCGGTGACCTCTTGCTGTTCGTGGTTTCTCGTTTCGTGTGTTGTTGGGCGGGGGGGGGGGGGGGGGGTCAAAGG
>Ga0209390_10003531_pt1 | contig 25146 bp, 26 predicted proteins | sample BON01_FD_187212 | JGI IMG/M metagenome (GOLD analysis project Ga0209390, IMG submission 187212) | Freshwater microbial communities from Lake Bonney liftoff mats and glacier meltwater in Antarctica - BON-01 (SPAdes) (version 2) | ecosystem: Environmental > Aquatic > Freshwater > Ice > Glacier... | reverse complement strand
TGATGGCGTCGTCGAACTCACGCTCTCCGTTTTGGAACTGGGTAATTTGATGCAGGAGGGTGTCCGCGATTTCCAGTTGGGCTTCCCGTTTGGTGGCGAAAGTTATGGGGTAGCCGGTTTCATCCCACCAAGAGGGGGTGAGCCCGTCGCAAATGGTATCAATAAACAGAGCGTATGCCTCTGGGGGGTTTTTGATCGGAGCAACCATAGCTACAAGCAGCAGCATAGTGGAAACAGTCGAGATTGGCCACGGACTATAAGTAGCATTTTGGAGTCCGCAGGGGATTTTGAGCGCCGGTTGGAGATTAAATCTCGAACAGATTTTCGGACGTGGTCTTGGCAAACACGGGCTGAGGCACGGCGCTTCGATTCAGGGCAGCGCGTAACTATCGAGAGCGACGGGTCGTGAGGCGGGAATATTTCACTTCTGCTAGGAGCTGGTCGGACTTAACCCCTCGAAGCGATCTATAGGCTCAAGGATGACTTCAAAGTTCGCCGCGAAGTGATTGGATTGAGACTGAGGCACCTTCGAGACCGTCTTATTGAGATTCGTTTCTAAGTCCGACAGGCTGCTAGGGCTAATTCCTCTCGTTTGTGCTTGGCCCAATCTTGGGCGAAAGTGGATTTATCCGGGCGGGTGGTCTTACCGAGCCCACGTGCTCGTTTGATCGACCAAGTGGTGATTGGTCGCAGCAATTTTGCCAAGGAATGATGACAAGTTGCAGGAGTAAGACGCATTAATTCGGACGGATTTTCAGTAGTCTGGTGGCGTAAATTCTTTGATAGGGGAGGGGCCGGTGGAGATTGATCTCCAGACTTTAACCGTCTCGGGCCATCGTCCATTGCTCGGTCAAACCCCGGTCCGCAGCTCTGGTGCTGACTTCATCAATGTCGATGGGAGTCACCGCCAGCATCGCACGTATGTCAGAGAGGTGCTTCGTGGATCCACCTTCTCGGTAGAATTCTAATTTACGCAAAATAACGTATTCTGGAGGCGCAACCCAGAGTTCCGTCCCGCTCCATTCGATTTTTCGGCGCTGAGGCAAGGCCCACTGATGGAGCGGATCTTTATTGGCGAGATAGACGTCGGCCTTGTAGCCACTTTCGTGGTGAATGATGTTGAAGTGTCCGCGCCGTTCCCGGACTGCTTCTACTGCTATTACTTCGGCTGGAGGTAAGTAAAAATCAGCTTCAGGAAACAAGGTTTCCATGGTGGTTGCGTCTTCAGCGGCGAGGGCGATGACGACGTCCAGATCATTGGTTACGCGGGGTTGTCCGTATACGATCGCAGCAGTGGCTCCCGTCACCATGTAGGGGCGACCGAGACGATTGAGCAGATTGACGAATAGGGTGACTTCGTCGATCATGAGGTGCGGGCGGTAAGCACGCGTCGGGCGATTTCGCGGCGACGCTGATCGGCGGACCATTCAGGACGTTGGATCTTCAGTCCCGCGTCCATTAGTTCACGCATGGTTCGGTTCATTCGTATGGCTTGAGCGAGACGTTGCTCCGGTTTCATTTTCCGATAGATTTCGATCTGAATTTGATCAGCCGTCTGGGATGGAGTCTCGCGCGTCATGATTGAGTAGGATCGTGGGGAGTGTTTTCTTTGGCAATCCTTCCTCAAAATCGCATTTAGGCAGAAGAACTAGATGAAACGGCGTGTTACGACGCGGCGGGGGCGGGGGGGGGGGCCGATTCCGCGTGCTCGTTTGATGGACCATGTGGTGATCGGGCGCAGCAATTTTGCCTTCGGCCGTTTCTTCGACGACGGCTGGGATGCCCTCAGTGATGTGAAATTACTGTGGGATTTTTGCGGGGATCAGCACTTGGCCTTTGGTCGTGAATCGAACGCTGGTTTTGTCTGAAGAGGCGGGCAGGTTGGGATAGGGATTTTGTGCCGGATGGATGACGGGTGCAGAAGTTGGACGAGGAACTGTGCCTCCAATCGCCGGCATTCGCCTTCGCCGTGCGATCGCGCAACAAGAGCAGGCTCCTACATTTTTGATATGAAACGGGCGGCTTGGTCGGTTGGCGCCGTCGATTCGGTCGAGGAGTTCAGTGGAGTCGAGCTCGCGGAATCTGGCCGATATGAACGAACGGAATCACCTATCGCCAGACGACGAGGATGCTGCCGTGGCCGGGGTGTTTTTGATGCCCCACGGGGACCAGGTGATCACGATGTCGCGGGTGAGGAAACCGAAGAGCATGATGGATCCGATGAGGATCGGCCATGCAAGGGTGGTGATCGGCACTTGGGTGGTGATGCCGATCGCGGTTAAAGCCACTCCGATGAGCACCCCGCCCAGTCCTAACGTCGATTCGAGGCACATGCATTTCATGGCTTCGGCCGGTTGCTCGTTCTGAGTTTTTCTTTGTTGGCGCAACAGCCACAGGTCGCGGAAAAGGTCTTGAACCAGTCGGGTGAGTGCCGCGATGGCGAAGGCGGAGCCGAGTTCCAGTGAGCTTGGCAGTTGGCTGGAAAAACTCCCGGCTCCAATGACCGACTATGCTGATTAGTCCTAACTCGATTTTGGCGGATTTCATCATGAGGTGGTTCGAGTCGGAGGTGCGGCGGTCTATTCCTCCTTGAGGCAGGGCTGTTTTAACCACGAATGGACACTAAAGGCTTCGTCTACCGACTACGCGCTGAAGTTCTTTTTGATGAAGAGGGCGGGACTGAGGGGCAGGGTGGTTTTACAGGAGGAAACAGAGGTAACGGAGCGGAGGGGGGGCGAGGGACGGGGCTGGGTCTACGGATTTAAGGGGGGCCTGAGCCAGTCGGTGGAGACGTAGTTGTCTGGTTTTTTGGGTTTCTTAACATCGAATAGCGGGACACCGGGAGTGTGGAGGGGCCAGGTGTCGGTGCGGAAGGGGGAGGCGGGGAAACCTGCTTGGTTGTAGAGCAGATTACGCTGCGATGGGTTCATGGCCCAAGCGTAACGGGCGGCGACGGGCTGCGGGACTTCGGGCGATGAGAGGATGATGGTGTCGCCCTTTATCGTGGCGTCGGCCCAATGCCAGGTTTGGTTGGCGCCGGCGATGGCGAAGCTGTCCAAGGGGCCGGGGCGGGCGGTGGTGAGGGCACTCTCGTTGGTCTTGAAGTTGAGGATAAGTTGCTCGCCTTTGACGGTGTGGTGGGTGAAGTGCGGACCCGATCCCGTGATGTTTTTGCCGTAGGTTTGTTGGAGGGCGAGGGCGGCGTGGCGATGGCCGAGTGGTTTCTTGTTTTTGGGGTGGAGGGCGATGGGGTCGCCGGTATCGATGGACACGACCATGCCGGTGTGGGGAACCTCTGCATTGACGAGGCGCATGGCTTCGCGGTTGGTCGCCCAGGGGGCGGAGAGGCCTTCGACGGGGGTGGTTTGGGCGGGGGGCCAACTGGGGAGTTGGGTGAATTGGAAGGGGAATTCGGCGGAGACATTGCCGGCGGATTGCTCGTGCCAAAGTGAGCGGTAGAAGCTGATCAGTTGGGCGAGTTGGGGGTGGTAGTGTTCGGCTTGGGGCACGTTCTTGGCGTTGCGTTCACCTTGATACCAGATCGCGCCGCGCATGCCGTAGGGCACGAGGGGGTTGACCATGGCGTTGAAAATATGGCCGGGGTATTGGTGTCCGAGGGTGGCGGGTTTGGTGATGATGGGGGGATCGATTCGCTTCACTGCGCTCTTCATGATGTCGCGGGCGCCGACCCGGGCTTGGTAAGCGGCGAGTTCTACTTGGAACGCGGCGAGGGCCTGAGCTTCGGTGTTGTCGCCGCGTTTGATCGTGCGGATGGCGGTGGTGTCGTAGGCTTGGCGATGAGCGATGGTGCGGGGGTCGTGCTGTTGGATTGCCCAGGGCATCCAGCTTTCGATGGGGGTGCCGGCAAAGGCGCGTTGGATGATGCCGACGGGAACGCCGAGTTCTTGTTGAAGTTTCTTGCCGAAGTAGTAGGCGACGGCCGCGGTTTCGGCGGCGGATTCGGGATCGCAGCGTTTCCACTGGGCGAGGCGGTCACGATTTTCGTCGAGTGGTTTGTGCCAGTGTTCGCGGGAGGGACGAAATAGGCGGAGGTCGGGCAGATCGACGTCGGCCTCGCCTTCGGCTTCAAAGGAGTTGCCGACCGACCAGCCCATGTTGGATTGGCCGAAGGCGATCCAGACTTCGCCGATGGCGACGTCGTTGATGGTGATGGTGTTCTCGCCCGTGATGGTCAGGGAGTGGCCGGTGCCGGCCGCGGGGGTCTCAAGGGAAGAGCTTCCATTTACCCTCGGGGTCGGTGGTGACGGTGTTCCGCACGCCCCAGCTGGCCTCGACGGTGATGTGCTCGCCGGGGGAAGCGAACCCCCCAGACGGCGTTGCTGGTCTGCTGTTGCAGGACCATGTGATCGCCGAAGAAGTTGGGGAGTCGAACTTCGGCGTGGGCTGCGAGCCCAGTGATGAAGGCGGTGATGAGGGCGAGGGGGTATTTCATGCGTGGGAACGGGTTAGAAGCGGAAGGGTGGTAGCAATCCCGAGGGGAGGCAGAAAGTAATCCCGGCGGGCCTAGAAATCGCTGTTTGTCCCAGAGAGCACGGCGGGGAAGGGGGCGAGGGGCAGGGTGGTTTCATAGAAGGCAGCGAAGGTAACGGGTCGGAGGGGCCGGGTTTTTTTGACGCAAAGGCGCGAAGGGCTGACGCACTGAACGGGGAGGTAATGTTGAGCAGCGAACGAGAGGCAACGGGACGCCGTCTGAAGCCCGGCGCAACGGGGGGGGCTTTAGGTGAGGCCGGAGGACGTTTCGGATTTTAGTCGGGCTTTGAGTTGGTGGAGGGATTCCAGGTGGGCGGACTCGAATTGCTGGATCCAGCGGCGGGAGATTTCATGGAGGGGGACGGGATTGAGGTAGTGGAGTTTTTCGCGGCCGCGAAATACGGTGGTGATGAGGTTGGCGGCTGCGAGGATGGCGAGGTGCTTGGTGACGGCTTGGCGGCTCATCGCAAGGGGGGAGGCGAGTTGCGAAAGCGTGAGGCCGTTGTCTGCGCGCAGTCGGTCCAGAATCTGGCGGCGGTGAGGGGCGGCGAGGGCTTTGAAGACTTCGTCCACGGGGGGACTGATAAAGGCAACCAAAAGGTTGCATGGCAAGCACAGGGTGAAGCATCCGAATCGATAGGGTCGAGCCGAAATATGAGTCAGTCGAAGCGGGTGTTGGGATTGTGTTGGGGCGTTAGATTCGTTTCTTGAGGAAACGATGAATTTCGAAACCAATGATGCGGACTCAGGAATGGTCCCCGCGCGGCTGTCTTTGATTGAGGCGCGAGTGCTGGCGTGTTTGATTGAGAAACAAGCGACGACGCCGGATGTTTATCCGCTTTCGCTCAACTCGCTCGTCAATGCCTGTAACCAAAAGAGCAATCGCTCGCCGGTGATGGATTTGCACGAGGGCGAAGTGGAGACGGCGGTGACGCTGTTGCGCGAGAAGCACTTGGTGACCGTGTTTGCGGGCGCGGGGGCGCGGTCGGTGAAATATCGGCAAAAGTATCTGGAGGTGTATCCGATGGAGCCCGTGGCGCAGGCGATGATGACCGAGTTGATGCTGCGTGGTCCTCAGACGGTGAATGGACTGCGAGGGAATTGTGAACGGATGACGGTCATGCCGGATGCGGTGGAGACCGAAGCCGTTTTGACGGAATTGGCGGAGCGAGCGGAGCCGTTGGTTACAAAGATGGCGCGGCAGTCGGGGCAGAAGGAGGCGCGTTGGGCGCAGTTGCTGACGGGAGACGTGGCAGATCTGACGGAGGCAAATGAGCTGACACGGACGGCGGGAGCGGCAGCGGGTCCATTAAGAGTCGCGATGGAGATGATGTTACCCGCGGCGGCCGAAGCTCGAATTGCGACGTTGGAGGCGCAGGTCGTGGAGTTGACGGCAGAGTTAGGGCGACTGCGCGAGGCTTTGGGGGAATGAAGTGCGGCGGGCTAATTCGAATTTTGGATTTTGGAATGGAGCTGACGCGATGGCGGTGAGGCCGGGGGCCGGGGGCCGGGGGGTAAAGCCCCTCCCGCGGCAGAGGAGTGCCGACGGGCGCACTTCCATCCTACTTTGAAGATTGTCGGGTGAAATATTGATGTCGGACGTTGACAGGGGCCGGTGGGTGATTGCGTTGGATGGTTTACGCGTATGACTGACAAAACTTTGCCCTTCTCTAGGAACCAACTCGAAGCGATTGCGGCGCAAGTGCCGACGCCATTCCATATTTACGATGAGACGGCGATGCGGGCGAATGCCCGGGCCTTTTTCGAAGCGTTTGCCTGGGTGCCGGGCGGGTTCATCAATTTTTATGCAATCAAGGCGCTGCCGAATCCGCATGTGATCGAGGGACTAAAGGCGGAGGGGATGGGCGGAGATTGTTCGTCGTTTGGTGAATTGAAGTTGTGTGAGGCGATGGGGATTACGGGCGAGAACATCGTGTTCACGTCGAACGATACGCCGGCCTACGAGTTTCAGAAAGCGGCGGAACTGGGTGCGATCATCAATCTAGATGACATTAGCCATATTCCCTTTCTGGAGGAGAGTCTGGGTGGGGCGCTGCCGGAGTTGGTTTGCTGTCGCTACAATCCCGGTCCGCTCAAGGCGGGTAATGTGATCATCGGCAAGCCGGAGGAAGCGAAGTATGGCTTCACCCGCGAGCAGTTGTTTGAGGGTTATCGCATACTTCGTGACAAGGGCGTGAAGCGATTTGGCCTGCACACGATGGTGGCTTCGAACGAGCTCAACCCTGACTATTTTGTAGAGACGGCCCAGATGTTGTTTGATCTGTTGGTGGAACTGAACCGCGAGCTTGGCATTCGATTTGAGATCGTGAATCTGGGCGGTGGAATCGGTATCCCATATCGGCTGGAGGAAACTGCGGTGGATCTCGCCTATGTGGGCGCTAAAATCAAAGAAGCGTATGAGGCGACGATTGTGGCCAATGGTCTGGGACCGGTGCGGATCGCGATGGAATGTGGTCGGATGGTGACAGGGCCTTACGGTTATTTGGTGGGCCGGGTTTTACATAAGAAGGCGATTTACAAGAACTACGTGGGGCTGGATGCGTCGATGGCTAATCTGATGCGGCCGGGCATGTATGGTTCGTATCACCATGTGAGTGTTGCGGGTAAAGAGGCTCATGATGCGACTCCGGCGCCACGCAAGGTCTATGATGTGACCGGTTCGCTCTGTGAAAATAACGACAAGTTTGCGATCGATCGGGAGATTGCCGATCCCGAGATCGGAGATCTGGTCGTGGTCCACGACACGGGCGCTCACGGGCACTCGATGGGCTTCAATTACAATGCGAAGCTGAGGTCAGCCGAGGTGCTGTGGCAGGGGGATGGCCAGTGGAAAGTTATCCGCCGGGCGGAAACGCTGGCGGATCATTTCGCAACGTTGGACTATCCGGGATTGGGGTAGCGCGACGGGCGGAATCCGGACTGGCTGAGGCACTTTTCCGCAGAGGATGCAAAAGTGGTCGAGCCCGAGAGGCAGGTAGAATGGGCGTCGTCAAGCGACGCCCATTGCGGCGGCGGCGGCGGCGGCGGGCCGGGCCGGCGGTTCGCCCCTAACTTGGCGGGACAGGGAGATTGAATTCTGACAGGATCGCGTCGATGAGGGCGGCTTTTTCAGCGTGGGGCATGGCGGGGTGGAGAGAATTGTGGCGCAGGGTGCCGTCGGGGGCGATAATGGCCATGTGGGGAATTCCGCTGATGCCGTAGTCTTCGTTGAAGACTTTTTGAGCAGTGAACCCGATCGTCCAATTGATGTTTTTGGCGGCGATGTAGTCGATCATCAACGCATGCTCTTTGGCGGCATCATCTTTGGTATCGATGGGGGAGGCACTGAGACCATGAACTTGGCCTTGGAGACTGGTCACCCCGATGACTGCGACGGCGGAATCGGCGTAGTGATCGGTCAGCTCTTTGACCATGGGAAAAGAGCGAACACAGGGACCGCACCAAGTCGCCCAGAAATCGAGGACGATAACTTTTCCTTTGAGATCAGCGAGGTGAGTGAGCGAACCGGTGTTGGACCAAGTAAAGTCGAGTTCTGGCGCGGGACCGCCCACAAGGTTCGCCATGCGGCCTTCGGTGGCGGCGTCATCCTCCATACGTTTTAGGAATGCCGCGGCCGCGTCGGCGGCTTCGGTGCCGGGGAAGTTAGTTTTCAATCGCTCGAGTGACGCGACGGCTTCGTCGACATCGTCCAAGATCTGAGCCACGAAAGTGGCCCGCATGAATGCGATGCGGGCGACGTCTTCAGATTTGTCGGCGGCGTATTTGGCGAGGATGGCGTCGAACTCGGCGACCTCAGCGGCAAAGTCGGCCGGAGATTGCGCGCCGGATGAAAGTTTAGTGCGAATACGGGTATCGAGGTCTTGGAACTCTTGGGAGGCGGGACTGAGTGGAGTTTCGGTTTCCCCTGGGTCTTGGGCGCTGGCGGCGAATGGTGCCGCGACGGTGAGAGCGAAAGTGAGGAGGAGGGAGGAGAGAGTTTTTCTCATGGCAAAGTGACAGCTTGATTTTGATCAGGTTTCGTTTAAGAAGAGATTTGGGAAGTGGGGTTATTTCAAGTTTTGGGACGAAAGGGTACGAAAAAGACGGCAATATGAATTTGGCGTCGCGGATGCAGGGTGAGTTGGTCGCCGAGCTAATGCTATTGCGGTTAGATTTCTGCACTCACTCGGGCGGTTGCCGGGCAGTTGAAATCAGTTGGTCTTAGCATCGAAAATTCGGACATCGCCCATCAACGAGGTGATGATCAAGCGCCCGTCCGCCGAATGATCGATCGAATAGATGCCGCCTTTTATAGGCCTTTAATCTCGAGCGTCGGGCAGGGCGTGAGTTTGCCTTCCTGCCGCAACCACAAGGCATGGTAGTCGGTCGCGATGAGAAATACACCAGAGATGACGGTGGGAATTGCGCCGACCACCCCGGCGGTGGCGGGAGGAGTGAAGAGGTTGCGGTTTTTGAATGTCGGAGGGCTGTCGCGGAGGGCGTGGAGGCGTTCGGCGGGAGCGTCGACACTGAACCAAGGGCGATCAAGAATTCGTGCTGCGGATTGGATCCAATGAGGAACGTCGATACCAGCTTTTCGGGCAGTGCGCTCAGCATAGGCTGCCAGCCAGGCATCTGCATTGAGCGGTTTGATCTTGTGGAGCAGGAAACGAATTGCGGGTTCATCACCGGGATATCCGATTAGGGCGGGACGAGCTGCTTTTAGTTTAAGGGCTAGCAGCTAGTTAGCGGTCGGAATTGAGATCTCCAGGCCAGGTTAAAACTCATCGGATAGAAAGGGGCGTCTTTGATCGAAGCGGGCGAGAAACTGTTTCACCTCTCCATTGAGCCAGTTTTCAGTCAAGTCTCGCTCGGCGTTAACTTGTTCGACGAGGCGATTACCTGACTGCGGCCGGACGGTTGATGGCGTCGCCGTCGTGGGTGGGCTCGCTTGATCCGGATACGAGAGCGACGACCGAACCGCGATAGAGCGCAACTTCGAGCAGAATGCCTTTGGCCGTTGCTAATTAGGGGAGACGGCGGAGGGCGCGGCGCAGGCGGCGGGATTGTAGGCTTTATCGGGGACGGATAAAACGTTACATGACGATTTATGATTTTTAAGTCTAGCTTTTGCTGCCCTATGATGGCTGCTGATCACGAACTCCCGTCCGCAGGCACCGGCTGCGCGGCATCAGGGAAGGGAACTTAACCGAAATGAAGCCATCCTCGTATTCCTAGTCGTTCTCTTGCTTAAATGAAGGAACTCGGGGTGTTGCCGGTTAGTTTACTATCTAATGGATGACAAATTGTGGTGGGGCGGGCCCTCTCGCTCTTCCCGGGCCCGCCACCCCAACTAAGTGAGCAACCTAGTTAACGCCGCCAAATAAAATGTTTACTATTTGCATTTGACCCCTTTTATGCACCGATGACAAAAGTATTGGCTCGACTCTTTTTTCCCTGTTCGGGCGATACAATTTTGGCAAGCACAGAAAGAAGACTCCTGGAGGAAGTTCTTGTTGAGTTCGAAGGTGATTTTTATCTCGTTCATTCACCGTGGAAGATTTATCTCACTAATAAATAAGGAGATTAGATGAAACTACCTCCCGAGGATCAACGGCAGCAGCATTACGACACAGTTTTATGCAAATAGTTTTAAACAAAATAAAAGCAATGACGGAGTGATTCCAATCCTCGTTTTGTTATAAAACTCTTATTTGAAACCTAATGAATATATCTAAGAAAGTAGCCATCGTAACGGGAGCTGGAAGCGGCATTGGAAAAATAACAGCAATTGCACTGGCGAGGGAAGGGTATGTCGTCACCGTTGCAGGTCGACGTCTCGAGCCTCTAGCGGAAACGGTCACAGAAGTAGAGAGCAATGGAGGAACTGCACTGGCGGTATCCACCGACGTTAGCGACCCTGTTTCTGTGAAAGCCCTGTTTGCTAAAACTGTGGAAACCTATGGTCGACTCGACCTACTGTTTAATAATGCAGGAATCGGTCCACCACCTGGTCTCTTGGAAGATCTGACTTACGAGCAGTGGCAAGCGGTAGTGAACATCAATCTGACAGGCCCTTTTCTCTGCACGCAGGAAGCGTTTAAGATCATGAAGGAACAGGACCCCCGTGGCGGGCGTATCATCAACAATGGTTCTGTCTCGGCACACGTGCCACGGACCAACTCCGCACCCTATACAGCCACCAAGCACGCCATTACGGGACTCACCCGATCGACCTCTCTCGACGGTCGCAAATATGATATCGCCTGTGGTCAGATCGACATTGGCAACGCGCTAGTTGAGCGAACCGTCAGGATGAATACAGGTAAACTACAGCCGAATGGGGAAAGCGTAGCAGAAGCAACCATCGATCCGGAAAATGTGGCACAATCTGTTGTTCACATGGCCAGTCTACCGTTGGAAGCCAATATACAATTCATGACTATTATGGCGACAAAAATGCCCTACATCGGACGTGGATAAGGAACCTACTTCGCGATTTATACCACATCTGACATGGGGGGGGTTAAGCGAGAATTCCTTATCAAAAGCTGGGGGATATGAAACGGGTCGAAGTTCATGTTTCATGTTTTACTGCTTCCACTAAGTGCCATTCGCGTTTGGACTGAATGGCGCACCCTCAAAAGTTCTTGAAGTAGTAACTAAATATTTCATCCAGGTTTTCTCCGGAAAATTGCTCTAGCAGTAACTTAAACTCTTTTGTGGAAAGTGTGCGATTATGTATGCCTCCATCTCTCATTTTAAATGCGTAGATTTCTTTGAGATATTTTAACAACCCGCCTTGGCATTGAAGCTGACTATGAATTTCAGCGAGGATCGCCGGACCAACGTCATGCATGTATTTTGTCGAGGACAGGGAATACGGATTTTTCGAGAGGTCAATGTATTGATTGAATTTTGGGTCCCGGCTTTCTTTTCCAGCGGGCAGGTAGCTCGGCGCCCACATCCCGATCCCTTCATAAAGCCACATGTCATTGCCCTGCGCCGGCGACAGATTTTGCATATACCAACTGTGGCCAAGCTCATGGAAAATTTCCCCAGTATAGTCAATTGGCATTAGCATCGCTCCCGCAAAAGCCCCGGCGAGGTTGGTGGAGGATTCCGCTCCGAACGTTTTCAAAATCATATGGGAATACGGATAGGGGCCGAACACCTTTTCTATTTCAGAGAATTCCCACTCGATTAGCGCCTGAAATGCCTCTACTGCAACTTCGCTCCATGTGCTATATACCAGAACGTCAATTTTGTTATTACCAATCGATGTTTTTTCAAATTTACTTTCAATCACTTTATCTGTTTCAACAATATCGATAAAAAAGCTCATGCTGGTGAAATGAGATGGATATTCCGCATGGAATGTATTGGGCTTATCGCCTTTCGTCATCGAGCCATTCGTGATCAGCTGATACTTGTTTGAAGTCTGACTGTTTATCGTAATATCAAGGGTGAGTTTGAAGTGATCGTATGTGTAATTGCTTGGAATGCCGGCTTCGGCAAAGACATGTTCGTTGTATTGTATTGGCAGAAAATAAGATTTATTCAGATCAGGAATAAAATTATATTGAAACTGCACGACGTATGTTCCCGGTTCTAGTGCCTTATCGATATAGTGAAAATTGCTTTTCAAGAAAGGTGCAGCGGCCATTTTCTCCACCTCGACAGCTTCGGTTCCGTGCGGGGAGACCAAAGCGCCTGTGGCGTTGGGGTTTAATAGAAAAAATGGATAGCCGGGCTCTTGAATTGAGAAAGTTGTTTCGGACCGGGCCTGAACAGATGAGAGATTTTCGGAAACCGACCAAAAAATTTTCTGTTGGCTAATATCGACCGGCACGAAAGTCCTGTTTTCGTCGCGAAACGAGACGGGGGCGTATTGTAAATCTAAATCCGCGGCACGAGCGAAGCAATTGAAGCAAAGGCTAAGGAGGAGCAGTTTAAATAGAGTCAAATTTACTTGGGACATGGTTTAGCTGGTAGGAAATTCCGCCCTTGGGAGCGCCTCGCTGGGGGAGGGGGTTGCTGCCGTCGATACCGAAGTAGTGGTCGTTGGAGTTGGGGGGCAATTCATCGCTCATGGTCGCACTCGGTATTTGAGCAGGAGCGAATCGCTTTCGGGGAGGCGCTCGTGGTGTATGAGCTCCAAGCGGCGATCTTGTTGGGCGCTTACGACCGGTGTGCCGGATCCAAAAAGCCGCGGTTCCAAGGTGATCCAAAGTTCATCGACCAGCCCAGCTTTCAGAAAGGCGTCGTGTGCGAAGGCACCGCCGAGCAGGGCGCATTTCGTGCAACCCTCCTGCTGCAACCGCTCGATAATTTCACTCGGTGCTGCGGCGGAGAATTCCAACTTTCCGGCGAGGTGATCTGTTTGATAGCGCACCGGATCGCGCGTCATCACGATTCTAAAAGCCCCCGTAGAGCGGTTGGCCAAAATACCGGCGCGAGCGCTATCATAGGTTTTGCTCGCCATCACTTGGGCATCAAACCCCGTTAAACAGTGGCGAAACCATTTTTTGTCGGCAGGGGAGGTCCAGTTTGCCCCTCCGGAGTCATGGCGGGTGATGAAGCCATCAATGGACTGGGCGACGATCAAGGTGATGCTCATGGGGATCAAACTGAGTTGCTTGTTAAGACTAGCAAGAGTGAGGCGAATTTTACGCCCGGTCATCGCAACAAATCAGGTGATTTTGCGTAATGCAACCCGCCCAAATCTGGATTACAGATCGCAAATTCAGAGGGAGCGCTTCGCTGGGGGGCGGGGGTTGCTGCCGTAGGAACGGAAGTAGTGGCGGAGCGCAATGAAGGTCACCGAGCCACTGGTCGTGATGGCCGGACGTGAGGAGAGCCCGACGTGCGATCAGTTCAGCCCAACGGTCGTGACCGCCGGAGGTGAGGAGGGCGCAACCTGCGATCGGTTCAGTTGTCAGCGGCGGGGTAGCCGGACCCATTACAACGATGGTGGATGAGAAGAAGTTGGCCATCACATCGAATTGGCCGACGGTGATTTCCGGCATGAGGTCGAGACTTGATGGTTCAGGTGCCCCCCTCCTCGTTGTCAAAGTAGGCGGGTTTCTGCTCGTAGAGATTGTGGATGATCAGGATGAGGAGGCCGAAACTGACGGCAGTCACGATCAGGATGACGTTCATAAGTCCCTCGGTCGAAAAAGAAATCCGGATTAAGATAGTGGATACGATAAAGCCCGAGTTGCGGATAACCTTATGGAAGCGCTTCGTCAGGAAAAAAGAGGAGAGCAGTAGGATGACGTCGACCACGATGAGGACGGTGAAGAACTGATCGAAAAAGATGCTGTTAAGGTTCTTGAAAGAAAGCTGGAAACCGCTGGGCGGATAGAGGGTTCCGACGGTCCATGTGATGAGGGTGTAGGCGGCCAAGACGAGGAGTAGGGGGATGAGGATGACGGCCAGACCTTTCTTGAATCTGATGAAGCGGATTAGGTTCTCCGGCAGCGGGTCGCCGGTCCGAGTTTCAGAGGCAAACTGCTTACCTCGGATAACGAATTGGTAGAGCAGAAAAAAGAGAATGAGAGAGGCAATCAGATCGTAGGTGAACTGGAGATCTCCGGGCACCTGGAACCAATCGGTGGTGATCTCCAGATTGCCGAGGTCCTTAAAAAGGCGCCGAATGATAATGAGGGTAATGATCTCGTATTGTTTCGCGATGTAGGTGGTGATCGACTGCGGCAGGTAGTAGACCAGCATGTAAACCTCGTAGACGATAATGAAGGAAAACGGGGTGTAGGTTGCCGCGATCGGGTTGCGCAACAGCTGGGAGTCCTCCCCGATCGGGATCAACCCGAAGTCAGCCAGCACGATCAGGATGAGGTGGATGAGGAACCCAATGATGGCGACGACGAGAATACTTTTCTCCGCCCGTTCCCTCGTCCGTTTAGATAGAAAACTATCATAAGCGCGGTCGAGAAGGGTGGGGGTCGGCATTGAATAAAAGAGAAGCTCGATCGGCTAGAAGATCAACTGGGTGACCCAATTGGGGGGCGACAATCTAAGCGGGGCGAGCGGCAGAAAAGCATTAATTCGGACCGTCGTTATGGTGGGGATCGACCAAGAAGCCCACCTTGGTGGTTGGTGGTTAGCTGCGCTTGTTTTGAACCCTTCAAAGTTGAGAACGCGAGCCCCGCGGTGAGCGGCTGAATCGGGTTGCGACCGAGGCATTCGAAGCGGGGCTGGCCGGGGTAAGTTTACTACTACTGATAGGAAATTCCTTGGGAGCGCCTCGCGGGGGGAAGGGAGGGGGGGCGAGTTGCCTTACCCCGGTCGGCCGGGAGGATCGCTCCGCGGCCGAGATCGGCGAGGTCAACCAGCGGGTGCGGGCAATGATCGTCGAGGACGCCGCGAAGGTGCCAGGCTTGGCCTGGCTACAATTGCGTGGGACGGAAAAATTGTGTGGTCCGAGGAATTCGGATAGGTGGATCTGGAATTCAAGCGGCCGGTCTCGCCAGCGACTACGCGCGGCAGGATTGCCGGTGTATCCAGGCCTTTAACCGCTGTTGGGCTCATGCGGTTGGGGGAACGAGATTAAGTAGACCTCGATGCGCCCGGGCAGAGAAAGGTCCCTGATTTTTCGAAAAAAAAGAAAGGTGTTGTTACCACGCGCCTCCCTGCGGTACACCCCGCCGGCACGCGTGATGATAGGCCCCTCGAGCCGGTAGGAAACGAATCCTTCGCCTCCGTGCAGGCAAGGATTGGCTAGTTTCGGCGATGATCCGCTCGCGGCCCCGCCCAGCGCAAGATTCCACTACTCAACCTACGGCTACTCACTTAGCGGCGCGGTAATGGAATCGGCGGCGAAACAGGACTTGCTAGACTACAGGCAGGAGGACGTTTTCACGTCTCCCACCATGATGTCGCACGTGGCCCGACCATGTCGATGCGGTGGATCCAAGCCGAACGGAATTCTACAAACGCAGCCTGTTCGGGCGGTTTCGTCCCGAAAGGCCGATCGATTCCAGCACTAAATGGGCCGGCGGTGGATTCCTTTCTACGGCGGAGGATTTGGCCGTTTTTGGTGCGGCGCCGTTGGGTCCAGGGTTTCTGAGTCAGGAGTCGCTCACCGAGCTATTTAAGTCACTGCCATCCAACTGGAAAAAATAGTCCGCAGGGTTCCGATGGAATCGGGTGGGGGGCGTTGATAACAAGTTGGTCCGGACTTTCTACATTCACCGTGGTGATTAACGGGGGGTCTCCTCATTCTTGATGATTCTGTTTCAGGCAAAAATCGTCGTTTCGATTCTTTGTAATCTTTCACGTGCCCCCCTCAGTAGTCGGGCCGATCCACCGCGACTGGCCGCCTGTTCCGATGGCTTGGCGGATGCAGCAAAGCAAGCCGTTCAGCCATGAGAATGAAGCTGCTCGATTACTAAAGCAGGACGGCAAGTTGACCCGATCGGCTGCTAAAGCAGTTGGTCGTGGTTGGGGGCGCCGCGCCGCGCGATGCGGCGGCGGATACGCTCGCTCAAAAAGTCGAGTAGCGTAACGACGAAGAGAATACACATCAAGACGGTGGCGAAGCGATCCCACTGGTGGAACTCTTGGTAGGCGTGCAACTGGAGGCCGAGGCCGCCGGCACCGACGTAGCCGATAATGCTGGCGGAGCGGATGTTGTATTCGAACATCCAAATGCCGTGGCTCCAGATGAGTGGTTTGGCGTGAGGCCAGATCCCGAATTGAAAGGCTTGCAGGGGATCAGCCCCGATGCTGCGCAGCGAACGGGCGACGTTTAGATCAACCGACTCAAAGGCCTCGCTGAAGAACTTCCCCAAATAGCCGGTGCTGTAGAGGGTGAGGGCGGCGACTCCGGCCATGGCATTGGCACCCATCGCGGCGACCGCGATCACCGCCCAGATCAGGCTGGGGATGGTTCGTATCACGTTGAGCAGCATACGAGTCGCCCGGACAAGCCAAGGGGGGGCGATCGTCTGCGCCGCGCATAGCCCGATGACTAGCGAAAAAATGATGGCAAAAAAAGTGGCGAGGATGGCGATCTCAATCGTCTCGATGAGGGCCTCAATCGTGCGCGGGACGACGGAGAGGTCAGGCGGGAAAAACTCTGAGAGAAAGTTTGCCAAGTTTCGCCAGACGCTGAGGTTGCGATCGCTGCCTTCGATCTGAGTGCCGCTAAAGATGGCCGCCAGTAAAAAGATCAGCAGGGTAATATTGAGCAGGTTGAGCCGCTCATACCACGGGCGCTCGGGGAGTGGGGGATGGCTGGGGATCCGGGCTGCCGTTTGTTTCTCCGCAGGGGTCATGGTGCAGCTTCCTTTGCCGCCGGACGGACGCGGCGGATTTTGTGGCCGAGTGGGTCGTGGGGATTGAGGCTGAGGGCGAAGTCGGCGAATCGTTCAATATGCTCGGCTTGGTGGAGCACGCAAACGGCGGCTTTGGCGGGGAGATCAGCTTCTTGGCGCAGGAGGCCAAGCACACGGCCCGCGTAGTAGCTGTCGAGTGAGGAGACCGGTTCGTCGGCGAAGTAGAGGTTGGGCTGCTGGAAGAGGGCGCGGGCGATGGCGACGCGTTGCTGCTCGCCGCCCGACATCTGGCAGGCCCATTTGTGAGGGTCTTGACCGACCCCGAGCTCGCAGAGTAGGCGGTAGGCTTCGGCTTTTTCGGCGCGGGGAAAACCGAAGAAGGTGCGCAGGCAGTTGTAGCGGGCGAGACGACCGCAGAGCACGTTGGTCAGAAGATCGGCCTTGGCGGTGAGTTGGAGATCTTGAAACACGATGCCGAAATAACGGCAGAGCGCCTGCGGAGTGGCGACTGCTTGCCCGGGGAGATTGACGCTGACTTCACCCTCGGTCGGCTCGCGAAAACCGCAGAGGCAGGAGAGCAGGGTGCTTTTGCCGACACCCGAGGGGCCGACGAGGGCGAGGAATTCACCGGCGTGCAGATCCAGATCTAGATTCCGAAAGAGCCAGCGCCCGCTTCTGCGGAAGCCGAGGTTCCGTGCGGAGAGCACGGGTGGCTGCTTAGCGGGGGATTTCATCCGTTATAATTCCATCGTGCGCATCAACTCGAGGGCCTCGCGGGTGATGCGTAGGTGGCTGTCCGCATCGGCGGGGGCGAGCGGTGCGCCGAAGATACGGTCGCGAAGATCGGTGGCACTTTCGTTCATCGCAAGGAGGCTGGCGAGCAGTGCTTCGCGGTCCTTTTGAGGGAGTGCGCTTCGGATAACGATGACGTGGCTCGGCACGGGGCCTTGGGTGTCGATCACTTTGAGCCGTGCGCGCTGTTCTGCGCTGAGGTGCTTATCCTGATCCAACACGTAGTAGCTGACGGCGGCGGCTTCGGCACTGCCTTCGAGCACACGCTCGGCGGCGGAGACGTAGCCGACTCCGTAGAAGACGTTGCCCTCGCCGAAGAACCCTTCCGGGCCGCTCTTTAAATTGATGAGACCCTGTTTAAAGAGATCCCAAGTTGGAATCAGAAAGCCAGAGGTGCTGGTGCGGCTGGAAAAGGCAATCGGCTGGCCTTTGAGGTCGGCGATGCTTTGGTAGGGAGCGTCTTTAAGGCCGATCCAATAGCTCGGGTAGTGAGGCTGGCCGTCGATCAGCTCGGCGAGGAGGATGTCGACGGCTCCGCTCTCCATCAGATTGGCGGCGGCCGTCGAGCTGAGGTAGGCGAGGTCGATACTCCCGTTTTTGAGGCCCTCGTAAATGACGGCTGAGCTCAGGGGCACGATCGCTTCGACGGGGTGTTTGAGGGCATCGCTGAGGTATTCCTGCAGCGCGATGCGATCAGCCAGCATGGCGTCGGGATCTTTATCCGGCTCCATCGCGACGACAAATTTGGCGACCGAAGCGTCGGTATTTTCTTCAGACTGTGAGCCACAGCCGACGAAGAAGAGTGATGGGATAAGACTGAGGAGTGCGACTGCCTTCATGGTAGTGTTGGGATAGGAGTGAACGGAAACTATTGTGTCTGAAAATCAAGAAGGGACCGGCCAAAAATGACCGATCCCGCGAGCTTGTGAATGAAATGATTCGTTAAAATCGCGCGATGAGTGCGATGCGGGCGTTGATCGGTGCCCCGACGGTGGCTTGATGGGTGGAGTGGGCATTCGGGAAGTAGAGCTCGTCGGTGAGGTTTTCGACATTGAGCTGAAGGCGGAGTTTAGCCGTCAGATCGTAGTAGGCTGCGGCATCTAAACGAACGTAGTTGGGTAACGTGGATTGGTTGCCATTATTGATGTAGGTTTCGCCTTGGTAAATGAAGCCCAGGCCCAATCCTAATCTCTCGGTCAGCTGATAGCTGTTCCAAACGGAAAACGTGTGTTCGGGTAGCTCACGTGGCCGGTTGCCGTTTGTGGAATCCTGACTCACGACTTCACCATCGAGATAACTGTAGCCAGCTGAGATATGCCAGTGCTCGTTGAGCTTCCCTTTAATCTGGGCTTCGAAACCAGTGATAGTGGAATCAACAACGGTGAGTGCCGCCGCATCATTTTTATCGGTCTCGGGAGAGCTTTTTTCGATCGCAAAAACCGACGCGGTGAAGCTCAAGCGGGAGTCAAAGTCCCACTTCACACCAGCTTCAAGGTTAGTGAAAGTATCCGGATCTAGGCGGGCGCTTGTATCGCTGATAGCGGCAAATTGTTCGCCGCTTCGCGGTAAGAATGCCTCGCTGTAGCTAGCGTAAAGCGAAATTTTCTCCTCGGGCTTAAAAATGAGGCCGAGGCGAGGGGAGATTTCCTTGTCCGTGCGACTGCGTGTTATGCCGGTTAAGCGGTCGAGAACTTCGATTTTGAAACTGTCAAAACGCCCACCTATGACAAGATTTAGACTATCCAGGAGGGCGATCTCATCGCGGAGGTAGAATGAGAAGGTCGTGATATCGGCGGCGGTGTCGTCATTTTTCGGATCGGTAAAACGGTTGGTCGTGGTCGCGCCGTTCGCGTTGATTCCGACGCCATTGCGGAGTAGTTGATTGCCGATCAGGAATGTCTCATTATCGTCACTCGTTTGGTCAAAGAATGAGTTCAAGCGGTCGTTGTTATTGGTCGTCTGGATGTATTCGACACCGGTCACGACGGTGTGGCTGACGGCCCCCGTCTCGAACTCCCCGATCAGGTCGCCGGAAAGGATCAGGCTTTCGCGCTGGGTGGTGTCGATATAGCCGTCAAGTGTGACTCGATCCGGCGTGAGCGCCGCGTTGTAACTGGATGCGTAAAAATTAGAATAGACCTTGTCGTAATCCCCGTAGAAAACGCCAAGCCGGCCTTTAAAAACGTCGGCAAACTGGTGCTGAACAGTCGCTCTCAAAAGGTAGGCCTCCAGCTCCGCGTAGTTGAGATCGGTATCGCCGAAAAAGAGGTCTTTGAATGCTGCAACGGGCTTACCATCGACACCGGTCGGGATACCGCGATCGATGACCCGCACATTGTCGACAAGCTCAAAGGAAAAATCGAAGGTCGTGCGATCTTCGATTTCGAATCGGAGGGTTGGGTTGATGCCAAGTCGGTCACCATCGTAGTGCCCACGGTGATTATCGAGCTTTTCGTAGTAAGCGTTGATCCGGAATGCGGCATTGGCGCTGATTGCTACATTGCTGTCGATCTGAGCGTGGGACTCACCGAAGCTATCAACGCCGACTTCGTAGCCCCCGAAGGTATCTCCGATGACGCCTTTCTTCATGACGCGGTTGAGGACTCCGCCCGTGCCCCCCCGGCCGAAGAAGAGCGCGTTTGCGCCACGCAGGATCTCGACCTGCTGGACGTTATAAAGCGGACGGTAGTATTGCACATCGTCACGGAAGCCATCGATAAAGAAGTCCGCTGTTGATCGCACGCCTCGAAAGACGACCGCGTCCCGGTGCCCCTCGCCCTGCGAGGTGTTCACGCCGGGAGTGTAGTCGATGATTTGACCGATACTGTTGATGCCTCGTTGCTGGATTTCATCTGCAGTGATGATGGAAAGGCTCTGCGGCACATCCAGGATCGGCGTCGGCGTCTTCAGCGCATTCACCTGATTGGCATAGAGATACTCACCCGTAACTATGAATTCTTTAAGTTGAACAAAGTCTCTTTGCTCAACTTCAGCCGCGGGTTGCGCCCAGACCGCAGTGATAGAAATCGCCATGTAAATCGCGCCAATTCTCAGCTGATTTGAAGATTTCGTTGGCCTCTGTTGGGGTGTCTTTTGGATTAGGTTCATAATTGATCTCGTTGCAAATGAGACCAGATCGCATTGCTGGACCGTGTCAAAAAGAATATGATATTGAATCTCACTCGCACAGAAATAAGCCGATCAACTCATTCCACGGATTATATTTACTAATAAGTAATTCCTCTGGAGCGCCTCGCTGGGGAAGTGGCCGAGGGAGCGTTTCCACTCAATTAGGCAAAATTAACGGTTCGGTGAAATGGGAAGCTGAAAGACCACCTGAGCCCGTTGACAAATGCATTCATTGGCAATTTGTGACCGAAGTGAGAAAACGATTGAAAGAAATTTTCCTTGGAGTGTCACGCTGGGGGAGGGATCCGCAAAAATTTCGGAAAACAAGAACGGTTCAAAAGTGTAAACGAAGAACGGCCGAATTGTAAGGACGCATGCAGGATTGACTATAAAATGAAAGAAAAAGTAAACCGAAGTATCCACTCGCTTAGGAATCGACTATATGGAGAAATGAAAAAAACCGACCTCCCGAAAAAAATCTGTCCCGTTTGTGAACGTCCATTCACCTGGCGAAAAAAATGGGCGAAAGATTGGGCGAATGTAAAATATTGCAGTGAACGCTGCCGTCGAAGTAAATAATATGAGCAAAACCGTCAATATCATTTTTCCACACCAACTTTTCTCAGATAGTATTCTGCTGAACAACGACAACGAGGTGTATTTAATCGAGGAATTTCTGTTCTTCAAAAAAGTTAGTTTTCATAAACAGAAAATTGCGTTTCACCGAGCATCGATGAAGTCCTATGAACACTTCCTGCTCAAGCTTGGGAAAACTGTTCACTACATCGATTCAGAAAATGAACTCTCGGATATTCGAAATTTCGGGAAAGAACTGACCGAGAAGTCCATCGAAAAAATTGAGGTAATTGATCCAACAGACAATTGGTTGGAGCGACGAATCCGGAGAGTATTGGAAGGATATGAATTGGAAATACATGAAAATCCCCAGTTCCTGAATGCGAAAAAAGATCTGTTGCCTTTCTTTCGGTCCGACAAAAAATCTTTCTTTCAAACCAGTTTTTACAAACAGCAACGTATCCTCCGTGGAATATTAATGGATGGAGGCGAACCTAGAGGCGGAAAGTGGACCTACGACGATGAAAACCGAAAAAAGTTCCCCAAGAACGCAACGCCACCTGCCGTTCATTTTCCGGAGAAATCTGACATTTGGAATGAAGCGGTTGACTATACGTTGAATCAATTTGGAAAAAATCCCGGTGAAGTTTCCATAAACCGTCTTTATCCAATCAATCATATAGAATGCAAGGAATGGCTAGAACAATTTTTGACTTATCGTTTCTTCGACTTCGGAATTTATGAGGATGCCATTGTAAAGGAATATTCGATTCTAAACCACAGTGTGCTCTCCCCCATGATCAATGCCGGACTTATTTTACCCGGTGAAGTAATTCAACGAAGTCTTGATTTCGCGGAGGAAGGTGAGATCCCAATCAATTCGGTGGAAGGGTTCGTTCGTCAAATTATCGGTTGGCGAGAATTCATTCGCGGAATGTATGAATGTAAAGGAAGTCACTCAAGAGCGGTTAACTATTGGAAATTCGACCGAAAAATTCCCGTTTCATTCTATGATGGAACGACCGGAATCGAACCGGTGGACGATACGATCAAGAAAGTGCTCGAAACTGGATATTGTCACCATATTGAGCGACTCATGATTCTCGGGAATTTTATGCTCCTCTGCGAATTTGATCCCGATGAAGTCTACCGTTGGTTCATGGAATTATTCATTGACGCGTATGACTGGGTGATGGTGCCAAATATCTATGGAATGAGTCAGTTTGCGGACGGTGGAACATTTGCGACCAAGCCGTACATTGGAGGATCGAACTACATCAAAAAAATGAGTAATTATGGAAATGGAGAGTGGGCCAATATTTGGGATGGATTATTCTGGCGATTTATTGATAAACACCAAGATTTTTTCCGTTCGAACCCGAGAATGGGAATGATGGTTCATTCATTTAATAAGATGTCGCAGGAAAAGCGCGAAGCGCATTTAACCACTGCTGAAACGTTTATTCGGACGAAATTGTAAGCGGATAATCAATCTAGCTAAATATTGAGAATCTCGCAATGCTCCTAGAGTTTGATTATTCTTCGCATGCCCCCCTTTTTTTCCGGATAGTAAATTCCTTTGGAGTGCCTCGCTGGGGGGGGCCCGCCGACTGATTCCCACCGTTGAAAGGTTAAGGAACCTCTCCCGCCAACTGGAGAAGTTGGAGGCGCAATGCCGGCGAAAACCAGAAGCGGGCCTCGGTTTGGAGTCTGTCAAGATGGGGTGCCAAATCTGCAATCAGATTTCTGCGTCTCGCATCGATCAGGATACCAAGGAGGCCAATGCACTGGAGTCCGAGGTTTAATGCCGCCGCCCGCTTGGCCTTTTCATCCATGAGCACCCGCGACGCGAGAATTTCAGTAGCCAGGGACAATGCCTCACATTCTCCCCGATGGAGGCGGGGAGTTAGACGCTGGGGATGGATGGCAACTGGCGTGCGGATGACGACGAGCGATGGAAATTCGAGACAAGCAAACCGGGGGTCGTCTTCCACCAAGCGGAGAAACTCTTCCTGCACGGCTGGAGGAGCCTGCACAGTGCCGAAGATCGTGGGCAGAATCTGCTCAAGTCCAAGCAGGCAGAGGTTGAGGATGACGGAAGTGTCGGTGACGACGATCAAGCTGTCCGCTGGTTGGAGAGGGAAGCGAGGTTTTGCTCCAACATTTCAGGGGTGAACGATGGAATCCGCCGACGAAATAGCTCTTCATCGAAGGCAAAGCGGTCCAATCCCGCGATGGCCGCAGCCACGCTCCTTGAAATCCTCCCGCTGGAGAAAAGGGCGACCGCGAGTTCAAGTTGCAACTCGGATTCGTTAAACGAGGCGAGAGCAGGCTCATCTGGCAAGGTCGAGATCATGGGGTGAAGTTACCTGAAACCCATTTAAAGCCAACTCTGGATGTGAGGGGACTCCTCCGTTCGCCCCATTTCCGCTTCTCCCGCGGGCGGCTAATTCCTTCCATTACTAATAGGAAGTTTCTTCGGAGCACCTCGGTGGCGGAGGGGGTTTGGGAGCGGGTTTCCTTCACCGCGATAAAAAACTCGGCGGCGTCCGTGGTGAGGAGCGCAGCGGCTTCGGGTTTCGCAACGCCGACCGGGCCTTCGTGATCGTCGAGAGTTTGCACCGCTGAATCGGTGTAGCCGACGTCGGCCCCGCCCGCATGAGCGGCAACATGCGCGCGGAGTTTACCCACCGAGATGAGGTCGTCGGAATCAAGAAAGAGTACGGCTCGGCCGGAGGCGGCGGCCAGCCCGGTGAGGCGGGCTTAGAGCAGGCCTTGGTTGGTTTGGCGGAGAAGCTTATCGAAGAAAAAAGGGTTAATCCTTACTGTTTGGCATTTATTGAGTGCTGGGGCCGAGCAAGCTGAAGGAGGCGAAATGGGATTATATCAAACAGTAAGAATTGCCCCTGTCATCTTTGGATTCCCCCCGTAAGTTCGAAAACTACCGCACCGGAATCCTGTTTTTCTGCGGTAAACTCGACATGATGCCCGCCGTCCAATCAACCGCTTGTCACCCACAGTAAAACGTGAAGACCCTGGGTTTCCCGACCCCACGGTGGCCGATTCAAATCTGACCACTGGGCGTTATCCTGGTCATGCTCAAGAGTTCGAAACCGCTTTTGCCCTAGCTGCTTTTCCGGAGAACGTGGGTGCCGACGCCATGGCCGACCAAGCTGACAAACAACCGCTCGAAGCTACAGCCGAAGCTGGTAATGCAATGATTGAATCTATGGTAGACGGCGTCAGCCAGTTCGTGACTGGTATGATCAATGGGACTAACCGGGCGGAGATACCCAAATTTCATTGAAATACGAACCATCCAACCGCCGCTGTCAGTCAAGTATGGGTTAAGGCAGTAGTGTTCGGCAGGGAAACTGCTGGAGTGTGGCGCCAGAGGAGTCATGGGAAAGACCTCTAATTGTCACCCAAATGTAACTGAACAATTTGACTACATGATGGTTTAATCGGCGCGTGTCCGGAACTCGCGCCGAAACTAAAATTGAAGCCACCGAAGCCGACTTGGCTAACTGGAAACTGCTGGGAGCTTTTCAACGGCGTCTGCAACCGGTGCTCGATAAAGCCGCGCCCTCGGCGACCGAGCAAGACCCCCGGCGCAAGCTGTTCGCGTCCGACTACTTTTCGCTGCTGCTGCTCGGGATGCTCAACCCGGTGCTCAAGACGACCCGGGCACTCAGCGCGGCCAGCGCGCTGCCACGCATGTAACAGGAGGTCTGCAGCCACGAGGTCAGCCTGGGCAGTTTGTCCGACATGCAGCATGTGGTGGACCCGCAACTGTTGGCCGGGTTGTTGCGTTCACTGGCCAAGGAGGGGCTAAGCCGATTTTTGGTGACACTCGGGT
>Ga0209390_10003528_pt1 | contig 25163 bp, 19 predicted proteins | sample BON01_FD_187212 | JGI IMG/M metagenome (GOLD analysis project Ga0209390, IMG submission 187212) | Freshwater microbial communities from Lake Bonney liftoff mats and glacier meltwater in Antarctica - BON-01 (SPAdes) (version 2) | ecosystem: Environmental > Aquatic > Freshwater > Ice > Glacier... | reverse complement strand
TGCCCGTTATGGCCCCGACCTGATTCTTGACTTTATTCAAGTTCACGCTTTCCTTCACTATGATGCCGCTAATAACGATGAACAGCGTCTTGATTCGTGTCTTTTGGGCTTTTGGTAACTTAACCTTAAATTTGTCCAAAAGCGATGCGAAGATGTCTTGTTGGTTTTTCACTCTCTCCAAACAAGATTTCCATCGCTTTTATTCATTTTGTCCAGTTTTCAGTTGTGGCATTCACTTTATCAAGTAAAAAACTCAGACACAACTTACTCAAGTTATATTTCTATTTTCTGATTTGATTCCTTCTTGAACTATGTAGCAGCAAAAACTTTGTGATTTTAAGTTAAGAATTGCCCGCATTTGCTTTTAGGATATGGGGAGTGTTTCTCCCCTCCATAAAAACGACCAACTGAAATGAATAAGAATGTACCAGCACTATTACTTCTAATTTTGCTTACGAGCATGATTGGCTACGCTCAACCCGTGGATTGGAAAATAGCGGGCAATAAAATACGTACCTCCTGGGCAGATAAGGTTGATCCGAAGCAACCACTACCCGAATACCCACGCCCACACATGGTAAGGGCCGGATGGCAAAACCTCAATGGCTTGTGGGACTACACCATTATTCCCAAAACAAATGACCTGGCTACACCTGCGAAGTTCGATGGTAAAATACTGGTACCCTTCGCGGTTGAATCAGCGCTTTCGGGGGTAGGTCGAACGGTAGGTCAGGATAGCTTGCTGTGGTATAGTACTACCATGACCTTGACGGCCAATACTAAAAGCACTAACGTACTGTTACACTTTGGGGCCGTAGATTGGCAGTGTGACGTATTTGTGAACGGGCAAAAGGCCGGCACGCATCAGGGAGGTTATGACCCGTTTTCTATGGATATCACCAACCTGTTGGTCAAGGGCAATAAGCAGCAGGTTAGCGTGCGCGTATGGGACCCTAGTAATGATGGTCCACAACCACGGGGCAAGCAAGTCAAGAATCCGAGAGGTATCTGGTACACTCCCGTAACGGGTATCTGGCAAACCGTCTGGCTGGAAACCGTTCCTAAGAGCTACATCGAATCAACTAAAAACAGTCCGGATCTCGACAAGAGCACGGTAAGTGTATCCGTAGCCGGAAAAAACCTGGAAGCCGGAGATATCATTCGGGTCCGGGCCTATGATGGCACGAGCGTAATTTCTGAAAAGGAGATGGCCCCCAACGAAACCGCCGTACTACCCGTTGCCAACCCTCGCTTATGGGAACCCGGCAGCCCTAATTTGTATGACCTTACCGTAGCGATAGTACGCAAGGGTAAGGTACTCGACGAAGTAAAAAGCTACTTTGCCATGCGTAAGATAACGCGGCAGGCCGATGCCCAAGGAATTCAGCGGATGCTGCTCAATGATAAGTTTGTGTTCCAGTACGGTCCCTTGGATCAGGGCTGGTGGCCCGACGGGCTTTACACCGCCCCAACCGACGAGGCACTGTTGTTTGATATCGAAAAAACGCGCGATATGGGTTTCAACATGATCCGGAAACACGTAAAAGTAGAACCTGCCCGCTGGTATTACCATTGCGACCGCCTTGGTATGCTGGTATGGCAGGATATGCCCAGTGGTGATATGGGCAATCGCTGGGAGTCGCGCCCGGGTGTATCCGGCCTGGGTACTGAAAAGGACCGCACTTCGGAGTCAGAAAGTATCTTCCGCCGCGAGTGGAAAGCAATTATGGATGCCAATTATAACTTCCCGTCCATCGTAATGTGGGTACCTTTCAATGAGGCCTGGGGGCAGTTTAAAACCGAAGAAATTACCAAATGGACGGCCAAATATGATCCCTCCAGGCTGGTCAACAGTGCCAGTGGCGGAAACTTTTTCCCGGTGGGTGATATTATGGACCTCCATAACTACCCCGCCCCGGCTATGCCTAGCCCGGAGCTATTTGGAAAAAAACAGGTACTGGTTCTCGGAGAATTTGGGGGACTAGGACTACCACTGGAAGGACATACCTGGCAGCAAAAGGATAACTGGGGCTACCAGACTTTCAAAACGAAGGAAGAGCTGTTTGATCGGTATAGTGGCTTCATGACCGATCTTACTAAACTCATCAAAAACGGAATTTCAGCGGCAATTTATACCCAGACTACCGACGTAGAAGTAGAAACCAACGGCCTGATGACCTATGATCGGGCAGTCATTAAAATGCCTGTTTCTAAGCTATCCGAGACACACAAGAAACTATACGATCCCTCTTTGGTTAAGATGAACAATTAATAAAGTACTGGCTTTATGCTACAAAAAATCATCCGTAGAGTAAGACTTCTGCTTGACGTCAGGAGTAATCACCAGTTAAAAATTGGCAGAAAAGTGGAGTTTATCAATACCGGGACCATAACCTCCGTCAATCAGGTTGAACGCATCTAAAAATACAATTCGTCGGGTAGGGCACTTGTTAAAATACAATAACCCTCGCTTTTTGCCAGCGAAACATCTTGTCACCTCACAAATAAGTCTTGGTTTCGTGAATCTGGTGCACTCAAATCTGATTTTCGTACGAAAAGAAATACCACGATAGACGATTCTAAGATAGAAATTGTGTTTTTCCAATATAGATCGTTGTACATTTTAATGCGTTTAACCTGTCCGTCAATGCGTATCTCGGCTATATTGAAAATAAATCGGTCTAAGATAGCCAACAAGTCGAGTCGAAGCTACTTGAATAACTCTGGTATCATTCGGCTTGGAAACAACGTCAGGATTCACAAAGGGTTCGGGATTGATGTTATAGGAGAACTTTCCATTGGTGACCATTCCTACATCAACCCTGATTCTATCATAGTTTGTAGGCACAAAATCACCATCGGCCGCAACTGTTCTATCAGTTGGAATGTCACGTTCATGGATGATGACTTACACCTAACGTCCAACCCGAAACAAAATCATGAGATCATTATCGGTGATAACGTTTGGATTGGGGCCAATGCCTTTATTACCAAGGAGATTATCATCGGCGATGGAAGCGTAATAGCCGCAAGTACTGTGGTAACGAAGGATGTTCCCCCGCACTCATTGTGCGGGGGAATCCGGGCAGAATCATCCGAGAGCAAATAGAATGAAAGTAAGCAGGGCTACAAACTCCCGGTCTTCCCACCATCTACCGGGATATTGATACCACTAATACTAGCCGCAGCCGGGCTGCATAGAAATGCTACGGCTGCCGCTACTTCTTCCGCTTCGGCAAACCGACCCGTTGGTATTTCTGATTCCATTTGAGTTGCCACCTGTTCGGCAGTTTTACCCTGAGCTTCGGCTCGCATTCCAAGTACCGCATCCAGGCGACTCGTTCGGGTGTAGCCCGGTAGCACGTTATTAACGGTTATACCGTACTTACCCAGCTCCATCGACATCGTTTTGGCCCAACTAGCCACGGCACCCCGAATAGTATTGGAGACTCCCAGCCCGACGATTGGCTGCTTTACAGATGTACTGATGATATTAACGATACGACCAAAACCCGCTTTTTTCATCGACGGGACAACGGCCTGCGTCAAGATTTGATTATTGACCAGATGCATTTGAAACGTTTTCACAAACAGTTCCGGGTCGGCATCGATAATGGGCCCTCCCGACGGGCCACCCGTATTATTGATCAGGATGTGCAAGTCTGGTACCAACCGGAGGTATTCATCAATGGTTTTCTTTACACTGGCACTATCTTCAAAGTCAGCGACTATGTACCGGTGTAGCTGCCCCAAAGAAGTATCAAGTATACCCATTACTTCTTTAAGCTTTTCTTCGTTACGCGCCATCAATGTAACGTTGGCGCCCAGCATGGCTAACTCCTCCGCCGAAGCACGGCCGATACCCTGGGTACTTCCGCAAACTAAGGCTGTTTTTTCTCTAAGGTCTAAGTTCATAGTAGGCTATTGGGCCGTCGGCGGTCAGCTTTCGGCTTGTCTTTTAGTTTATGAAATCAATGGCTTTCGGTCGGCGGCGATTACTTTGGTTATTTTTAATTATGTGAATTCAGAATAAATGAAGGCACTATCGTGAACTTTTAGATTCATCAAGAGCCAACGGCCACTGACCGACAACCGCTTACCATCCCATGCGGTACTCCCGCTTCACGAACTGGTTGGCAATATCGAAATTTGTAATCTTCATGGCCTTACCGTCCCAGATCAGTTTCTGACGACCGGGAAAATCAAAGCTACCTTTGCGCTTGGCCTCACGGTATAAATAAGAGCGAACCGCGAGATTTCCCATCAAAACGGTTTCGGTGAGTGGCCCTGACTGGTCGAACGATGAACTGGTGTAGGTACCATATCCTTCTTTACAGGCTTTCACCCATTGCTGCTGGTGACCATCGATCCCTCCTTTTACCAAAGGACGGGTTGGTTTTGGTAGTTTTACACCCTTAAAATCTTCTTCGGGCCACACTCTGGGATTAGCCCCGAATAATTCGGCGCTCACCATACCCTTGGTACCTATAAAAAGTATGCCACCATCCTGGCTACCAAATACCTTCCGGTAATCGCACCCTTCCGGTAGTTTCGGACGAATACCGCCATCGTACCAGGAAAGACTGATTTCTTTTTCACCCGGTTTCTGAGCCGGGAATTTTAAATGAATGGAAGCCGAAGGCGGGCATACATCATCAAAGAAGGCTTCCTGAAAAAAATCGGCATAGACCGACCCAACGCTGCATTCCACCGAGAGCGGGTACCCCAAATTAAGCGTCCGGAAGGGCACGTCAATGAAGTGGCAGCCCATATCACCCAACGCTCCGGTACCAAAGTCCCAGTATCCACGCCACCGGAAGGGCATATAAGCTTCGTGGTAGTCACGTACCGGGGCCGTTCCCAACCACAGATTCCAGTCTACTTCTTTCGGAATTGACTGCGACTCGCCCTTATCTTTGGGTGACTTCACTCCCTGCGGCCAAACTGGGCGATCGGTCCAGACTTCTACGGTATGTACGTCACCAATGAGCCCGGACTGCACAATAGCTTCGGTCTCGCGGGTGCCATCCCCACTACTCCCCTGATTCCCCATTTGGGTAACGACCTTGTACCTGGCCGCCGCTTCGGTCAGCTGACGAGCTTCCCAAATATCTTTGGTCAGGGGTTTTTCCACGTACACATGTTTCCCAAGCTCCATCGCTGCACTAGCGATTTTATAGTGCATGTGGTCGGGCGTAGTGACGATCACCGCATCTATATTCTTAGCTTCCTTATCGAGCATCTCCCGATAGTCCTTGTAGTAGGGAGCTTTGGGAAACTTATCGCGGTAGGTTACGGCTTGCCGGTCGTCTACATCACAAAGTGCTACGATATTATCAGACCCACCGTTGTAGGCTTGCTTGATATTGACAATCGCCTTTCCACCGCAACCTACCGCTGCAATATTCAGTTTATCACTAGGTGCCACAAACCCTTTGCCCAATACATGGCGAGGAACAATCATAAAACTGGCAGCCGTGGCTCCACTCAAAAGAAACTGACGGCGGCTTTGCCCATCAGAAAGTTGTTTTTTCGCTTTCATTGGTTCAGGGTTTAGTGGTACTATATTGGAACAACTAGTAGTGAGGTTTAACTTCCAAAAGTCTGGGCCATCTTCATGGCAATTCCCATATCTCCCTTGATTTTGAGCTTCCCCGTCATGTAGGCCATCATGGGATTCAGTTCACCATCAATCATTTTAAGGGCATTCTCGGTGGAAATTTCCAGAGTACAGGCCGCCTCCTGATCTTCGTTAGTTACCACATTAGGAACCTGGGTTGTGTCAATAAAAACAACACCGTCTCCCGTTTCAAATTTCACAGTAGCAGTCGTGCTGTTTTCGGTACCAACAACGGTACGAATCCGGCTAGTCAAGGTTTCTAAACTCATGAGATTGAATTTTAGTTAGTATGAAATAGTATTATTGCATCTGTAAATGTATTGGGCTTGGGATAAAAAACAAATGCTTTTGGTCTTTTCGTCTAAATCCGCAACTTTTACACTCTTTATTCAATCTATTTTAAACTAATGTCTGAATCTTCTAGTACAACTGAGCGTCCAAAACTCCTGGTTTTTCTTTGTGTGCTCACCTTCATTAGCAGTGTTTCGGGCCTTATTACACAATCAGAGCGGCTGTGGAGTCCCGGCGTTATTGCAGACCAAACCCGGGAAATATTTGAGCAGGTACAAGAAAATATGGAGGCGCAGTCAAACAACGAAAACGCCGCATTTATCGAGAGCCTATTCACCTCTCTCAATAAAACAACCAATGCTGATACTATTCAGCTCAGCGCAATCATCATGCTCATTTATGAATCACTCACCTTATTTGGTGCCTACCTGATGTGGACATTACAAAAACGTGGTTTTTATTTCTATCTGGGAGGGCTCGCCGTAGTGATCATCGGACCTCTACTCCTCATGGGGGGGTGGTTGGGTTTCATGACAATGGTAGGAGGTGGCTTTTTTAGTACTATTTTTGCCTTCCTCTACCGCAACCAGCTGAAATATATGTTTTAGTCAAATAGTCCTCTGGTTGGCAGAAACCACTAAATTATTTCCAGGATAGTCCTTTTTATTGCCTCTGTTTTGGAGGTAACCAAAAACTAATCTTGGATAGTATCGAGAAAAGATTTTATTTTGTGGGTCAAATTTGAAAATGAGCAATGGCATTAATTAACAAAATCAGAGAGAAATCAGGGATCGCCGTAACGGTAATCGCAATAAGCTTAATCTTCTTTATTGTCGGTGGAGACCTTCTGGGTCCTAACTCTATGTTTGGTGGAAACAACCAAAGCGTGGGAGAAATTTCCGGTAGAGATATCAATATTCAAGACTTTCAAAGTCGATTGGATGTCATTCGTCAGAACTACGAGGCCCAAACCGGGCGCGCCGCCGGAGAGCAGGAAATTGTTGCACTACGTGAGCAAGCCTGGAATCAGATGGTTATTGATATTGCCTACCGAGAGCAATACGATGACCTCGGCCTGACCGTAACCGACGACGAAATGGTTGACATGGTGCAGGGAAATCACATTAGCCCCGCTATTCAGCAAGCTTTTTCCAACCCTACTACCGGCGGGTTTGACAAGAGCGCAGTTATAAACTATCTCAAAAACCTTAAAACGCTTCCGTTGCCTCAGCAGCAGTCGTGGGCTGAATTTGAAAACAAACTCCGTTCGGACCGTATGCGTCAGAAATACGAAAACATTATTCGTCTTTCTTCGTACGTAACCAAGGCTGAGTCTGAAAAAGAGTACGTAGCTCAGAACACTACGGCTTCCTTGAAATATCTGTATGTACCGTTCTATTCAGTACCTGATACGACCGTTGCCGTGACCGATTCTAAATTAAAAGATTATCTGAGTAAGCACAGTGACGAATACAAGGGAGTAGATACTCGTACGATTCAATACGTAACCTTCCCGGTTGTACCAGCAAAAGACGACAGCGCTGCCCTTTACACCGAAATAAAAGATCTTGCTCGTGGATTAGCCTCCGCGAACAATGATTCATCGTATGCCCGTATGAACTCCGACATTGCAATGCCAATGAATATGTCATACGCCAATATGTCTGACCAACTCAAAGAAGCCGTTCAGACGTTTGTGCCGGGTGGTGTTTACGGCCCCTACCGCGAAGGGGACACGTACTTTATATACAAATACAACGGGATCCGTCAAGATTCTCTTTACACTGCCCGCGCCAGCCACATCTTGGTTCGTGCCGAGAATCCTTCGGATTCAGCGAAAGCAGTAGCTCGTCAGCGCGCCGAAGGAATTTTGGCCCAAATTCGTGGCGGTGCTAGCTTTGAAGCCCTTGCCGCTACCAATAGTGCTGATCCGGGTTCGGCGCAGCGTGGTGGTGACCTTGGCTATTTCCAGAACAACGGCTCCATGGTGCAGCCTTTTGAAGATGCTATCTTCTCTATGAGCAGTAACGGACTTATTGGCCAGGTGGTCGAAAGTCAGTTTGGTTTCCACATCATCAAAGTGACTGACCCAAAGTCTAATACATTGTACCGTCTGGCGGGTATCGCCAAAACGATTGCACCGAGCCAGGCAACCCGCGACGACGCGTATCGCAAGGCAGATCAATTTGCAGCCAGCGTTTCTACCAAAACTGAGTTTGACGAAGCAGTGAAAACTGATAAGTCGCTGGTAGTAGCAACGGCTACCCGCATGCCGGAGTCTTCTTCGAATGTAAATGCGATCCAGAATGCCCGGGAAATTGTACGTTGGGCATTCAACGATCAAACTGGCATCAATAAAGTTTCTACGGTATTCGAAACAGATGAACAGTATGTAGTGGCGGTATTAACCGGAAAGACCGAAAGAGACGAAGTGAAAGTTGATGACTTCCGTGATGAACTGACCGCCAAGGTACGTAATCAGATCAAAGCGGAACAGATCACTACCAAGCTAGGCGCCGTAACTGACCTTGAAAGTATGTCTAAGAAATATGGTGCTGGTGCATTGATTGAAAACGCAACAGACATCACCTTAGCAACGGGTCTTTTGAGCTCGGCTGGATTTGATCCCATCGCAATTGGTAAAGGCTTTGGCCTGAAGCCAGGTAAAAAGTCAAATGTATTTACTGGTGAGAATGGTGTATTCGTAATGGAATTAATTGGTCGTACCGAGGCTCCTCAGATTGCTGATTACACCCAGTACAAAACCCAGCTACAACAATCCATCGAAAGCCGCGCGAGCTTCCTTCTGAATGAAGCAATACGTAATAACGCTAAGATTGTGGATCGTCGCGCTAAGTTTTTTTAGTAGATTCCAAGTAGGAAAATCTTCTTATAGAGAGGTCGGGACTTCACCAAGTCTCGACCTTTTTTTGTGAAAAAAGAGTAGAAATACTAAAATTGTCATTTTTACACTTAATATTGCATATCGAATCTGTTCATCACTATTCACTAAAAATACTATGAGTATTCTATTAGGAGATCGGGAATATTTTAAAGGGATAGGAAAAATATCCTACGAAGGTCCTGAAACTGACAACCCACTGGCGTTTCGCTGGTATGACGAAGACCGAGTGATTGGAGGCAAAACAATGAAGGAGCATCTCCGCTTCGCCACCGCCTATTGGCACACCTTCTGCGGTACTGGTGGTGATCCTTTCGGTGGTCAGACACTATTCTTCCCTTGGGACGAAAAGAGTGATCCCGTGGCCCGCGCCAAAGATAAAGCGGATGCAGCTTTCGAGTTCATCACAAAGATTGGATCTCCCTACTACTGTTTTCACGATGTGGACGTAGTTGAGTATTCTAACGATGTACTCGGAAACGAGAAAAGATTACAAACCCTTACCGGCTACCTGAAACAAAAGCAAGCCGATAGTGGCGTGAAGCTACTCTGGGGAACCGCCAATATGTTTAGCCACCAACGGTACATGAACGGCGCCTCTACCAACCCTGATTTTAGCGTGGTCACCCACGCCGGCGCACAGGTAAAAATGGCACTGGACGCGACCATTGCCCTCGGCGGAGAGAACTACGTATTCTGGGGAGGTCGCGAAGGCTACATGACCCTACTGAACACCGATATGAAGCGGGAACAGGAGCACTTTGCCCAACTCCTAAAAATGGCCGTTACTTACGCCCGCAGCAATGGCTTCAAAGGAAAGTTCTTTATTGAGCCTAAGCCCTGCGAGCCTACCAAGCATCAGTATGACTACGATGCAGCTACCGTTATTGGTTTCTTACGTCAACACGACCTACTGAATGACTTCTCCCTCAACCTGGAAGTTAACCACGCAACGCTCGCCGGACATACCTTCCAGCACGAGCTTCAAGTTGCTGCGGATGCTGGGGTACTTGGCTCCATCGACGCCAACCGCGGGGACTACCAGAATGGATGGGACACGGATCAGTTCCCGAATGATCTGAATGAGTGGACCCAGGCTATGCTGATCATTTTGGATGCTGGCGGGCTAGCCGGAGGTGGTATCAACTTTGATGCAAAGCGCCGTCGTAATTCGACGGATGTAGCGGATATTTTCCATGCTCACATTGGCGGAATGGATACCGTTGCCCGTGCGTTGGTAATTGCCGATAAGATTACGCAGCATGGTAAGTACCACAGCATCCGTAAAAACCGCTACGGCAGCTTTGATGCTGGTAAAGGAAGCGATTATGAAAAGGGGAGTCTATCGCTGGAAGATCTGTTTGGCTTGGCCACCGATGGTGGCGAACCTGCTACCTTATCAGGACGTCAGGAATACATGGAGAACCTGATCAACCGGTTTATATAAGTGTATGGTCGTCGGCTTTCGGCGGTCGGTTTTTCCTTTATGTTTGGAGTATCTATTGAAGTATAATGTAAAAGGCCGCTTCGTTCTGAGGCGGCCTTTTACTTGGTAAGTAGCTGATAGCTATTAGCTTGTAGCTGTTACCTTTTTGTAAATATTTGATATATAGAACATTAGCCAGTAATTTGACTAAATTAATAATACAAACTAATTATGCATTAGTACTTAGTCCCCACTACTTTTGAAGTATTGAAGCCCCATTATTTAGAAGAATATGCCTAAAAGTAGGAAAAGCTAAAAGCCACAGGCCGACGGCCCCTACCGCATCCCTGGCTTTGGAATCACGGGAAATCCTTCGTTTCCATCTTCACTTACCGCCTGTACAGCAAAAAAGTAATTGTCTTTGGAGTAGGGTAGCTCAATGCCAAGCTTATCTGTGAATATCTTCTTTTCCCAGGTAGCCACGTGAGTTTCACGCATCAGAATATAGTATCCTTTCACCTTACCGGTCTTGGGCGCTTGCCAGTATATCTTCGTAGTATTGGTCAGGCTTAGTACATCCATCGTCACGTTTTGGGGCTGGGGAGGAGATTTCGCGAGGTTGGCCAGATTAGCCAAATTCATCGCGGTATTCTTACGCAAGTACTCAAAATCCATAAACTCCACTTTATCGCCGTACACAATACCATCTTCGGTACGCAAATCCTGGTGTTGATGTTGGAAATTTTCGTTCATTTCGGTAATACGTACCGCCGCAAAATCTCGGTTCACGAACGGAGTATGATCGCCACCGCGCAAATACCGGTCATTGCGGTAAATCATCCGTACTTCCAGATGATCCACGTAGCGCTCGCCTACCTCTTTAATGTACCGGGCTAGAGTACGAGCCTTACCGTCGTTTTCAAGGCCGTACTGCCGCACGGAAGCGGCCCGCTTATCGGTTTCAAACCCTGATAAACCTTCGCTAAATACCCGTACGATGGTATTATTGATCAGCTTAGTATCGTGGCTATTATTAGAACCCATGATGTCATTGTTCAATAATGCTTCCAGATTCCACTTTTCGTCCACTGCTCGTTGCGCCAGATGGTTTGCTCCAAGTAGCCCCTGCTCTTCTCCACTCACGGTCACGAACACAATCGTGGCCGGAAAGTTCTTCTTGCTCATAATCCGCACCAGTTCTATCACGGCCGCAGTTCCCGAACCATCATCGTTGGCACCGGGGGCCTCGTCGGTACTATTCATCACGTTACTCACGCGGCTATCCATGTGGCCACTTACCAGAAAAAACCGATCGTCGTTCGGGTCAGTACCTTTCAGCGTCGCCATGACATTACCCATATCAACTGCCTTATCTACCCGGCGGCCGTCGGGTTGGAGCGTCCAGGTATCTATTGTTGAAGTGAGCCGTCCGCCAGACTGCTTACCGTATTCCTGAAATTTGCTTAGAATCCATTCCCGGGCAGGTACGATTCCCCGCTTACCTTGGGTACCGCTGAGCGTCTGACGGGTACCAAAGCTCACGAGTTTCTCCACGTGGGCTTTAAGACTATCCGCCGATACTTCTTCGAGCATCTGCATAATCATCGGATCACGTTGGACGATAGTTTGGGAATGAGAAGGTAATGAAGTAAAAAATACCACGGCGGCGGAGAGTAAAGGAAAGAGTACTGTCTTTTTCATTCTGGTTGCCTATTGATTTAGAAATAAACAACTAATATAAGGCAAAAATGTATTGGATGACGAGCTATTCTTTTGGGGTAGACGCCTACTTATCTCCTCCAAGGTTTTTACTTTTAAGGAAGCCTCCCTACTTTTACCCAACACAACCGATTTCGGGCAGAACTAAGCAATAATTGCAGACCATGGGTGATCTGACCGCTATTACCAGACTTTCGACCGCATTAACCGTCCTTTCTTCCATGATTGCGCCGGTGGTACTAATCCTTGCCTGCGGATCATTGATTACCATCACGTCACAACGCCTTAGCCGCGTCATTGACCGTTGTCGGTATTTACTCGAGCAACTGAAAGATTTGATTGGGGAGCATGGAACCTCCGGCGACCTGATCAACAAGGAAGGTGCTCTGCTTTTTTACTTGATGGAGAAAGCTACCCAACGCTCCCGGATACTACAACGCGCCCTAACGGCACTGTATCTGTCGTTAGGGATTTTTATCGCTACCAGTATTACGCTGGGAGTACTCGATGTCATCAATTCAAGACGAACCTGGATCCCTGTCCTGATGAGTTTGATTGGCGCTTTGATGTTATTTTATGTCAGCATTCTCCTCATTCGAGAGTCACAACTAGCCAAAAAGGCACTTAACCGCGAGATGACCGAAGCCCTTCGGTTTTTCAAGATTAATCTGGAATGGCTATCTAAAAAAAGAAAAAAGAGGTGGTGGTGGAGAAAAAAAGCCAAAAGCACTCCTACACCAAATACCACTACGCCCCCTCTTGTTCCGCCAGCCGAATGATGTCCTTCCCTTCTACAACAGCTTTATCAGAGCCAGCTTTTGCTACCCGGATAAGCGCGTGGGCCAATTCGGGTAGGGTACAAAAGCCGGCAGGATACAACAACCGACCGATTGGAAACAGCCAACTAATGTATTTGTAGTAAGTGTTTGTCCGTACCAAACCGGGTATGGGCCGGATAAATCCAGGCCGGAAGGCGATGGCTTGCTTAAAGGGAAGCTTCCTCAGATCATTTTCGGTCTTACCCTTCACCCTAGCCCACATGGAACGGCCTTTCTCGGAACCGTCGGTTCCGGCACCCGAAATATAACAGAACGTCATATGGGTATTCAACTTACTCAATGTTTCGGCCACGTGCATCGTAAGGGTATAGGTAACCTTGCTGTACTCTTCTTCGTTCATTCCTACCGAGGATACCCCAAGGCAGAAAAAACAGGTAGTATAACCACTCAACTGGCTTTGGGTCGGCATAATATCATAGAAATTGCCTTGGATTATTTCCGTCAGCTTAGGGTGAATCATCCCCGAAGGCTTACGATTGATGATCAGCACTTTCTCAACGTCAGGATGTTGCAGGCATTCATGAACAACGCCCTCGCCTACCATTCCGGTAGCCCCGGTAACAATTACTTTTAATCCTTTCATAGTCTATACCATTACAATTGTGTCAGTCCACTCATCCAAGGTAAGAATAATTCTTAACGTGAAAAGCTTATTCGCTAGGCTGGAATCTCTTTGGTTCGAATCTTTTCCTGGTTCTGAATTGTTAACACATGATAGTCTCGTGAAATTAAACCAACAAGAAGTGCGAAAAATGACTTCAAATACTCCAACCCTTGGTCTTAAAGAGAACTGGAAGCAGTTCACTCTTCTGGTGATTGTCAATGCATTTGTTGGTGGGATGATCGGCATGGAGCGGAGTATATTCCCTGCCTTTGCCGAAAGTCAGTTTGGGATCGAGTCCAATACCGCCATCCTTTCCTTTATTACTGCATTTGGCCTTTCAAAGGCGCTTACAAACTACTTTACCGGGCGGCTTGCCAATCACTTCGGACGTAAAAATCTTTTGCTCCTTGGCTGGATACTCGCAGTCCCGGTACCTTTCCTCCTCATGTACGCTACCAATTGGAACCAAGTGATTATGGCTAACATCCTGCTCGGGATGAGTCAGGGGCTAACGTGGAGTAGTACGGTTGTGATGAAAATTGACCTCGTAGGTGAGAAAGATCGCGGCTTTGCCATGGGGCTCAATGAGTTTGCGGGCTACTTTGCGGTGGGAGTGGTTGCCTTTCTTTCGGGCTACGTTGCCAATCGCTACGGCATAACGCCTTACCCCTTTTATATTGGGGTTATTATCTCAATCATTGGCTTACTAATCAGCTGGCTTTTTATTCGCGATACCAGAGCATTTGTGCAGCAGGAAAGTATCAACGACCGGGCGGTTCAGCTAAAAAGTGTGTTTTGGGATACGACCCTCAAAGACAAAACGCTGGGCTCGATCACGCAAGCTGGGTTAGTCAATAACCTCAATGATGGTATGATCTGGGGACTTCTACCCGTAGTATTAATTTCACTTAGCTATGATGCCAAAAGTATAGGAATCATTGCTGCCATTTACCCTACGGTTTGGGGTATAGGGCAACTATTTACGGGTAGGATGTCTGATGTCTACTCCAAAAAAGCCATGCTGTTTTGGGGAATGCTCCTGCAAGGGGTGGCAATCATGGCTATTCCGTTCAGTAATACTTTTGGACTTTTAGTAGCTATATCCATCATCCTGGGGCTAGGGACCGCGCTGGTTTATCCTACATTCTTGTCGACCATCGCGCAGGCAACGAGCCCGCAGCAACGAGCCGAAAGCATTGGAACCTTCCGGCTTTGGCGAGATTTGGGATATGCCTTGGGAGCGGTTATCTCAGGCATCACAGCCGATCTTTTTGGGGTGAATTATGCTATTCATTTAATTGGAGGGCTCACATTGCTATCTGCACTTATTATTAAGATCCGTATGCCTGCTACCGCCAAAAAGGAATGCATTGAACCCGAGGGAGTAGTGCAGGCTTTTCAGCAAAAGAAGAAGATTAAACTCATTGACGTCAGAAGCAAAGAGGAGTACGAAAACTATCATATTCCGCACGCTATCCATATTGCATTAAGCGACTTAAAGGCGGCAATGAGTCGACTGGATAAAAGCTACCAGATAGTTACCATTAGTCAGCATGGTTGTGGGCGTGCTTCGGACGGAGCCCGGATCTTAAAGGGAATAGGCTACAATGCATTATGGCTGTGCGGGGGTACTTCCAAGTGGATAGCCACCCAAAAGTAAGCCTGCAATCCAGTCAATACATCAGGGATAAAAGCGAAAGCCGCCCCGAAACTAGGGAGCGGCTTTTACTATACGTAAAGTAACTGTATATTATTCATTACTTTACCACCTTCATTTTTCCCTGCATGAGCGTATGATGGCCGGGGAAAGTACAAACATACTGATAGTCTCCCGTTTTTGCTGGTACCACAAAATATAGAGCTTCCGTACTTTCGGGTTGCATGAGGCCTGTATGGTAGAGTACCTCTGTCATATCAGGAATATAGTTCATCTCTGCACCTTTTAAGCCAAGGTTGAGAGCCGCTTCGCCCACCTTATTGGCCGCGCCAGGGTTTGTAATTACGCAGTTATGCAGCATGTCGTCATTGTTATTGAAAACAAACTTTACCTTACTACCGGCTTTCACTTGAATCTCGGCAAGGTCAAATTTGAGCCCCGGCTTGGTGCCGATGGTAATCACTTGATCGGGTCCGTTGGTCCAGGTAGTGGGCTGAGTAATTGCCCGCTTGGCCGAAGGGGCCATCGGCATGGCTTCACTACCATCGTGCTGACTATGATCCATACCTACCATGGCATTTTTACTACTTGCGGTAAAGTTTAAAGCATTTGCTTTACTACCGTCTGCAATTTCGTTTAGGGTATAGTACCCTACGGTATGCAACAAGGGTAACCCTTCTTTGGACTTCACTCCTTCTGCTTTTACTTCGTGAATATAACCCTTACGAAGTTTCGTTTCATCAAGTACCAGGCGGGCACTTAGTCCGTCGGCAGCTAATACAATTCCTTTGATGGCAAGTGGTTCGGCGTTAATAATCGGACTTCCGTAGATATGATGGTATTTATAGGTAAAACTATTCAGGCTGTAGGAAGCTGGATTTCCTGCCGTTGAGGCATCTACCGGAAGTGTAAAAGTGACCTCAAAGCCATCGGCTTTTGAACGGATCGTCTTGATCTCAAAGGGAGTTTCTCCGGTCCATACCAGGCGCTGAATACCAAAAGGACTTTTTCCGGTAGCCGACCACCCGCGGGAGGTTTGCCCCACGAACATCGACCCATCAAGCCCCCACACCATCCGGATCAGTCCCGACTGAAAACCCTCGCGGAAAGGGAAGCAAGCCCCTTGCCACACTCCGTTGATTTTTTCCATATCAACCCGCATAATTTTGCTGTGGCCTTGATCGCCCACAAACATTTGCCCTTCAAATGGCCCGAAAGCGCCACGGGTTGTATCTTCTTTAAAATCAGAGGTAGAGATCCCCATCAAGGTATGCGGAAACCAAACCGCCGGCGGCTTCAGGCCGGGCGTACGCTTAGCTACGTCGTACAAAGGCTCACCCGTATCGGGTACATCGTCCGGGGTGAGTTTTACCGGCGAACCGTCTTCATTACTCCACCGGAGTCCGGCTGGATTGCCCGCAAAGTCACCCTCGGCCAGATGGGTCATCCGACCGGAACCTACCCAGTCTCCCTGGTTTTCGGTATAAAATATATCGCCTTTAAATACGCCAAACCCAGCGGGTGACCGCAGCCCTGTGGCCCAGGGTTTCAGTGAACCATCGTTGCCCAGTTTGAGCATCCAACCCCGCCACTTCGACTGACTCGCTCCTTTGCCAATCCAGTCAAGATTGAGAGTTACCAGCATCTCGCCGTTCGACATGGGAACCGGTCCGTACGAATACTGATGGTAGTTACCCGATAATGGCCAACGCGCAAAAGAGTCGTACACATCGGCAACGCCATCGTTGTCGGTATCTACTAGTTTCGTTACCTCACCCCGCTGGGAAATTAAAAAATGATCACCCCGGTAGAGCAGCCCCAACGGCTCGTGCAAGCCGTGCGCAAAGCGTTTAAAGGTAGGTTGGCCGTTACCCTTCATGTAAGGATTACCGATCATCCATACTTCGCCCCGGCGGGTCGATGCTCCTAGTCGCCCGTCCGGCAGAATGGCCAGACCCCCAATTTCCATTTCAATGCTTTCTGGAATGGGCATGGTGATGATACGGTAATAATCTTCCTCCGTCATCGGACGATTCTGCGCAAAAGCAAGACTTCCCAAGGCCCAAAGCCCCAGAGTTACCATGCCCGCTTTCCAACTGACTAATGTTTTCATAGATATTTCAATAACTCTATTATTTGACTTGAATCCTTTATAATTCCGGATAGTTCCGCAGAGCTACCAAAATAAGCTGTACGAAACGGTACCATCTACCGCCATCATTAACTCCTGTTTACCCGCTGACGTCCGGGTTGTTACTTTGGCTTTCTTGTCCACCCGCACATAGTACCGGTTATCTACTCGGTAGAGGCCCTTTTCTACCTGAATAATTTCATCGCCCGCACCAAGTAGTACGTACACCGGCGAAGCCGCTTTTTCTGCCAAGGTCAGGGTACGATTTAGCCCTTGTTCTTCGGCGGCGATAAAGTCCGTGAGGGTAGTGCCCGCAATAGCGTAACGGATTGACGGTGTACCGTCCGCGTTGAGCCGATAACCCAGGTAGTTCAGGTCCGAAGAATCTGGCCAAGCAGCACTGGGCGCACTCAGCATAGCATAGCTACTTTGCCCGGATACCAGCGTTGTGAGCCCGGCAGTACTTAGTAGCTGCGGCTCGCCGCGCTCGTACCACATTTCGGTAACGTCGGCAAACTGCCCCCGCCATCCTTGCAACAAGGCCCCCCGATTGAGATCCATGGTATAGTGCCACCCGTTTGGACTACCCACCGATAATACATGCGTGCGCTTTACTTTTTCATTGTCGTACTGCACAAAGGACCGCACCATTTCGGGCTTTCCTTCCGGAACAACGCCAATGTATGGCTTAGGCTCAGGTACTGGTAATGAAGATAAGGCCGTGAGATCGTATGGACGAACACCCGCTGAGTAAACACTGAGCCCAAGCGCCGGACGACGCCACGGGAAACGTGAATAGTTGAGTTGGAAACGGTGTTTGCCTGCGCTCAAATTTGCTTGGCTGGTATGTCGGTCCTGCGAAGTACTTTCACCAACGGTTAGTACGTCTTTGCCATCAATAGACAGCCGCGCCCTGGGGCCCGATTGGGCAAGGGAGAAAGTATAGTTGCCTGCTTCGCCAACAATCATTTCACCATCAAACACCACATGAAATTCACGCATGCCGCTGCCAAGCTCCTGCGTAATGTACCGGGTGGGACCTTCCCGCTCCAACTTCGAGGGGTTTGGAGTATCCCAAGCATCTTTGTACAGTTTGTAGGTAATGTCAGCCACGGCCAAGGTCTTACGATTGGCCAGTAGTTGGTAGCCAATGTTCCGGAATGCTACGGTACCCGCCACTACCTCTAAGGTGAGCGGTTCGGCCGCAGTAATAGCACTTTTTAAGGGTAAATAAACACTTTGCTGCACTACAACCTTATTCAGTACCAGAGAATTCAAACGCGCCATGGTTGGCTGTGTTTCGGTCGAAGCATCGTAGGCAAGCTCCATCGTTTGCCAAAGTCCGGCGGTTCTGGCGGCATTTTGAACCGGTACCTGACCGATAAAACCACTGGTGGAAGCATTTGTCTCATTGATGACTCCGCCTTCCGATAGAAGTACCCGCTGTCCGCCGGGAAGGGTAATATAGGCCCGGGCGCCGGGAGAAAGCATGAAGTCAAGGCGCAGGCGCATGTCCTGCATCCTTGCCTTGGTACTTAACGTAGAGCCGGCAGCACCTACCAGTGTACCACTTCCCGATTGCACCGAAATAACCAAAGGATTGGTATTGGTAGGGTTCATGGTCACTTGTGAGGTAACTTTCCAAGACCCCATCGGGGCCTCAAAGGCGCTCAGGTCGGTGAGTGGTACCACTGTGTAGTCAGCTGTGGGCTGCCCAAATAATGCTACTGGACTTACCAATAAGGCGGCAAACGTGAATGTGCGAAATAAAGCGAGCATAGTTATTTTGATTTTCTGAACCAAGCGGTAAGGTTATCGGATCGGTGAAAAGTCAGTAGCTTTCATATAAATTGATTCTACTTTCTCCACGATTTTCCCATTTTTTTCTGAATTATCCCGTGCCTTTACCCAGTCAGGATCGACCCGAAAGGCATCGAAAGCTTTCTTGGCGCCTTCTACACTTGGGTGCGCCAGCATATAAATAAGCTGATTATCGATGGAATCAGGAATCCAATAATTCAGGTTCGTCATTCCCTGCTTAGCAAAGAGTGCCGTGGTATGATTGCGAAAGCGAGCCAGCAAGTCAGGAAGTTTGCCCGGAAGGGTAAAATAGGTACGTAGTTCAAAAACCCTACCCTCGCCTGATTTACCCGGCTTCATCGGGAATGAGAAGTCAGTATCATGCATGAAGGTATTGATCACTTTGGCCACTATTTTTCCGTCTACTTGCGAATCTGCCGCTACTTTTTTCCATTCAGGATCACTACCAAATGCCTTCCAAGCGGTTTCACGGGCGGCCATGTCCGGATACGAAAGCACGTACACCAGCTTATTATCAGTGTTATCAATCGGTAACCAGTACCCAACGTTGGTCATACCATGTTTTTCAAAAATACGGGTAGTGTGGTCGCGAAAGCGAGTAAGCAGAGCGTCTAACCGGCCCGGCTCACAGTAGTAAACGCGCATTTCGTAAAGCTTTGTCTCCATTGTCTTTTGCGCAGAAGTATTGAGCGTAGAAAAAACTCCTGCTAATACCATAAAGAGTAACCTATATTTTGGGTTCATTGAGGGTAAGTGATTAGATAGTAAAATCGAACGAATTAGCAATTGAAATAAATTCAGTACTATAATTACCAAATTAAACCTAAGGTCCGTTTCGATCTACTCGTTTAATAGACAGGTTTTGAGTGGGTGTAACATGATGTTGATTTGTGTAGTTGTGATTTTATGCTGTTCATTGAAATGCAGCTAGTAGTCTAGAAAAAGAATCTATTTCGATTTTTATTGAAAAAATACTATTTATTGTAATTTCCTGACGGATCAATTAAAGCTCCATTTTTACAAGTAGCAGAAAGGAAAGACCAATACAAGTCAAAAAATAAAATTACCTGTATTCTCTTAACCAGTACCCGCAAGAAAAACGGTTAGACAAATACGAAAACGGTTACCCAATCGTTGAAAAAATAACCACGGGAGGGACCATTAAAGGCAAGCACTTTCCGGACATTTGTCAGATTTTCTTGTCATTCGTCCGTTTTTTTAGGGCTTTGTACTAAAATACTGACGGTTCGTACCGTTTTTAACCCTGTTTTGTAAAAAACCAATTTACTTTGTCTATCCAAACTCATTGAATTATCAATAATTTATTGACAATGATTTGATAAACAACACCTTGAAAAAAAAAGCTTAAAATTAGAACAATTTGTACTTTTAAATGGTACTAACATTATATTTCCGTCGTTTTAACAAGTAAGTTATTATTTGGGTATTTTGTGTATACTAGCAACTGATCACGATTATGAACAAACGTATCATTTCAATCCTCAATAATTTTGGCGTAGAAACGAGCGCAATCACCGATGATGCTCATTTTGTAAAGGATCTTGGCTTTGATAGCTTGGACATCGTAGACATGATGATGCAATTAGAGCAAGAATTCTCCATTGCAATCCCGGATGATGATTATCCACGTATTACTTCGATGCGCACCCTCCTAGAATATCTTGAAGAACATCAGGCTGTCGCTGCCTAAGAATAATCTGAATGCAAGAAGTAGCACGAATTTCTTTAATTCATGCTACTTCTTACGTTTGCGTGCAGCAACAGACGCTATCACTGCTACTTCAATCGTAGCTCCTATCGGCAAATCAGAAACTCCTACTGTGGTACGAGCATGGTAATTACCCGTAAAGTAGGTAGCGTACAACTCGTTTATTCTCCCGAATTGACGAAGATCTTTCATAAAAATCGTGGTATTCACTAGCTGACTTAGGCTCATGCCCCGGGCTGCCAAAATAGCTTTCACATTCTCCATTACCTGCGTAAACTCTTTTTCAACCCCTCCCTCTACTAGTTTCCCCGTCGCGGGATTGATCCCTAGCTGCCCCGCTATATACAGTGTACCATTGGCTACGACTCCCTGACTATATGGCCCCGCCGGAATCGGAGCTTTATCCGTCTTTACAATTTCATTTTGTGCAAATAGTACACCACTCATCAACAAGAAGCCCCCTATCAGACCAACTACTTTTTTCATACCTACTTGTTTTGTTTAGCTAGATGAAGACTACTCTTTTATCAATTTAAATGCTTGCTTTTTGCCTTCTCTTTCAAGATTCAGGATGTACAAACCCGGTGGTAGCTGACCCATCGAAACCTGCCATTGTTGCGGAGATACTACCTTTACCCCCAGCTTTCTCAACCTTCCGCTAGCATCCGTAATAGTTATATCTTCTTTAAATCCTCCCAAATTCCCTTTGATCATCAACTCCTCCCGTACCGGATTAGGGTAGGTAGCTACCGCCTGGAAAACTCCCGGGTCATTAGCGAGAATAAGGATTTGAATACCATTGGATAATGTACTCTGACAGCCATCGGGCGTGACGGCCCGGGCGGTATATTCACCGCTTCTGTCTACCACCAACACCGCCGAACTTGCGCCCGACGCTACGCTTCCATTTTCGTACCATGTAAACTTATCTGCTCCTTGCGAAGAGGCGGTTAGATTCAGTACGTCCTGCGTGATAACCGGTTTGGTGGGGTTTACGCAAAACGTACGATCCACCAGAGTCGCCGCCAGAAAGGACGTATTACCATCCTGCAAGGCCCGAATCGATGCTTTACCAGCTTGGGTTATTGAAACGGCATTCCCCTGTATACTGATACCACCACTCAACTTTTCAAAACGAACCCCGAGCGCCGAAGAAGCCGTGGCTACTAACTGGAAGGAAGAACCACCAATCGTTTTGTCAGAGATGGTACCAAAAGAAATCGTTTGGGACTGACGGCTCCGGGTCCCTTGCCCGAACCAACTAGCCCATTTCCCATCCTGAATGAATGTCTTGGCGGTCCCTGACGAGGATATCCGATCTTTCCCCATGCCGATAATACCCACGTTTTCTTTCGTACCCGACTCCATATTAAACAGCATTTGTTCATCGGTTCGGGAGTAATCAGGAAAGCCCAAGGTATTATTTTCGTAAATAATATCTAATTCACCACTCTCGATATTTACTCCCAGCAGGTAATAGGAGTCGTCGGTTTCGTCAAAATAGTCAAAGGCAAGAATGGAAGAGTTGTTCTTCGAAAAAACCGGATTTCCAATATTCTCACCCTCGTCAAGGTCGCTAAATAGTTTTTCAATGGTGCCATCCCCGAATTTTTTTTGGGCCGTATTCCAGACATTGATAAAACCAACATCCCAATATTCCAGGCTAGTACCGTCCAGATTTTTGATTTCGTTGAATGCATCGTATACAATATACTCGCCCGTAACGTCCCATTCAAAAGCATCGGCATACTGTACTTCTCCGGTATTGACTCCTTTGGTGTAGGTAGGATTATAGAGCGTGAATTTTTTCCATTCTTTACGATCAAAGCTATACACCCAAATACTGTTTTCCGCATCAGATTTGAGAGCTGCCAGTTTTTTACCGTCTCTCGAAATGGCTACATTATCCCAAATAGTTTCATTCTGGACCACGTACTCCTGCGAAGTACCGGTCAGAGCAACCGCGCGAATGCGCTTATCATTTGAAATATAGTAAGCAAGCTGCCCGTCGTCGGTAATGCTGGCCTTGTGGGTAATACCTTTATTGGACAATGCCCTAAAATTCGCCAACTGTGGCGTGGTTTGGTACAGGGTGGAGTTATTGACTCCGTAGACCAAGATACCATCATTACCCGTATTGACCGGTATTTCCTGCGACTGAGGAGGCTGCCCCGTTTGCCCTTCCATGATCCCTACCTGATCAAAAGCCTGTTTGACTGAGGTGATCTCGGTACTATTGGCTCCGAACAAATCTGTGGAAGCCTGAATGATAGCCAACCGCAAGTCCAGGAACTGAGAGCGGCGGGTCAGGTAGGTAGTAAGCGCCCGGTAGTACACCTTTTCGGCTTTTTCTTTACCGACTTTGATGGCAAATAGATAAAAGGCGTGGTTGGGAATTCCGCTGTTACTATGCACTCCTCCGTTATCCTCCTTGGTAGTAATGTACTGAGCCATGGTTTTGGGCTGATAGCCATTCCCTCCCGCACCTTCTTGGTTTGGATTCGCCATACTACGTAACGCTCCCGTTGGGTAGAAACGGGTACTGACCACATCCTCTCCCAAGGTCCAGTCGTCCCGATCGATCAGGACCCCAAATACATCCGCCATGGACTCATTGATCGCTCCGGACTGTCCCTGGTATTCTAGTCGGGCGGTATTTTCTATGACTCCGTGGGTCATTTCATGCCCCGCTACATCAAGGGAAGCAGCGAGGGGCCGAAAGGCATCCCGTCCGTTGCCGTAGCCCATATACTCACCGTTCCAGAAGGCATTATCGAGTCCGCCACCATCTTCGTCGGCTACGTTGATCAACGAAATAATAGTACCTCCCTTTCCATTTAAAGAGTTGCGGTTGAAAGTTTTGAGAAAGTATTCAAACGAAATACCCGCGTTGGTGTGAGCTGATACCGCGGTAGCGTTCCAATTAGCAGCATTGGTACTCGTGACATGCTTCACTTTCATGTTTTTGCCTTCCGTATTTCCGGCATCAATGGTCCAGATGGCCCCCATTGGGTTATCTGGTAACTGGGATTTGCCCTGGTTAAACATGGATTTGGTGGCGTCAATCATGAATAGATTATTCCCCACCTGATACGAACCAAAGGTCCGCTCCAAACCATTAAGATCCCGGCTACGAGCCGTTACCGGACCATCCAGCCCACAGGTATGATTAAACGAGTGAAGTACCTCTCCCGACTGGGCATCCACAAAGTACTCCCAACGCTCCATCAGGTTTGGTCGAAGGGTTAAGTGCCAGGTCAGGCGAGGATCTTCCGGGTTTTGCGAAGGATGGTAGATAACCAACTCCTGTAACGTGCGGGTGAACTGATTGGTGAACGGATCTGCGAAGGGACGGATAATTGCTTTTTTACCCACGTCAGTCATGGCCATTTTTTCGGCCAAAGATCTATTAATGGCAGGAGCTACATTAGTGATTCTGGGTGATGGAAAACTGCGCCCGTTGAGGATACGAAGCGTATCCCGAAGCGTGTGCAGGATAACTTCTCCTCCGTAGACCGGCAGCCCCAAGTGATACTGCTGCATGCGTAAGTGCGTTTGCTGCCATTGATCCGTGGTAGCCTCGGTGAGCTCAAAAGAGCCTTCGGTATTGGTGATTTGTAAGACGTTTTTTACTTTATCCAAAAACTGGTAGGCCGCAGTAGCCGCGCTTTGACGACTGTTCGGATCAACGGGTAAACCCGTGGGCCGTCGGTCTTCAATCCAGACCACGTTACCCGTGGAGTCTTTCACCACGTAAAGGCGGGGTAATGTACTCAGGTTTCGCCGTTGTTTCGTGGAAATTAGCCCTTGGGTTTTTACCTCGGGCGATGGCTTAGGTACTATCCCGTACGTAAAGGAGGGCACTACGGGCGTTGAGGGAATCTTGGACTTGGCTTGAAAGCCTGACTGAGCCAAACTCAGTTGGAATGTCAGGAACAAAGGCAGTAAGAGAATTATAAATCTTTTCATAACGAGGGGTAGACGATAGAGAAGCTGTTTAATGTTATTCTTCGGTATTGAGAATTTTTCTCAAAAAAATGATTGAGAACACCATATAATGTTGGCCCAGCCAGTTTCGGGCCTTAGTCTCGTAGCACACAAGCAGAGACTTGAATGCGTCCAGCCAAGCATTCGTTCTTTCGACAACAAATCGGCCCTCATACAGCTCATCGTCAAGCAGATAGTCATGATCTGCTCCGTTCCTTTTGTTGATGGCGATGTTGGGACTTATCTCCAGGCCCTCGCAAAATTCGCGCATCCTCTTGCTGTCGAAGCCCGCCGGGGCCGCCCGCGCGGGCGGCGTTGAGAAACAGTCCTTGGTGCGCAATGCCTGCCTCGCCGAGCGTGCCGATGATTTTGGCCACGCTTTTCTCGACCTCGAACAGGTCGCTGTGGTTGCCCGCCACGGGCTAGGAGCAGGCCAG
>Ga0209390_10003526_pt1 | contig 25168 bp, 25 predicted proteins | sample BON01_FD_187212 | JGI IMG/M metagenome (GOLD analysis project Ga0209390, IMG submission 187212) | Freshwater microbial communities from Lake Bonney liftoff mats and glacier meltwater in Antarctica - BON-01 (SPAdes) (version 2) | ecosystem: Environmental > Aquatic > Freshwater > Ice > Glacier... | reverse complement strand
GCGTGTTGAACACATGGGCGGTTGTCGCGGAGATCAATTCAAGCGGGCAGCGCAACTCGGCGTTGGTCTTTCTCTGGGACCATTTCAGTTCATTTACTGGGGTGACGTCCTTGACGGTCAAATGTTTCCGACTGAAATTGGATCCGAGTGGATGCGCTGGGGAGATGCGGTTCGATCAGGAGCGGTCTACTCATTTCACAACGACGGTTCGGTCTCACCACCAAATGTTTTGTTAAACATGCAAACCGCAATCACCCGGATGACCCCCTCGGGTCAGGTTCACGGCCCGGGTCAAATCATTTCACTCGACGACGCGTTTAAGGCGCAAACAATTAACGCCGCTCACATGCTATTCCGCGACAAAGAAGTGGGCTCACTTGAAGTGGGTAAATACGCTGACTTTGTTGAATTATCGATGGACCCCTACCAAGCCGAACCCACCACGTTGGCCTCCCAAGTGAAGGTGAATGGAACGTGGTTGGGTGGACACAAAATTGATCTTGATGCGTTTATCGCAGAAGTCACCGCGAATGACCCAACCCAGCACAAAGACACGGTCACAACAAAAGGAAAGTGCTGTTAACGTGCCGGGTGCCAAAAGACTCAAACTCGCCGTCCCGTTTCTTGGCGTACTCGGGGCGATTCAAGGAGCGGACCCAAACATTGCCAGCACCGCACTGGTCGGAGCAACGCGTGGTTTAGACATGAGCGGCGGGCTGGTCGCGTTGGCTGCAAGTATTTCGACGTTGGCGCTCGCCGCATCGGTGATAACAACCGGTCTTCTGGCCGACCGACTGGGTCGTCGAAAAGTACTCATGGCGGCGCTCGTGCTGGCAATTATTGGTGATCTGATCGTGGCACTCGCCCCAACATCTGGCTTTTTCCTTGCGGGTCGCGCCGTTGCCGGCGTTGGCTTGGGAGCCATTTTCGGCGCCGCATTTGCCTACTTAAGAGCCGTTGTTCCCGCCGACAAGATTCCCGGCGCCATGGGAATCTTTGGTGCGTCAATTGGCGTATTCACTCTGGTATTCACCTTCGTCGGCGGATCACTCTCCGGGATTGATTGGCGCCTGGCATTCATCCTTATTCCAATCGTTTGTTTAATCAGTTTTTTCCTCGTGCCCCTTATTTTGCCCGCCCAAGAGCCGGTTGCTACCGGAAAGCAAGATGTCCTGGGTCAAGTACTGCTCGCAGCTGGTGTGATCGCATTTCTCTACGGTGTGAGCCATTTAGGAACGAGCTTGACCAGCGCATTGACTCTAGGTCCCATTATTGGTGGGCTCGTGCTGTTAGGTATTTTCTTTACGTACGAATCCAAGAACGAAAACCGCTTTTTCCCGGTAAGTATTTTCAAGGAACCCATTTTCATTGGCGCGGTGATTGTCGGTGTGGTGTACAACTTTGGCACCGCCATGAGTTTCTTACAAATCACCAACCTTTGGCAGTATGTCAACGGTGAAACAACGCTAACCGTTTCTCTCTGGCAACTTGGCTTTTTGGTCCCCGGTATTTTCGCTGCACTGATTTTTGGCCGCCTCATGCTCAAAGGTTTGTCCAACAGAGCAGCTCTATTGATCGCCGGATTCACAATCAGTATCGGCATGGTCTGGCTAGCGTTTTTTAACGCGGCAACAAGCTACTGGTTGTTCCTTCCCGGTTTGATCGTTCTTGGAGCAGGCTTGACCATCAGCTCATTGCCTTATGGCAACTTGATCATGAAAGCGGCCCCACCGAAATATTTCGGACCGGTGACAAGTTCTAGAACAACCATCGGCCAGTTCTTTTATGCAATGGGACTGGCCATATCTACCGTGATTATTGACAAAATCACTGTAGGTGGGACCGTTGAAACCCTGACCACGGCCGGTGTTCCTTCTACCCAAATTGGGACGGCGCTTGACTCGGTAAATGCTTTTGCAGCCCAAAGTACAGCCCCAACAACGTCTTTGGGTAAACAGGCACTCGCTGCAGCCACCGATTCTTATGGGACCGGGTTTGCCACCGTAATGATTATCGGTGCAGTTATCAGTTTGGGTGGCGCAATCATTGGCTGGTTTTTACTGAAGTCCGATGCACACCCGGAAGCTGAACCTGCGGTTGCGAAATAATATTGCGAAGGGGGCCGCGAGCCATCCGAGTTAACCAATTTGAATGGCAGTTGTTCGTATGTCGTCTAGGGGGACTATAAAAACTGCAAGAAGGCAACCGGGACTGATTGCGGCAACCACGACAATGAAGTTTCTCGAGGTACTCCCGACAATCAGCACTGCTCGTGCTTTGCCTTACACAACGCACCTATCATGGGATTGAGTGGTGCTAAATGCTTTAGCGATGTAAATCGCTCCAATAGCTGGAAGCATTTTTGCGGTGTTTGGAACTGCCCCCGGTTTGGTTGACCCTTGGGTTTTGAAATTTCCAGGCTGCGTGAGCGGTTGGTCAATTGCTTCAAGCTGGACGGATGTGAGTTTGCCCAGGGTGCGTTGATGCCGCTTGTGGTTGTATCTCGTTTCGATCTAAATCACAATTGCTGGGCGGAGTTTTTCGCTGGTTTCCCACCGCCCGATGGTGAAAACATTTTTTAGCAGCAAGGTGAAATAACTGTCCATGGCCGCGTTATCACCACGTGCCCCGACCCAGCTTATGGATCCTTTCAGACTATTATTTTCTGATAACCGCACCACTTTCTTGGACTGGTTCTGTCTACTACGAGCACCATGCAGGATCGTTGTGTCGGGCTTGGGTAGCGTGTTGGCGTTGTGGAACGCTGCAACCACGAGTGAGGCTAACATGTGCGAGTCGATGGAATAGCAGTCTTTCACCGCACAAATACAGTTTTCTCTAATTCGCTTTGTATGGCGGTCACCCCACCTCTCAAGTGTCGCGATAACCGCTGGGAACCAAGTCATAGACTGCTTTGAAATATCGATTAACCATTTTCGATTCGGTGACGCGTTAGTGAAGTCATGCCGCGTTCGGCGGTGCACATCAAGATGGGCCAGCAGATCGACATGAACGGCCAGACTAGGTTTACGGGTACGGTCACGCTTTTTCGCATGGATCCACAAGATCCCCTCGCTCGAACATAACCGTGAAACCCGGTTTCCTGACGCGTGGTGGCCAGCTTCGGTGGGCTCACCGCGAATCAACCGATACCCAAACTCGGGTTCAGCTTTATCATTTTGATAAGCAGCCGTGATCAGATACGTATCATCCCAATCCCGTTGAGTAACAGGAGATGTGAGCCACTTGTAATATCCCTGGGTCGATAATCCGAGCACCCTGAACGCGACCGCGACCGCGACCGGCACCTGCGATTCGGGCACCGGCGCAGCCATTTCACGAAACGAGTGAGTGAATTATTTTCCCGGCAGGTTCGCCTGCGATAAGTACTCGGCCGAATGGCGCAAGACTTCGTATTCTGGTCCAAGGGGTCGGTTACGTTTCTTGAGCTCACGCACCTGTGCGGCTTCACTCTCAGTTATATCGGGACGGTCCCCATTCTCAATATCGGCCTTCTTCAACCAACTCGACAAGCAAGCAATGCCAGATCCCGAAATCCTTCGCGATCTGGGTGAACGGTGCTTGCCCCGAGCGGGCAACAGCTACGACATCGTCGCGGAACTTTCTGGTATAAGGCTTAGACATAACTGATATTCGTCCAAGGAAAAAAAAGATTCCTAGTATAGAAGTCAATCAAACTTTTGGTAAACCGTTTCGACAAATAGGTGTCAGAGTGTTATGCGAACGTGATCGCTTCGGTATAAAAATGTTATCTTCTGATGGGAACTTTTCCTATCGCAATTGAAACTAAAACCAAGCTTGTTACATGTGGTTGATATTTCTGCAAATGAATTCTTTTAAAGTTTTTGATTTCTACACTTGCGCGAAAAACTTCTGCTATCGTCGCGATCCATCTGATCACCATGATCGATTGTTATTGTAAGGAAGGACCGATAGTGAATAGAAATAAAAGACGGCTGATGTTGAAGTTGTCGCCAAGTGTTGCTCTCGCCCTCACTTTAGTTGCTTGCTCCAGCGGAACTTCGGACGAAGCTGGGAGCGCGGCGTCTCCTGAACAAGACGTAGTTAGTAGTGCTGAAGGTAGTAGTGCTGAAGGAATGGGTCCTGGGCCGCAGGTAAAGGAAGCGTCATTTCCTAAGAATGGTTTAGTTGATTACACGTTGCAGCCGTATACCCCTGAGGCATACGCATCTGCCGCAAAGGTCGATGACGGCGATCGAATGTGTTCCTATTACGAGACAAGCAAAAAAGATTACACCGGCCAGCAAATCACCATTCTTGCTCCCCCGCCACCAAACATGGGTGAACCAATGGCTCAGCATGGAGCAATGTTCAAAGAACTAACTGGTGGCGATGTCATTGTGGAGAACGTTTCCATAGGCGAGTTGTACTCCAAGGCTCAAACCGTGTTCCAGACTGGAGTAAGCCCCTACGACGTAACCGTCAACTTCTCCACTTGGATTGGTGATTTCGGTGACTACTACTATTCAATTCCGGCCGAATACACGTCGGGTAATGGCGAATTAGCCACTCTTTTGCCACTCTATCAAGACATTTACAAGTGGAAGGGCGAAACAAAACTTTTTGGTATCGATGCTGATCGCCACTTCCTCAAGTATCGGACGGACGTCCTAAATGATCCAGCAGCCCAAGCTTTCTTCAAGGAAAAGACTGGAAAAGATCTAGCTATTCCGCAGACCTGGACCGATTACAACTTGATTGCTTCCACTCTGAATGGGTTTGATGTTGCTTCTCAGCCAGCGGGAGTTGATTTGTCTGGTTCGGTTGAGATCATGAAGCGGGATGACCTGATGTGGTCCGCTTTCATCAATCGGGTGGCACCATATGCAAAGAACCCGAACGTGAAGACCGGCTTCTGGTTTGATGAGAATATGAAGCCTCAGGTAAATAACCCGGGTTTCGTTCGTGGGCTAACGGAATTTGTTGATGCCACGAAGTACACCCCTCAGGGTGGTCAAAACTTTGGCCTGTCTGATGAGATTTCAGCCTTCGGTTCTGGTCAGGGCATTTTCTCCTATACGTGGGACGATGCGTGGTCACAAGCCAATCAGACTGACAGCCCGATTCGGGGTAACGTCGAGGCTGCTCCTAACCCAGGTGCGGAAACCGTTTGGAATAGCGAAACTGATCAATGGGAGACACCCGCAGGCGGCATTAACAGGGCGCCTTACATCGCGTGGGGCTGGTCTTCGGCTATCCCAAAGGGTTCGGAAAACAAGCAGATGGCGCTTGACTTCCTGTGCTTCTTCGCGAATGAGGCCAATCACGCTATAGACATGACAATCGGTCGCACGGGTGTGAATCCCGGGCGTGAGGGTGACTTCAATCCAGAGTTCTGGGTCGATGGTCTCGGTTGGCTTCCAGGTCCCACAAAGACGTGGACTGACACTCTGAACGAGTACTCCGCGGCGTCGAACCGCGTGTTTGACCTTCGGGTTCCTGGCAATGGACCATTTATGTCGGCGCTTGCCGACGGTGTGGCTGAGGCCCTCGCCGGTCAAAAAGATCCGCAAGCTGCGCTTGACGGCGTGGCAGCAAAGTGGGAACAGATTCTACAGGATGTTGGTGCAGATCAGGTCAAAGAGGCCTATCAAACCGTTATCGAACTTGAAAACTCCTGATCTGGAAGATAGTTAAATAGTTTCGTTCTCATGGGGGGTTCCGGGGTGACATTTTTTAGTCATCCTGGAACCCTCTCTGAACGGAGGTAAGCAAGGTCAGTCAGTGCTAATGAATCTGTCCATCTCTCTTAACGCGGTAAACTTCGGAGGCTTTTAAGAAATGGGAATAACTTTTTACAAGCGACTATTCCTGCTTCCTGGGCTTCTTTTATTAATCGCCGTCATCATTTTCCCGCTGCTCTTTTCTATTCGGGTAAGCATGTCAAGTTGGAATGTCTCGCGATCTGGCTTGGATTTTGTCGGTGGTTCAAACTGGGCCAGAATGTTCAGCGACGCTGACTTCTGGTCGTCGATGCTCCGGCTTCTGAATTTTGCAGTTCTGACAACCTTCGTACAGTACGTCTTGGGCTTCATGCTGGCTCTGTACATCTGGCAGGGAGTAAAAGGAGGTCGGTTCTTCAGACTGGTATGGCTTGTACCCCTGATGACTACGCCAAGCATCATGGCCATCGTGTGGCGGTCGATTTTTCGTGAAGATATCGGTGCCGCTAACGGAATCTTGAAAATGCTGGGTCTGAGCACGATCGGTTGGTCAACAGAAGTCGTTCCTGCTATTTTTACTATCTATGTCGCTGAGATTTGGCAGTGGACACCTTTCATGTTTCTTTTTCTCCTTGCGGGCCTGTTAATACTGCCTAAAGAACCCTTGTTGGCTGCCGAAATAGATGGCGCGTCACCCTCACGCATTTTTTGGAAAATTACGTTTCCGTTGATGGCACCAATAAGTATTGGAGCAATTTTGATCAGACTTATTGAGAGTTCAAAAATCTTTGATTCAATTTTCGTGTTGACGTCTGCAGGCCCTGGCAGTGCCACGGAAACTCCAACATATTTCCTGTGGAAGCGAAGTTTGGCAGAGTTTCAGATTGCCTACGGAGCAACGCTTGCGCTGACCTACTTAATAGTGATGATAATTCTCTTGACGATTATCGCAAAAGTCCTGACTTACTTGGCACGACCGAGGGGTTGGTAATTGTGTCTAAAACCTTAAAGTACGTCTTCCTAACATTCTGGACACTGTTCGTTTTTGTACCGCTGAGTTGGGCTTTGACGACAAGTTTCAAAACTCCGGACGCGGTAAATCAGGGTGCAACTTTCATCCCTTGGGTGCAGTTCGAGCCAACGGTTGCTGGTTGGCAAGACATCCTAGGTATTTCAGGTTACGCGAATCTGATCCCAAATATGGTTAATAGCGCCATCGTGACATTCTTTGCCTCCCTGATTAGTGTTTCTCTCGGGGGTTTCGCTGCCTACGGTCTGTCGCGATTCCGATATGGCTGGAAGTATTACGGCAACTCGGACATTATCTTCTTTTTCATCGCTCAACGGATTTTGCCACCAGTTGTACTCGCGATACCGTTCTTCTTACTTCTTAAGGGCTTGAACCTCCTCGACACCCATCTCGGATTAATTTTGGTACTGACCTCTGGCTTAATGCCAATCGTGGTCTGGCTAATGGTTGACTTCTTCAACCAGATCCCCAGAGAGATCGATGAGATGGCAATGCTTGAAGGCTGTAACCCATTTCAAGCCTTCCGCCGAACGATTCTTCCATTATCAAAGCCAGGTATCGCCATTTCTACCATATTCTGTGTCATTTTTGGCTGGAACGATCTGTTCTTCTCCCTAGTCTTAACTTTCACAAACGTAAAGACGCTGCCGGCCGCGGTTGTTGCCTTGAACGGTACTGTCACGCCTTTTTGGACACTTTCCGCCTCTGCAATATTTTCGATACTCCCCCTAATTGGTTTCGTATTTATTGTTGAGCGTTATCTGGCCAAAGGCGGCTTTTCTGGAGCTGTTCGATGAGGGAACTAATGTGAATCTTTATTTGGAAAACGCTGGAGTTTCGCAGGGCAAAGAAGTCATTCTCGAAGGGATAACATATGACTTTGAGCCTGGACGCATTTACGTTTTGATGGGTCGCACTTCTGCGGGGAAGACTTCCCTGATGCGTACAATTGCGGGCCTCATTGAACTTACACAAGGTAAAATGTTGTTTGATGGCAAAGATTTTGACGCTTTGCCCACTTGGCAGCGAAACACATCCATGGTGTACCAGCAGTTCATAAACTATCCAAACTTAACTGTACTTGAGAATGTGACATTCCCACTTCGAAGGTCTGGTATGTCGCGCGCGCTGGCGGAGGAGACGGCACACAAATTGATCGACAAGGTCGGTTTGGGGGATTTTCTGGATAGGCTTCCCGGGAAACTGTCCGGTGGTCAGCAACAGCGTGTTGCAATTGCCCGGGCACTAATCAGAAACGCAAACGTGCTTTTGCTTGATGAGCCTTTGATGAATCTGGACTATAAATTGAGAGAGCAACTGCGTGAAGAGTTTCGAGATTTGTTAACCACCGCTAGGAATTCCGTAACAATTTACGCGACCACGGAACCGTCGGAAGCATTGCTCATTGGCGACGAACTTCTTATCATGCACGAAGGTAAGGTGATTCAGCATGGAAAACCGTCGGCTGTTTTTGAACATCCGAATTCGGTAACGGTCGCGAAAATCGTAAACGATCCACCAATGTCAATTCTTCCAGCCAAAATATCTGACGGCATGCTTTGCATCGGTGATCTCCTGCGGTTAAGGATCCCAATGCACTTGGTTGGAATTCCGGATGGCGTTTATCAGGCAGGGTTTCGGGCGAGTGAGTTAACGATTAGCACAGACGGTGAAGTTACTGAGCAAGGAGTTGTTGATCTGGTGGAAGTGGCCGGTTCAGAGACATTGATATATGTGAACACTCCAACAGGCGAAATAGTTATTCAAAAAGAGGGCATTCATGGGTATCACGTAGGTGAGAAGCTTGGCGTGAGTATTCCTTCTGCGAGGACATTTTTGTTCAATCCGAGTGGCGAACTAGTCGTCGCTCCAGGAAACTAAGGGATAGACGTGGCGAAAGTTATCTTCTCTAACGTAGGCCAGTCCTATGACAAGTCTCTTGACGAAGAAACGTGGGCGTTGAAGCCGATAGACCTGGTTTTCGAATCTGGCCGCACCTATGGGCTGGTCGGTCCTTCGGGGTGCGGGAAGACCACAATGCTCAATTTAATATCGGGGATTATTCGTCCGTCGCATGGCAGCATATTTTTTGACGACACTGACGTGACCGACTCACCCATCGTAAAACGGAATGTTGCTCAAGTTTTTCAGTTTCCAACGATCTACAAACAAATGACAGTTTACGACAACCTCGCATTCCCACTTACTTGTAGGAAATGGGGCAAGTCTGAAGTGAAGGCTCGTGTCGAAGAAATTGCTGAGCAGATCGGAATTTCTGACGTGTTAGGGAAATCCGCGAATAAGCTCCGTGCTGATGAAAAGCAGTTAGTGTCGCTGGGCCGTGGATTGGTCCGCGATGACGTCACCGCCCTTCTGATGGACGAACCACTAACGGTAATTGACTTGCAGTACAAGGCTGAACTGCGGCGCAAGATCAGAAAAATTGTCGAAGGTAAAGGAATTACAATTATTTATGTAACTCATGATCAATATGAGGCGATGACATTTGCTGATGAAATCTTGGTCATGAGCCTTGGAAGATTAATCCAGCGAGGTACGCCAGAGGAACTCTTTGAGCAACCGAACACTAAATATGTTGGCAACTTTATTGGATCACCGGGAATGAATTTTCTGAAGGCAAAAGTTGGTCAAGAAGGGGTGATTCTCGGGGAACAGGCATTGGAGGTATCCAACCCCATTAGTCTTACAGTGGGTTCTGAAGTCGAGATAGGGATTAGGCCCGAATATGTACAAGTTACCGAGTCCTTTGGTCCTAACACAATTAAGGCGCAATATGTGTCTATGAGTGACATGGGTGCAACCAAGGTAATGACCTGCAGGGTGGGAGACCAATTGATTAAGGCCAAGGTCCCGCGCGGTCAAACGGTTCCAAAAGAGGGTTCGGTCGGTCTGCTGCTCCCAGCAAAAAAACTGCTCACATACCGAGAGGGGAGTATCATTTAAGGAATGCACGTGATTAATGTGATTTTGATGTAAATTATGAGTTTTTAATGTAACATTATTTCACTGGGGAATTAGGATATTTTTTTAAAACCGGAAAGGTATTGAAATGAAAAATGGTAAATTTGTAATTGATTCGCATGTCGGTTTTTGGGACGCCAGTTTGGAGAACACCAAAAATGAATATGGGTTGGCCTTCATTGAAACGTTCTACGCGTTTCATACCGCCTTCAGTCCACCGGACCCGGAGTTCGCCATGGAATTTGATGCGGCGTTCCGGAAAACTGACCCTGATTGGTTTTTAGATCAACTTTTCGTTCGCGGCGAAATGGACATGGCGATCTTACACACCCAGGTATTAACCGACTTTTACCATACGGGTTTCACGCAGGCATCGCGCAACGCGGAGTTGATTGCCCGTGCGCCTGAAAGATTAATCGGATTGGGTGGTGTCGATCCCCGGAATCCAAACGTTATAGAAATCATGCAACAGCAGGTCCAGGAATATGGCATGAAGGGCTTCAACTGGTATACGGCCGAATGGAGAGGAGAATCCCGAGGATGGAAAGCAAACGATCCTGCTGTTTTCCCCTGTTATGAAGAGGCTATTTCCCTTGGCATTAAGAATATGCATTTCCACAAGGGCCCAGCAGTTGAGCCGTTGTCTATGGAAAAATTCGATGTTTATGACATAGATGAACCGTCATCTCTGTATCCGGAGTTGAATTTCATTGTCGATCACATCGGATTGCCCAGACTTGATGAATTCTGCTGGATTGCTGCGAGGTCACCTAATGTGTACGGCTCACTTGCAGTTGCGAGTGCCTTTATACACAAGCGGCCCCGCTATTTCGGGGAGATGATGGCGAACTTGCTGTTCTGGATAGGCGAAGACCGGATCATTTGGGGAACTGATTTCCCCATCTGGCACCCACATTGGCTCCTGGACGAATTCATGGATTACGAGATTCCAGCAGATATTGCTGAGGAATATGGAGTACAACTCACGCCCGAGATTAAAGAGAAAATCGTCTCGACCAACATCGCTCGCCTATACAATATTGACATTGAAGCGAAGCAGTCTGCAATTGCTCTCGACGAATTCAGCCAGAGGCGAAACGAGTACGTTGCTGGAGAATCTGAGCGAGTAGGTAGGGGTTTGAGTGATGGCTTCGCGCGAACCAATTGAGGTGGCGCCAAATGGCGACGTAGTTATTGATCAAGACGCGGTTCTGGCAGCGGCCGGAAGCGTCCCTGATCCTGAGATACGTAAAACACTCGGTGAACTTGGCCTAATCGACGAAGTGGAAATTGGGGTGGGTGGTAACGTAATTGTGCGTTACCACCTCACTTCCCCTCTGTGTCCGTCAACATTTGCCGTCACCATCGGGAAAGAAATGCGGCGTCGCGTGCAGCAGGTTGAAGGTGTGGTTTTATGTACTGTTGTTTTGCGCGATCACTTCATTGCTCTTGATATTGCAGCACAGGTTAATCAAGAAGATATTCCACGGGACGCGCCAGCATGGCTGTGAGATATGAAACAGGAAGTACGTATTTTCCTGGGTACACGATTGATCCGTCACAGGTCCAGTTCCTCGAGCCGGATCAAATTGCCCGTCTGGTTCTGAAGGATCGAAGAGAAAGTTATTTGCTCGAGGATCCAACCGTGATGAAGGTCGCTTCGACGCTGGCGAGACGGGTTCAACGGCCCGATGTCTGGATTCGAAACGCAGTTGCGACCATCGATCGTTTTAAAAAGGAGGTCTGTAAGGACGACCTACCGGCAGCTCTGAAAGCATGCTTGGCAGATTCGTCGACAGTCGAACTCATGCTCAAGAATTACCGCTCGCTCCACGAGGATGTCAGCCAGGTTCACCTTGCGTCGCTTCTTTTTGGTCCAAAATTATGGATGGGTCTCAATGGCATCAACGTGCCATGGGAAGAAAGTGATTCACGCCGGGCCCGAGTACACATTGCCAACAATGCGGACAGCAATTTCGATCCCGATGTGCGACTTTTCATGCTGAGTTTGGTTGGAACTGGCCTAACTTTTGATGAGTTGGTTTCAATTCGATTGGGCGATGCCGGGTACCTAGACCAATCAGGAAACTTGATTCCCAAAATCCTGAGTAATCCCTTAGCCGTGGAATTCTCCACGGATAAGGGTCCGAAAATTACCTTTCTTGGCGAAGAAGCACGGGTGGCACTTTTGGATTCACTTTCAAAGAGGGACCAGAATGCAGATGACTTACTTTTCGCCTCGAGAGATAACATAAATGAAATTCGCAAATTTGCCGAGTCCCATGGAAGGAAAGCTATTGAGGCGGGAAGCAACGTCAACGTTGTTTTGTGTCAGGCCGTGGGTAACTTCTTCCTAGAGTGGGGAATACCTGGACGAAATTTTTATTCACAAAACGGGATGATCAACCCGCATGACCCTCCCTTAAGTGAGTAAGCCCGAAGTACAAAGTAAGATCTGCAACTTGCGCTGGTCGCTAAGCCCTGATGCGTGTAGTGAAGTCCGCCGTCGGGCTTATGCCAGCGAACGTAATCTCATAGAGGCAACTGAGACGGAAACCAGCGACAACGCACATGCAGTTGTGGTTGATTTTCTCCATGAGGAGTTCAGCGAATTTGTGGCAAGCAGTAGAGGAGATTGGGTGGCTCCAGACTCTTTGTCGAGCGCAGAGAGTTGGGGTTTCCCCGGTGAATGGGTAACACCCCTTTTTAATGAACTCCTTGGTGACTTTGGTGTTAAGTCAATCGCTTACCTTTATTCGAAAAGCGGAGACTTCACGATTGCGTTAACTCGATTAGATCAATGAAAAAGGAGACTTTTTCAGGTCGATCCCCTATTCTTGCGCCATGTCAAAAAAATCTAAGTCCAACCTCCAAAACGCGGCTGAGTTTGGATTCATTGGACTAGTTATAGGAATTGGGTTTACCCTATTTTGGCCGATCACCGATGCACCAGTAGTTATTCTGAATGGTCTGATCGGATACTCGCTGGCATTCATGATCAATTACGTCTTCCGGTCCATCAAGTATCGGAAGCGTTCGACAACTTCAGCATAAGGGATCGTTAATAGGCGGCCCTAACTGTCGACCTTTCCGTTTGTTCCTTTGTTCGGGTCTGGCGATGGTGTGCAGGGGCTTCTGCGTCTATCACAGGTTTTTAGTCGCTATGACAGCGAAGCAATGCGAGTTTTATACTTCTGGGAGGAAAATGTCAAATTCACTTCGGTCACTCAAGATTGGGTTGCCTATTTTTTTGGTCGCGATAAACATGCGCGCTGGTTTAATTCTCATCGGGCCTCTCCTGCCAATACTCAAGGAGCAATACGGGATTAGCGTCTTCGAGGAGTCGCTCCTGGGAGCTGCACCTCTCATATGTTTTGCACTTTCGGCATTATTCATGACCAAACTCATTCGGCTGGCAGATACTAACCGCGTCATCACACTCGCGGTCATTCTCTTGACTTCTTCACTACTCTTTCGAACCTTTTTCGACATGTGGTCGCTATTGATTTTCTCCATCAGCTTGGGCATTTCAGTAGCCGTGTTGAATTACATGTTGCCCGTATGGGTCCGTGAAAACAATACGGGTAATGCTGGATTGCTAACCGGTATTTATGTGGCAATTATGGGGATTTTTTCTGCAGTAGCCCTAGCAATCACCGTGCCATTAGCCACGATGAGTTCTCTTTCTTGGCGCCTCTCCATCCTGCCATGGTTTCTGATCGGCCTGTTCACAATGGCCATATGGCTGTTGAAATTTCGAGGGACAAAAATTCCGGTCTCCATGGGAAGGAATTCGAGTTTTTGGCAAAGTGCCGTCTTGCGTAACAGGAAGGCTTGGTCAATCACGCTCCTGTTTGGGATGCTGAACATGATGCATTACGCTTCGGCAGTCTGGATGCCTACAATTTTGGTATCGAAAGGGATGGAACTCGTCAACACTGGCTATTTGGTTGCGCTAGCAACGTTAATCGGTTCGGCGCTTAGTCTGTTCGTACCCCACCTTGCGGCACGTGGCAAGGATTTCCGAATGCCACTAGTCGGTTTTTCGATCCTGATCGCTATTTCGTATCTGGCAGTCGCAGTATCATCTGGACCAATTCTGTGGCTCTGGGTCATCCTGAGCAACATTGGAATTTATGTGACATTTTCTCTAGCACTATTCTTGGTTGTGCATCAAGCAAGCAGTGACGAAAACACCAAAAATCTCTCAATAATGATGCAAAGTTTTGGCTATTTACTGGCCACAACATCCCCGATCCTACTTGGCGCCATTTTCGTGTGGACTGGGAATTGGGGAACGAGTCTGCTGCTACTGGTGGTATTAGCCGGTGTACAAATCGGACTGTCCTTCAAGTCGGGCAATAAGTCTAAAATATAGTTCTTAGTTGAGCCCCCTCATTTTTGAACGCATCTCCACAACGTGCCCCGACCAATTTGTTTAAATTGACGATTCTCCCGAGTCAAATTTGTTATGGTTCAGTCCCTGCTTTAGTTACCTTGCTTATAAAAAGGAGATAGATTTGAAGGCGCAAGTTTTAAATAAGTATGACGAGTCACTGTCGGCGAGCAATTGGGTTGATTATGAAGATGTTCCGGATCCCAAAATAATTAATCCGAATGACGTGTTGGTGAGGATTGGCGGAGCCGGTGTGTGCCGAACGGACCTTCACGTTATAGAAGGTGTCTGGAAGCCGATCATGGATCCGAACGGTGACAATTTGCTACCTATGATCCTCGGTCATGAGAATGCAGGCTGGGTCGAGGAGGTGGGTTCGGGCGTCACAAATATAAAAAAGGGCGATCCAGTGATTCTTCATCCACGTATTTCGTCTGGAATCGACATTGAACATAGACGCGGCGAAGACATGCATGGCGATGGTTCCTTCCCGGGTTTGAGCGAAAACGGAGGATACGCCGAGGCACTTGTCACCTCTCATCGCAACATCGTGGCATTGCCCAAATCACTTGAACCCAAGTTGGTCGCTGCTTACGCGGATGCTGGCTTGACGGCTTATCACGCAGCAAAGAAAGCCGCACGAAGGCTATTACCTGGCCAGTTTGTAGTGGTGATTGGTGCTGGTGGTTTGGGGCATATTGGTATTCAGTGCCTAAAAGCGATGTGTGCCGCTGAAATTTTGGTTGTAGATATCTCTGACATCGCCTTGGGTTTAGCCAAAGAAAGTGGAGCGGACTACCTAATCAAGGCAGACGGAACGGAAGTTGAACAAGTACTCGAAATTACCAAGGGGTTGGGAGCCGAAGCCGTCATTGACTTTGTTGGGGAGAAAGGCTCAACCAAGAAAGGACTTGACATGACCCGGCGCGCCGGCAACTACTACATAGTGGGTTACGGTGAAAACTTAGAGATACCAACGGTGGATCTTATCTTTACCGAACGAAACATCATCGGTAACTTGGTCGGAACGTGGGCGGATCTTAACGAACTCATGGCGCTGGCGGATCGAGGATTGGTGCATTTGGCGACTGTTGAGTATTCATTAAAAGATGCCAACAAAGCGCTTCATGACCTAAATAATGGCACGATCAAAGGTCGCGCGATTTTGGTACCTTAGAGTTGCAGCTCTTTTTGGTCGAAAGCGCAATTGATTTTTTCGCGCTATCTCACGTGTCGTGAAAAGTGTCATCCTGGATTGTCCAAGATTTTGTGCACACTTGGTGGGTGAGGTCTGCCTAACAACTTTGTGGGAATTTGAGTCCTGATGCAATTGGATTCGGGGGGAGACTTACTCAGCGATGAAGGGACAACAAGAGGAAGGTGGGTGCGAGATACAGTCATATCTTTGCAACACTTCCTATTAGCCGATCAGTGAACCCAAGCCTGCAAGTCGTTGTATTCTTTTTCAACCTAGAATTTTTCTTGACCATGTACTCTCCTTGGACAGCGACTCGTCGGTTACCGCATAGTTATTCGGCGATGGGATTATGAATTCGATAGCTCGTGCTCGTGATTCATGGCACACTGCCCGCGCAAGGTGGTTGGGGGCGATATGTATCGCATTCATGGTGTCAACGACCAACCCAATCCAGGCGAGGATTAACGGTGCGGCGAGCGCAGTTGCGGCCGACTCAATCACAGCTGCCATGATGTCGGTGGGCGGCGGTTTTGTTTGTGCTGCTGTTCTCATCCTGATTTATCGTCCGGCACGGTTGCGAATCGTCAATCTAAGGCGAGCCGGAATAGATGGACGGTTGAAGTGGTGGAACTACCTCGCAGGTATAGGCGGAGGTATCTTCATTTTGGGCCAAGCAACGGTGGTGCCAAAATATGGGGTGACGCTCTACATGGTCTCAGTTGTTGCTGGTCAAAGCGTCGCCTCATTGTTGGTTGATCGACTTGGGATAGGTGCAGGCCCTCCAAGGCTAATCACTGTCAGTCGAATATTAGCTGCTTCTTTAGCAATCACCGGCGCAATTCTCATTGGAGGAGCCCGCCCGGGAGGGATTGTGCTCGCTATAGCAGGACTTCTGTGGGGCCTTGGTGCCGGAGGGGTGACAGCAATTCAATACGCACTCAATGGTCTAATCTCAAAAGAAACCGGGTCAAGTCTTGTCACTTCCGCGTTGAATTTTTTTATGGGCTTTACGTTTCTTACAGTGCTCCTAGCCATCAACGTGGTTTTTGCTGGACATCAAATTGAAGCCCCGCCTTCCATCGTGGATTCTCCATGGCTTTGGCTTGGTGGGCCACTAGGTCTGACCTTTATAGCCGCCGCCGCAATTCTCGTCCGCGTGTTGGGCATGTTGGCCTTCACCGTGACTTCGGTCTCAGGTCAACTGGCCGGGGCACTTCTCCTAGATAAAGTCCTGCCTACAGATGGCACTGTCCTAAACATTTTTGTCATTGTGGGCTTCCTTGCAACTTTGGTGGGAGTATTTTTTGCAGGCCGCGCGTTCGGAGATGTGAGGCGGGCCGAAGAGAAATCCAAAAACTTCCCTGGGGTAAAAAAAATCATTGATTAACGCGTTATTGAGTTACTTTATGCCCTGGCTGCGCCGCAAGGGCACTATCGCAATCACGGCATAGGGGCCGTTGCCTACGTGTCAGGGTGAGTTGCGACCCGTTAAAATCGTGCTCACGCCTTACGTCAAGGGATTAAACACAGCTGAGATCAGCGCTCGTTTTGCGCAGGACTATGGCGCGTCTTTTTTAAGGAAAAAATTGCGCGGACGACTTAGTTCAAACGACCACCGAAAATCAGACCAAAAACGGCAATCCAAAAATAGGCCACCTGAGCAGTATTGGACAGGTGATTTCGGTGGAGAAGTGGGCAGAGGTTGGGGTTTTATTTCATCGTGATGGTTTGGCTCAGAGGGAGATTGCTCGCAGGTTGGGGATTTCCCAGGATACGGTGAAGAATTCTTTGGAGTCTGAGAAGCCTCCGAAGTATGGGCGGCCGCGGGTGGAGACGAGTTTTGATCCTTTCCGGGCGCAGGTGATGGGTGTTTTGCGGGATTACCCGCAGATGCGGGTCACGGTGCTTGCGCAGCGTATTGGTTGGCCGACTTCGATTACGAACCTTCGCCGGCACGTGCGTTTGGTGAGGCCGTTTCTTGCACCGGTGGATCCCGCGGATCGGTTGGAATACACCGCGGGTGATCAATGTCAATGTGATCTTTGGTTCCCACCGGTAAAGATCCCCCTGGGTGATGGGATGTTTGGCACACCACCGGTACTCGTGATGGTGCCGTCGTTCTCACGGTTTATCACTGCCCGGATGATCCCTTCGCGCACGACAGCTGACTTGTTGGCCGGGACATGGGAGCTACTCCATGATGTTGGTGGTGTTCCCCACCGGTTGATGTGGGATAACGAGGCAGGTATTGGTCGAGGTAATACGTTAACGAAACCTGCAGCGTTTTTCGCTGGGTCCCTTGCTACTCGCTTCGTGCAACTCAAACCTCGTGACCGGGAATCTAAAGGGATCGTGGAGCGGGCAAACAAATATCTCGAGGACTCGTTCCTACCCGGGCGGGTGTTCGCCTCACCGCAGGATTTCAATACCCATCTGCAGCATTGGTTGGTGATGATTGCTAATGAGCGAACACCCCGGCGCACGGGTACTAAAGCAAGTGATGCACTCATCACCGATCGGGGGGCAATGCTGGCGCTACCCCCGGTTGAACCCGTTGGTTTCGCTGATTAATTCGGTGCGTTTGGCGCGGGATTATTACGTGCGGGCAGGGTCCAATGATTATTCGGTGGATCCACGTTTCATTGGCCGCATCGTTGCTGTTCACATGAACCTGACTCGTGTTTGGGTGAACCTTGATGGCATCGAGATCACTCGGCACCAGCAAGTTTGGAGCAGCACCCGAACGATTACTGACCCTGGCAATGTTGCCATCGCCTCCCAACTTCGAGCCATTTTTCACACACCGCGGGTCACCCTCACAGATCAGCATTTAGTGCGGGATCTCACCGACTATGACACAGCTGTCGGCATGAATTTTGACCCCAAGGCAACTTTCACGGGCGAGGGGATCGCATCATGAGCATCGCGACCGATACGCAGAAAGAACTCGCTCACCTGGCCCGTGCGCTTAAAACGCCACGTTTACTTGCTGCAGCGCAGCGGCTGGCACCGATCGCTCGGGAATCGAACTGGTCCCATGAGCAATATTTAGCAGCAGTTCTCAGCCAAGAGGTTTACGCCTCGGGAAGCGACCGGTTCACTGATCCGGATTAAGGTCGCTGGTTTTGATAGCGTGAAAACGTTGGAGGATTTCAACTACGATTTCCAACCCGCGGCGCCACGTGATGTCATCGCGCATCTGGCCACGGGCGCGTACTTGCAGGAAGGATGCAACATTGTCCTGCTGGGTCCACCAGGGACCGGTAAAACCCACCTCGCTACCGTCCTTGGAGTTAAAGCCTGCGGCCTGGGACACCGGGTCCTTTCCGCATCAGCAACAACATGGGTCAACCGGCTCACCGCTAGTTACCGGGCCGGAACCCTGACAAAAGACCTCGCGAAACTACGCCGCTACCCGTTGTTGATCGTGGATGAAGTCGGCTACATTCCTTTCGAAACAAAGGCCGCGAACTTGTTCTTCCAACTGGTTTCCAGCCGATACGAACACGCGTCCCTTATCCTGACAAGCAACCTGCCCTTCTCCGGATGGGGTGAAGTTTTCGGCAACCACGTCGTCGCCTCAGCAATGATCGACCGGATCGTGCACCACGTGTGAAGTCATCACCCTTAAAGTCAGCAGCTACCGGCTCAAAAACACAAACACGACACTTCCCAGCGAAAAACAAGAGAACAAGGCAGAATAATGCCAAGAACCATGGCCCACTTTTCATTACGGAAAATGGGTCACTTTTAGAAAATCTTTGACACCATTTAATCGTAGATAAATGACTTAGAGGAGTACGAGTGATCTTCATTACGGCAAAGTTTCTGGTGTTACCCGAGTTTGCTGATAGGTGGCCCGAGATTATCGGAGAATTCACCTCCTCGACTCGAGCCGAGAAGGGATGCCTTTGGTTCGAGTGGTCGCGGAATGTGCGAACTCCAAATGAATATATCTTGATTGAAGCATTTCTCGACGATAGCGCGGCTAACGTTCACGTCCAGTCCGATCATTTCACGGTCGCCACCGAAACGTTACCAAGATTCCTAGTCGAGACTCCGAAAATCATCAATTTCACAATTGATCAAGAAGATTGGTCTGAGTTGGGCGAATTGCGAGTTCCAGATCGTGTACCTATTACAAGTGAAGCCAGCAGCTCTCCGACAGTCTGAAATCGGATAATGTTGCATGGGTAAACGCTTCAATGGCTTGGTTGTTCGGGAATGCTCGCGATTTGGTTGACGCCTAGGGGTTGTATATCGTTGGGAACTCTGTTGACTGGATGTAACTCGAAGCAGTCGGCCACGCATTGAACGATTGGCAAGAAAAACACTCGGATGGAAGGCCCCGGCAAAAGTATTCAACGAACGACCGCTCTTACTTCAAAAGGTGCGTGTTGCAACAACCGGGTGAATCCGCAAAATTCTCCAGCGAAACATCTGGCGCGAACCTTGCTCGGCTGGTGCGGTGAACTCTTCCACCACCACCCCACCGTTATTTCTAATGACCTTCTGCGAAGCAATATTGTCCAAGGTGGTCGTAATTTCAACAAAAGGTAAACCGGCGCCCCAAGCCAGCGGAAGAATGCTGGTAAGCGCGGCCGTTGCATACCCCCTACCTTGGCGTTCGGCAACCACCCCGTAACCGATATGCCCCAGTACGTAGCCGGGAAGATCGGCAGTGCCGCTTTGCCAGCGCACATTGATACTGCCAGCAAATGCGCCATCCCACATCCAGCGCATTGAGCTGGGCAGGCGTGGGACGAGATGCCCGCTGGGCAGGGTTACGGTGTCAGAGGTGGTACCCAGCAAAGTAGCGATTAACTTTTCCGGTGAATGCCGCGCCAACTCAAGAGCATTCACGACACCACCGGTGAAGAATGCATCAAATGTCCAACCGTGCTCAAGGGCGGCACGATAGGAAGGCACATGCTTAATCGCTGGCACAACAAGTTCCACGACCCAAGACTATGCAGGAATGTTCAGGACCTAATTCTGTGGAGCTGAATGTCTAATTTTAGTCATTCCACGTGGTCACACCACCCCCAACCATGACATGGTTAGGCCATGACTGAAATCACGGGGGAGAACCCCGCGCATTTGAATAATCACCATATAGACACTCTTTCGGTTATCTACGCTCACCCGGTGAGTCACAACATTCGTTGGGTTGACGTACTGCACCTCTTAGAGGCCGCAGGTACGGTGGAAGAGAAGCACGACGGAAAGTTCACCGTCACCCTCGGCAGCGAAACTGAAATCTTTGACCGTCCACATGACAAGGATATTGACACCCAGATGGTTGTCGACCTTCGTCGGATGCTCAAGAATGCAGGCTTCGAGCCTCGCTCCAAGGGTCAGGAAATTTAAGATGGAAAATAGAACCGATGTCGTCATACTGAGGGGCAAGATTGCCGTCGCCGCAGTGGATTTTCACAGCACCCGGATCTATGCACTGGATCAGGATTCACATGATCGACCGGAAACGGTAACTGCGCAAGATCCGCGCGGCCTATATCACAACGTCTACCACCGCGCGGGGAACCCCGACGGCACCTACGAAGCCGACAGCGATGCGTATTGGAAATTGCTCTGTGAGTCCCTACATGAAGCAAATGGAATTGTTTTGCTCACCAATGGAACGGGCAAGGCAAACGCAGGTCACCACTTCGCACTTTACGCGGAAAAGCATTTCTCCGACGTTGCCGCAAATATTCTCGGTGAAGTGCGCTGCGACATCAGCGACCTCACCGATGCACAACTGCTTCGAATCGGTCAAGACTTCGTGGGTATTCACTCGAAACGCAACCACAGTGCAAATCGGCCCTAGTTCCCTTCTGCTTCTTTGGGTGGGATTATTTGGATGGTCTCCATCAATGCATCGGCGCAAGGCTGTCGCTGAAGTTGAGAGCCGTGCGTTGTGCGAACTCGACCGGTTGCCCTTTCCAGTCTTGTTATCACAGCGCCACCTGCAGACCCTTGGGCGAGCTGCTCATCAATGAACCCCATGATCATCGGATGCGGGGGCCCGCGACCTCGCGAAGAAAGTCGCTGCTGCTGTCGAGAGGGCAACGACTTGAGTAAGCCTGTGATTCTCCGCCTTCAACAGGCGAATCTCCACGGACTCGTCACAGGTGATTTCATCCTTACAGCCCGAATCAATATCGTCCTGCAAGACCCAGCGACGCCCAGACTCGTGTCCCACACCTCGTTGCTTGGCCACGGCGGCTGATGCCGCCGATATCCCCGTTTACCCAGCACTGTTGTCTTGCACTAGGCGCACAGCACGCGCCTTCAGTTCCTCATTGGTCTTCTTCGACATGAGCTGATTCTCTTCTAATCGAAACGAGGCCGCATCAATCTCAGGCTGCTGCACAGTGACCGTGAAAATTTTGAAGCCCAAAATTGCGGCCGGACAAGCGGATCGCTGATCGGGGCTGGCGCAAGCATGGGCACTCTAGCAACGCTGGCAGCGAAGGTGCCTGAGGTCATGGTCGCCAAGGTAAATGATGCCCCAACGACAACGCACAATTTCCGGCTACCAACTCGCAACCGCTTCACAATATCCCGAACTTGTGTCATGGACAGATTTCCGCCGAGGGCCCACCGGGAGGTGTGTACCCAGCTTGGTTCATCACTAATCGGATACATGCGGTTTCCCGTACGCCCGAACGGTCGGCTTTTGCTCTCGTCCCGAATGGACGCATCAAGGTGATTCACACCGACATAGAGCCATGCTTACGCACGCCAGGTGGCCGGAGAATACCTGGACGCCAGTGGGGTCCGGATGACTCGATCTGCGGGCCTGGGTTGATTATTCGCAGATTCATCAGGCCATGGGGCTCGAACCCTTAATGTTCTCTCTGTGAAGGATGCATTTACGGGGTTCCCCGACGCAGAAATGTTGCGAAAAGTCCCGGCGCTCGCGCTGGCGCTCGAGGCCAGTCCGCTTTACGGCGGAATCACGAATCGTAACTATCGGATCCAAACGCCGACAAGGATTGTGGTCGCCCGGGTCTCTGATCCAGGGTCCTCTTCTTTAAGGATTGACCGGGCACAGGAGTACGCCAACTCGGTCGCCGCGGCGCAGTCAGGTGCCGGGGCGCCCGTGATCGACTACCTGCCCGGCCAAGGCGTACTCGTTGTCGGGTGGATTGAAGGGCGGACATTGACCCCGGCTGACGTGGGGATGGAAAAAAACCTGCCCCGAATTGCCCAGGCGTGTCAGGTCCTGCACCGTGGTCCCCGGTTCGTCTGTGATTTCAACATGTTCGACATCCAGTCGGGGTACTTAGCCCTCGTACTTGAGCGTGGATTTCGTTTGCCCGAGCGCTACCTTGAATTCATGCCGCAGGTTGAACGGATGCGTACGGTGATGCAGCTTCGACCAGAACCCACGGTGCCGTGTAACAACGACCTGCTCGCGGCCAACTTCATTGACGAAGGTGACCAGATCCGGATCATCGATTATGAATACTCCGGCAATAACGAGGCAAGTTTTGAGTTGGGAAACATTTGGAGTGAATCAACCCTGCCCGATCACCTCCTAGAAATCTTGGTGCGGGAGTACTGGCAGGACCTTGGTGAGCACGCTGTCGCAGCCAAGATTGCCCGGGCCCGGATCTGGGGCCTGATGTCCAAATACGGGTGGACGCTTTGGGCCTCCATTCAAGACTCGATCAGCCCCATGGATTTCGACTACTGGAGCTGGGGCATGGAAAAATACGACCGAGCGGTAGCCGAGTTCGACTCCCCAGAGTTGGACCGCCTGATGACAACGGTGGCCTCGGAAGATTGATGTACGGCTAATTCACGCTGAATCTGCCGCAACGGATGGCACGTCTATATGGGTTCGCTTTTTAGCCGGCCACATCAATTTTCACAAAAGGACAACAGAGACCATTCTGCGGGACTAACATCCGCCCAGAACGATTTCAGAAACACTCGAGGTAACACTGTCCGACTGGGGGTCGGACTCAACCGCACAAACCGAGGAGGTCCGGTGTCTGATTCATCAGGTTCATCAATTGCAGCAAACATGGACGACGACGAACGCCGTCTAGCAGAAATGGGTTACAAGCAGGAGCTCAATCGTTCCTGGTCAAGTTTCTCAAACTTCGCCGTCTCATTTTCGATCATTTCGATCCTGGCTGGCTGCTTCACCACATTTGGTCAAGCGTGGAACAACGGCGGTCCGATTGCCATTTCGATCGGTTGGCCGATTATCGCCGGCTTCATTCTGATTATTGGCTTTACGTTGTCCGAACTGGTCTCGGCCTACCCGACTTCGGGTGGTATCTACTGGTGGGCATCCAAACTGGGTGGCCCAAAGGCGGGTTACTACACCGGCTGGCTCAACCTGATCGGTTTGCTTGCAGTCATCGCCTCGGTTGCCTACGGCTGCGCGACCTTCTTCGATCTAGCGCTCAGTTCGCTGAACGAATCATGGGCCGCGGGTTACTCGCTGCAGCGGGTCTTCGTGTTGTTCATTGTCGTCCTAACCATTGTGGTGATCCTCAATATTTGGGGTGGCAGAATCATGGACAAAATCACGAACGTCTCCGTGTGGTGGCACGTGTTCGGCGCGTCACTGATCGTCCTCATTCTGATTTTTCTGCCAGAAAACCACATGAGCTTCCAAGACGTCTTCAGCATGCGGGTGAATAACTCTGGTGGGCTTAACGGTGGGACGACCGACGGAATTGGTTTCTGGTTCTACATTCTGCCCCTTGGTTTTTTGCTCACCCAGTACACAATCACTGGATTTGACGCTTCGGCGCACCTTTCCGAGGAGACCCAAGGTGCTTCGAGTGGCGCTGCCAAAGGAATTTGGAAGTCAATTTTCTACTCGGCAATCGGAGGGTGGATCCTCCTGCTCGCAGTCCTGTTTGCCGTACAAGATCCCGAAGCTGTCACTGCCGGTGGTGGTGGCGTTGCCGTGATTCTGATGCAAGCGCTGGACGCAAGGGTTGTCGGCTTTGTACTTCTCATCTCCGCATTTGGTCAGTTGTTCTGTTCCACCGCGTGTATGACAAGCACCTCACGCATGGCGTTTGCTTTCAGTCGCGATGGCGCAGTGCCGGGTGCAAAATATTGGGCTACCTTGAACAAGAACAAGATCCCGGCGAATGCCGTGATCATGGCCGCGGTAGTTGCAATGGTGATCACCCTGCCGGCCCTACTCGAGGTCAATATTGGTTCTGAAGAGGCACCCATTATTGTTCCCACCGCGTTTTACGCGGTGGTTTCGGTTGCGGTGATCGGGTTGTTCCTTTCCTTCTTGATCCCGATCTACCTGCGTTGGCGCGCGGGTTCCAACTTCGCCCAAGGTCCGTGGAACCTGGGGAACAAATGGAAGTGGATGGCCCCGGTCGCCATGATTGAGATCGTTATTGTCTCGGTTTACTTCATTCTGCCGTTCACACCGGCTGGCACTCCCGGATGGTTGCGCTGGCTCAATGGCTCACCCAGCGCGGAAGAGGTGCCGTTCGAATGGAAGTTCGTAAACTACGCACCGATTTTGACGATTGGCGCCTTGGTCTTGCTGTGGATTTTCTGGCACCTCTCCGCGAAGAAGTGGTTCACCGGACCAAAGATGACCATTGACTTACCAGAGGGTGTCTCCTCAGCGGATGAAATCGGGCTCGAGCACGAGCACAAGGGTTTTCATCAGCCACCCAACAGCTAGTCGAAGTAGGTAATTGCAAGAAACGAACGCGGGTTCGCACCTTTTTTGAAGGAATTCAGATTAGGAGCGGATCCGCGCATTCGTTGGGTCATACGGGGACGAAAGGGAAACCGTGATCGGCACAACGCGGCCGCCCACGTTCACCGTCCACAAAGCCTCCAGGTAGTCC
>Ga0209390_10003521_pt1 | contig 25187 bp, 23 predicted proteins | sample BON01_FD_187212 | JGI IMG/M metagenome (GOLD analysis project Ga0209390, IMG submission 187212) | Freshwater microbial communities from Lake Bonney liftoff mats and glacier meltwater in Antarctica - BON-01 (SPAdes) (version 2) | ecosystem: Environmental > Aquatic > Freshwater > Ice > Glacier... | reverse complement strand
ACCCGGGGCGTAAATAAAAAGAGGGGCTTAGAACCCAACACCCTAATCGCCGGCACCCTGTGACGTGGCAATAAAAAGTTCCTGAGCGTGATTCCAAAGATCTTGGTAATTGTAATTAGCAATCCCGCAAGTGGGGTAAATCCCCCGCAAGCACCTAGAGACAATGTCACGGTGCTATTTTGCACAGTGGTTTAGTAGCCAAATAGCGGTGCCGATTCCGAGCTTGCACCATCCACATGAATGGGCGGATGTATGATCCGCAATTTTGGGGCGGATGTTACAGGTGGAACCATTGTTCAAAGTGAAATAAGTCCGTCCCGGTTATTCCCCTTCCGTAAGAACTGAGCGTTTAGCCCCAAAAAATAACCCACCACAGACATGAACCCCTATCGAGCGACAGTATTGATTTCTCGTGGCCCAAAATAAATTGTCTCGGCACGTTCCTTGCCATCAATGATAAATGTGACACTCAGACTGAACTTGTTTGAAGGGTCCATTTCCTCAATAGGCACATCGAAAATAAATCTGATGCAGCCTTGTTCCCCCCGCCGCTGTGGAAGTGTTGCCAAAGGAATAGGACCCGCGCTCAAACTGACTGGCTGGCTGTAGGCAACGGCCCCTGAGTTCATTAAATGGCATACGGAATGCCCCTCAGTCGCCTCCACACTTACCATCCAGGGAAACAGCTTCGAGGAAGCATCATAGTTCAATTTGACAGACCCAGGGTCGAGAAATATAGCGGCCCCTCTCGTTACCTCTATCCACATCGATAGTGCAAAGGGCGTTTGTTCGCCAGAATAGTAACTAGGGTCTTTCACCCAATCATTAGATTTTCCAAATTCGTGCGTTCGATGACGTAGCCCTTTAATATTGTTAAAAACAAATTCGATTTCCATTTTGTCCCATACGATCTGCTCTTCCGTGATGGTGTAGGAGTAACTTTGACCTAGTACTGGATAACTGTAGAGTGACACGCCCGCAGTACCCATCAAACACCCGGCCAACATACTTGATAAACTCATTATAAGGATGGCCTTCACAAGTCATTCTCCAGATTGCGCGCCAGATACGAATAATTCCGCACCCCCATTGCTTCATAGGAGAGGTAGAATGAGGGCGGGATCGTAGCTTTAGTCATAGCGGGCCCAAGATTAAAGTATGACGCTTGGAAATCATGTTGCACCGACCCACCATTTCCACCAGGTAGATACTTCGTAATATTCTGAAATGCCCGACCTCCCTCGGAAGTCCAAGAGACGGAGTAACCCGCTTTCGCCGAACCTATAATTGTGTCGCTGTTAGCCTTGAAGCGGGCGAGATCAGCCAAATCCTGTTGAGACAGACGATCTACAGCGCGACCGATCAAAGGTGAACCCTTCGGTGCAAATATAGAGATACCCATATTGGAGGCATCTTCCGAATGAATGACAGTGCCAGCCTCCTTGACGACCGCACCAGATTTCGCTGTGTTAGCAGTAACGCTGTAACTTGACCAGTTCTCCAGAGCCACTGACAATGCAGCAGCCATGCCTGCGTATGTCGCACCTGTCTTGCACGAGCCACCAGACGCTTTTCCAGCTCCACAACCACCCGCAGCCACTGACGCAATTCTGCCAAATGCACCGAACGAAGAACCGTATGCGCCAAACCCTCCCGATATTGCACCTGCAAACGCCCCACGCCCTCCAGCTTTCAAAGAATCTTCAAAGCTCGCTCCGCTAAATGCAGCTATGGAAGTGCCTGCTGCGAAGCCCGCAGTCGCACCTCCCACTACTCCACCTACAATTGCTGCGTTAGCCGAAGCCGCTACAACACTCGCTTGCGTTACCGCGCCAGCCGGGGCAAAGCTGTAAAAAGCCCAATTAGCTGCCCACGCAGATGCCACGTTATAAGTCACCACAGATATAGCGACAACTGCAGCAACCTTGATTAAATCCTTGAAACTAAAGTACCCACTCGGGTCCGTATAGGCAAAAGGGTTATTCAAGACATAGGAATAACGATTGTAACTCTGCGTATTCGTGGGGAATTGTATGAACGGATCAGCCTGCAACATCCGCCCCAAATACGGATCGTATATCCGCCCGTTCATGTGGATGACAGCAGCTACTAAAACCGGGGTATTGGCGGCGGATTTTTCGGGGAAATAGGCCTTTCGTATCAAGGGCCTGCACGTGGTCTGAAATCCAGGTGAACAATTGACTGCAGCGACGGTCAAGCGGTTAACTGCTTTGTGCTGGGCAATTGTGAAGCAAGGCGCTCTCCGCGTTGTCTTCTGACTGTCGCCACCTGCAAGCAGGATAAAGAGCACGCCATAGCGGGCATTGATGAGAGAGAAACCACTACATTTATAGCCTTTCTAGATTGTTCTTCTGAGTAGCAGCATAACTCAAACCGCTGCTACTGGGACACGTTTGTCCGTGTCAAAATCGTAAACCGCACCCTTCACATGAATGGGCGGATTTATGATCCCACAATGGGGCGGATGTTGCAGGTCGATTTACGGTCGGCCCCTGAGCTTTTCAATTAAGCGGACTGTCCCTGCACCCGAAAAATAAATCTGTCCCGGTTATTCTCTTCACCTAAATTTCTGTGTCCTTAAGACTCCGATCTTTTCCAGCTAACGGTTAACAATTGTAAATTCCCGTGAGCCGAAATATACAGTTTTAAATTTTTCTTTGTCATTCACAATGAATTTTGTAGTGAAACTGAATTTTTTCGAAGGGTCCATAGCGTCAACGGGCACATCAAAAATAAACCTTATACAGCCCCAAGTGCCGTACCTTTGCGGAAGATCGACCAGTGCGATTACACCCATCGCAACTGGCTGACTGTATTCAACGTCTTCCGAAGCTAATAAGTAACACACGGAACGTCCGCCTGTCGCCTCTACACTTACACTGGTAGGCGAGAGTTTCTTTGAGTGGTCCAGTGACAGTTCAACTGCCCCAGTATCCAGTAATACTTCTTCTAGTTCGCCAAGATCAACCCACATTGATATGGCAAAGGGTGTCTTTCCGCCGTAGACATATGCTGGCGAGTCTACCCAATCAGAGGATTTTCCAATTTGAGAAACTTTAACACGCAAGCGTTTATCGTTATTTACATGAAATTCAGTACGTATTCCATTCCAACTAACTTGCTCGTCGTAGATAGAATACGAAGAGTCTTGAGCAGGCACTGGACTACTCGTAACAAAAACAGATTGCACTTGTAGCACACATCCACTCAGTGAGATTGCAAACAACAGAAGGATTATGCCTTTCACATTTAATCCTTTAGGTTGTCCGCCATGTACATATAATTTCGCACGCCCATCGCTTCATAGGAGAGGTAGAACGAAGGCAGAATCGTAGCTTTAGTCATTAATGGCCCCAGATTAAAGTACGAAACTTGGAGATCATGTTGCACCGATCCACCGTTAGCACCCGGCCAATACCTCGTAATACGCTGAAAAAGACTGCTGGCCTCCGAAATCCCTGAAAAGGTAAAACCCTCACTCACAGAGCCGGAAATGAGTTCAGTATTATATCCTTGCAGACTTTCGAGCTGAGTCGGCGAAAGGCTATCGACAGATAGACCAACTAAGCCACTATCCTTTGGTGCGACAAGACCTATTCCCATATGGGAAGCGCTGTCGGAATAAGTGGGCGTGTCTATGTCTTTGACGACTGCACCAGATTTCGCCGTGCTGGCTGTAACTTTGTAACTTGACAAGTTCTCCAGAGATACCGTCAAAGCTGCCGCCATACCTGCGTATGTCGCGCCTTTTTGGCAGGAGCCACCAGAAACTTTTCCAGCTCCACAACCACCAGCAGCAGCCGAGGCAATTCTGCCAAACGCACCGAACGAAGACCCGTAGGCGCCAAAACCTCCCGAGACTGCCCCTGCAAATCCCCCACGGATTCCAGTCTTCAGAGAATCTCTTAAATTGGCTCCGCTAAATGCAGCTATGGAGGTGCCAGCTGCGAAACCTGCAGCTGCGCCGCCGACAGCGCCCGCGACCCAACTCACTGTCGCATACTGTGCGCCCGTAATCGCCATTGCTCCGCCGTACGTTTGGAGCCCTACACCCACAGCCCATGAAGAAGCAGCACCGTAAGTGAAAGCGGAAATGGCCACTACAGCAGCGACCTTAAAGAGATCACTCTCAAACAACTTTTTGAGAAAGTATCCACTCGGATCCGTATAGCCCAGCGGGTTATTCAAAACATAGCTGTACCGGTTGTAACTCTGCGTATTCGTGGGGAACTGTATGAACGGATCGGCCTGCAACATTCGCCCCAATGTCGGATCGTATATCCGCCCATTCATGTGGATGACAACAGCTACGAAAACCGGGGTATTGGCGGCGGATTTTTCGGGGAAATAGGCCTTTTTTATCAAGGGCCTGCAGTGGAGCAGAAATCCAGGTGAACAATTGAGTGCAGCCACGGTCAAGCGGTTACCTGCTTTGTGCTGGGCAATTGCAGGGTGAGACGCTCTCCGCGTTGCTTTCTAGCTGCCGTCATCTGCAAGCATGGCAACGAGTGCGCTATAGCGGGCGTTGATGAAAGAGAAACCACTATATTTATAGCCTTTTTAGATTGTCCTTCTGAGTAGCAGCATAACTCAAACCGCTGCTACTGGGACACGTTTGTCCGTGTCAAAATCGTAAATCGCACCCTTCACATGAATGGGCGGATGTATGATCCGCCATCGGCCCCAGCTGCGGATAATAAATCGGCCTATTCACATGAACAAAGCGGTCAAATCTTGCCTTTAGATACGGTTAGTAGGTGCTCGTGCTGGCATCGGGGTATTGGTTGCTTCCAGGCTGGCCAGTGCCACCGGCAGTCCGCGCTTTTTGGCCAAATACATGGCCTTATCGGTCTTTTCCTCCAACTCATGCTGCTGGCGGCCGTCAATAGGGTAGATCGCGACACCGATGCTGCAGGTGAAATTCAGCACCTGTTGACGGACATACAGGGGTTGCTCAATCGCCTGCGACAGCTTGTGCGCGAGCCGCGTGACCTCCTCGGCAGATTTGACATCTTCCAGCACCGCCACAAACTCGTCGCCGCCGAGGCGCGCCACCAGATCCGTCTCGCGCAGAGCGTTCTGCACGCGTTGCGCAACGGCGATAAGCAATTTGTCACCCGCGCCGTGACCGTAGGTGTCATTGATCTGTTTGAACGCATTCAAGTCCATAAACAGCAATCCGGTCATGCTGTTCTGATCTGCGGCACGGCGCAGCGCCAGCGCAATACGCTCATCGTAAAAGCGGCGATTGGGGAGCCGGGTCAGCTGGTCGTGCGAGGACAGATGCTCTAGCTCGGAATTGGTATCCTGCAGGCTGTTCCGCAGCGCTTTGTTCATCTCGGCGTAGATGATGATGATGCTGATCACCGCAATGGCCAGCGCCGTGTAAGCCATCAGCATGGCCATGCTGTGGTGCTCGGCCTGGATGATTTGCGTAAATTGAAAGCCATTACGCTCCGCCTGCAAAATACAGATCCAGAAGGCGATGACCAGCGCGCCCCAGGATACGCTCAGTGCGACATTGCCGACGATTCCCGCCATCGCGGGCGCCATAATCAGGAGCGGATACGTGGGAGCACTTGTCCCCCCGAAGACGAAGCATGCGGCGGCGAAGGCGCCGGTGAGGATTAGCAACATGACATTGAGCGCTTTGATACGGTCGCCGCGCAAGCGCAGCAAGAGCATGCTCACCAGAACGCCGAAAATAGTGGCTACAAACAGGACGTTGGCGGCAATACGGCCTGCCGGCGTAATAGCCAAGAGAATAGGGATAACCAGCGCGAACAGGACCACGGTGAGTAGCCAGAAGCCGCTGGTCATGACCAGAATACGCTGCCGGTAGTGTTCTTCGTCCGATTGGTCGTCTACAGGCCTGCCGGTACACAAGTGGAACCACCAGTTGCGGGCTTTCCTGAGCGGCGCAGTTATTGGATACATGAGTTTGATCTTCTGTTTTTATCTCGCGCTGGGTTTTGTTATACCCTAGCGGAGAGGCAGTTGTCGCTAAATACGGCAGCGAAAGCAGTATTAGTTCTCGTTTCGCAGGAATGACCGGGTATCCAGCATCAGTTCGCGCAACGCCGGGTCCTCTCTGCTCGCCTGCAGCAGGGCCGCGCTATCGAGTTTGCCACGCACGAAGTCCACGATCAGATCAAGCAGTACAGGGGTCATGGGTGGATCGCGTTCCCAGCGCGGGGCGTTGACCAGATTGCCGGTGACCAACCCTTCGCTCAGACGCAACCAGTAACCGCCGCAACTGGAGAGGCTGTAGTCGAGGAGTCTTCCGTAGCTGATATTGGGAGTGTTAGGATTAAACCCTCCGGGGATGACCTCGGTAATTTTATCCAGCGCCATTACCCATTGTGTGCCCACCGGGAAGAGATCGGCGTCTGGCCTGCAGTAGTCTGCCGTTTTTAACCAGATGCGCAGTATTTCGGGCGGTTCATCGCGGCGTAAGCTTCGGGAGACATCAAAATCAATGGAATTTCCCTGGCTGGCGATCACTGTGCCGCTGACTACTAGATCCGCCTCCTGCTGTACATCGGTGAAGGAGCCCTGCCACAGGCATTCGCATTCCGCATAAGCTGCCTTGCTTGCGAAACATACCAGTAAGTACAGGCACAGCCCGGTGCGCATCACGGGATTACTGCTGTTGCAGGGCCTGAGCGGCTTCCAGCGCGAAGTAAGTTAGTATTCCGGCACAACCGGCCCGTTTGAAGGCGAGCAGGGATTCCAGTATGACCGCTTCTCGCGGCAGCCAGCCTCTTTCGAAGGCCGCCACTTGCATGGCGTACTCGCCGCTCACCTGATACGCGAAGGTGGGCGCGCGCAACTCTTCCGCCACCCGCCGCACGATATCCAGGTAGGGCATGCCCGGCTTGACCATAATCATATCGGCGCCCTCGGCAAGGTCCAACGCGCATTCATGCAGGGCCTCGTCGGTGTTGGCGGGGTCCATCTGGTAACTGTGTTTGTTACCTCCTTTGAGGTTCCCGGTGGAGCCGACCGCATCGCGAAAAGGGCCATAGTAAGCGGAGGCGTACTTGGCGGAGTAAGCCATGATCATGGTGTTGTGATAGCTCGCGCCTTCCAGTGCCTGGCGTATCGCGCCGACGCGGCCATCCATCATATCTGAGGGCGCTACCACATCGGCGCCGGCAGCGGCATGGGACAACGCCTGCTTGACCAGCACTTCGCTGGTGACATCGTTCAGCACATAGCCATTGGCATCGATGATGCCGTCCTGGCCGTGAGTAGTGTAGGGGTCCAGAGCAACATCGGTGATGACGCCAAGCTCGGGAAGAGTCTTTTTCAGTGTATGCACGGCGCGCTGTGCCAGCCCGCTTTCATTGAAAGCCTCCTCCGCCAGTGGCGTCTTGCTCTTTGCGGCGACCACAGGGAACAGCGCAATTGCGGGAATGCCCAGTTGTTGGGCAAGTTTGGCCTTCTCGACCAGCAGGTCGATGCTGAGGCGCTCTATGCCGGGCATAGAAGCGATGGTTTCGCGCTGGCCGCGGCCCTCAAGGACAAACATAGGGAAAATAAGGTCTGCCGCACTTAGCGCATGTTCGCGTACCATCGCCCGCGAAAAGTCATTGGCCCGGAGGCGGCGCATTCGAGTGTGGGGGAACATGCCGCGGTGGGTACTAAATGCCATAGTGAATCCTCAATCAAAGACCGGCGAAGGCGATGCTGGCCATCGCGAGGGTTTGCGCGATGTCGTCGTCACTGTGCATGCTGGACATGAACCCCGCTTCGTAGGAGGCCGGCGCCAGATAGACGCCCTGATCCAGCATGGAGTGAAAAAATCGGTTGAACGCAGCGGTATCGCAGGCCATGACCTGATTATAACGGGTGACATGGTGCGCGTCGGTAAAGAAACCGCCAAACATGGTGCCGGCATGGTTGGTGGTGAATGGCACGCCCGCTGCGTCAGCCGCCTTACGCAGCCCTTGACACAGGTGCCTGGTGCGCTCGAATATCGGCTCGTAAAAACTCGGTTGCGAGATGATATTCAGAGTGGCAAGCCCCGCCGCCATGGCAATGGGGTTACCAGACAGCGTTCCTGCCTGGTAAACAGGCCCCAGCGGGGCGATCTGTTCCATGATGGCGCGTTTGCCGCCGAAGGCACCTACTGGCATGCCACCGCCGATCACTTTGCCCAGTGTCGTCAGGTCGGCATCGATACCGTAATAGCCCTGCGCGCCCTGTAGCCCAAACCGAAAGCCGGTCATGACCTCATCGAGGATCAACACGGCGCCACTTTCAGTGCATACCTCGCGCAGAGCTTCCAGGAATCCGGGTATGGGCGGGATGCAATTCATATTGCCGACCACTGGCTCAACGATGACACAGGCTATCTTGGGTCCGTGTTCGATAAAGGCCTGGCGCAGGCCCTCGATGTCGTTGTAGGTGAGTGTCATGGTGTAATCCGCCAGCGCGGCGGGAACACCCGGAGAGCTGGGCACGCCCAGCGTGAGCGCGCCCGAACCCGCCTTAACCAGCAGCGAGTCAGAGTGCCCGTGGTAGCAGCCCTCGAACTTCACGATAGTATCCCGGCCGGTATAACCGCGCGCCAGCCGAATTGCGCTCATGGTGGCCTCGGTGCCCGAGCTAACCATGCGCACCATATCCATGCCCGGCATGATGTGACAGATACGTTCCGCCAGCTCGACCTCCAGCTCTGTCGGGGTGCCAAAGCTCAGTCCTTTCAGGCATTGCTGCATCACTGCCTCGCGGACTGCAGCGTGATTGTGACCCATCAGCATGCAGCCCCAGGACAATACGTAATCAATATACCGTTTGCCCTGGCAGTCAAAGAGGTAGGGCCCTTCGCTGCGCTCGATAAAAATCGGCGTACCGCCTACCGCTTTGAAGGCGCGCACTGGCGAGTTGACGCCCCCGGGGATGTATTTTTGCGCGCGTTCGAATAGTTGTTGCGAGGTGCTCATGGTGTATCTGTCCTGAAAAGTTGTTGGCCCCACGAAATTCTCGTGTAGGGCGATAGTGAAATTATCGACGCTGCGTCGAACAATATCCAGTGGCGTCGGTGCGGTTGTCACCAGATATCGCTTTTACTGGGTCAACTGCGGGTATGTTTACGGTGGGTAGCCCCGTTCCGATTGGCCTGCGATCGACATCAAACGGGTTTTATGATGGTTCAGTGATAGTTGGGGCCGCTGGTGATCCAGCAGTGAGCTGTCGAGGTCGCTAAACACCAGAAAGGTTAGTGCATCGTCGTTCATGTTAATCCGTCCAAATCTGTGCGGTGCTGGTAAGCGCTCACCTCGCGCTGCTCAGTCAGTTTGAACAGGTGGTTGACGCGTTCGGGCAAAGCACTGAGGCACTGCCGTGTGATCCTCTCATAGTGCTGTATAAACCTGTGTAATGCGGGGTCATCCATTAACGTGTTGGTCCGTTGCGACGGGAGCGAGGCGGCGAGCTTACGCTCCTGCTCTTGCCGCCACTGGAAAACACAGTCAAACGACGGTGCTTGCAACATGATCCATTGATCGACGCGCGCATAGAGCGCGCGGAACTCCGTGTCCAGAATGGTATTGCTGTATTCACGCCAGCGTCCCTCGGGATCTTCATTTTGCTCCAGCGTATTTAGCGGTTGTAACAACAGGTCGGAGTGTTGCGGGAGGGCGCCCAGGCACCAGCCCTCCAGCAAAACAATCTGTACAGGTGTGTTAATACGGTCCCAGCCTGATGGCGGATACCTGTCGTCCTCGGCTTTGTTGAATCGGGGGATGGCCACCGGTTCCCGGCGCTCTGTGTCCAGCAAGGCGTTGAGGGTCTGGTGCAGTAGAGCCATGTCGTGGGTGCCAGGCACGCCGCGCGTAATCAGTAGCGGATGCACAGATGCGGCGAGCGCGCGGCGCTGGCCGACGGTCAGGTAAAAGTCGTCCAACGATAATGCGACGGCATGAACTGCATGTACTTTGGCTAAATGCGTACACAAAAAATCTACAACCGTCGTTTTACCAGAGCCCTGGCAGCCGTTGAGTGCCACCAGAATGGGTCGATGCGTACTATTTTGGTGCTTAGCAAAGACGCTAGTAAGGGGCGCGAACCATTTGAGCGACTCCGCCAAGTACGTTTTATTCAGCCGATGTCGTTGCAGAAACTCGTTCTGCCATGCGGGTCTGTGGGGTGGTCCTGTTGTGGATAGCACTGGGCACCGTGGGTAGCTGTATTGCCTAACGATACAGCAGAAAACGTGTCAAATGGGGCTACAGCGCAGCGCTAACCCGCGCGCGGAGGCGGGGGCCGCGACTTACGCCAGCCCAGAATGAAGACCAGTGCAAGCAAACCCGCTGCACTGGTCATCAATGAAGGGAGTTGTAATTCAGCCACATAGGGATCGCGGAATGATTCCAGTAGCCCTTTAGTGCCCTCGTGCAGCACAAGGTAGAGCAGGGCGATCTGCCCGTTGAAGCTGCGCCTGCCGTCCAACCACATCAGGAACAGGCCGACGCCCAAAGACGCGCCCATAAAGAGGAAGTGCAGCGCTAGCGTGGGCAGACTTCGATGTAGAGAGGATTCCAGCAGGCCTTGCTGCAATTGCAGATACCACACATGGCTGCCGGGCGCGTAACTGAGGCACAGTAACCCTGAGCACGGCGGCCCAGTGCAGCAGCCGTTCATCCAGCAACTGAAGCGCACCAGCGCCAAGGCAAAACATACGGTGATTGCCAGTACATCCAAAAAGCGCGCGAGGGGTAATTCAGGCAGAATCCACCCCTTTAGCAAGGGGCCCAGAACCACCATCGCAATCAGCGCGCCGGGATAGCGCAAGCCGCCGCGCAGTTCCGCGGAAAGTGGTTGATAGGCTTCCCAGCCGCGTATGTGCAGCGAAAACAGCTTTGCGCCCATGATGGCAACAACTGCAAGCAGCAGTAGTAGTGCTATGGTGCGACCGGTGCGCACGCCGTCCTGGCGCAGATACAAAATGAAGAACGCCATGCCAAAGAGCGCGATGGGCGCGATCAGTAACTGCAGTGCTTCTAAGCCGAAAAGGCCCTGTGGATACATCTCTGGCCCAATGTAATGAAGGAGGGAGCGCGCGCCATTCTACTGTGGTGCGCGCCTTTCCTGCAGGAGTTTTGTTAGCAGCCGGGTGGTAGACCACTGCAGGCGTTACCCCGGCCATCGTTATTACTGTCCGTCTGGTCGGGGTTGTGGATCCACGGGCAGTTGTCGACGCCATCCAGCACGCCGTCATTATCTGCGTCTATGATTGGGTCGCAGACATTTCCAATCCCGTTACTATTGGCATCCGACTGGTCGTTACTGGCTAGCGCCGGGCAGTTATCGCTGCCGTCCAGGGTATTGTCGCTATCACGGTTGATACCCATGCGTACGCCCGATCCAGGAGGAGCGCAGGTATAGGTGAGCGGGCCTTGGGTAGCTGCGTAGCCGCGTAAAGTAGCGTCGCTGATCACATCATTAAGGTCAGAACGGAACTGGCCGTTTGATTCGCGCACCCAGCCGCGCTCCGCGCGTTTGAATGTGCCTTTCACAATGAGGTCACACTCTTTCACCGTACCGCCCAACATCAGTGAGCTGAAATTCGCAGCGGCACGGGCAATCAGCAGGTCGATGCGCGGATTGGCGACGGCGCCGTTGTTTGCAGTGAGCGTCACCTGTTGGCCGACAATAGGCGCCAGGTCGGTGGGGAACTCCAGTGAGAACGCCTCAAGGTTAGCCTCTTCAGTGTTGTTGAGGCTGAACACGCCCGCCCCAAGGAAGTGGTCGACAGTATCGACCGTGCCATCATGCAGAAAGCCGAAGCCTCTAATCTGGTCACCTGTGGACGCTGTATCGGTTGACATGCCGAACATGCCGATCTTGTGATACAGATTGCGCATGTGCGGTATTTTGACGTTTTGCGTTAGCCCCTCGAAGCTTTGTTCGCCGCCAGTACCGAAAAAGCCCTGAGCAGGATCCAGCGTGTGACAGCCAGCGCAGTTGGTCAAAGTATCTGTGGTGCGGCCGCTAAACAGTGTCTGCCCCGCTGTGGCAGCACTGGTCAATGAATTGTTCAGCGCTCGAACCGGGTTGGGGGGTAGCATGATCTCTAGCGTAAAGTCTGTAAATTGTTGCATCTGGCCGCTGGTGATCGTGCCCTCCATGCCAACAAGACCCTCGAAAGCGACGATAAAGTTGCGGAATGAGGCATCTTCCGAGCAGGGCGCCCCGCTGGATTCTGCGCAGGGGTCGGTACCAAAGAAACCGTCTACGCGGTCACCACGCCAGTGCAGTCCGCCGTGTGTCGCCATGCCGCGCAGGGTCTGTGTTGTCATGGGTCCTTTCATGGGGTGGAAGCTTGTCGACACTTGAAAGGGGATGGCTGCAGGCTGGGTGTTGAGGGTGACGTGGTCATCAGGGTTGCCAAGGTTCCAAGCGAGTTGGTCCAGATCGGCAAAGATATGGCAGCTTGAACAAGAGGCCTCGCCATTACCCGATGTTGCAACGGCGTCGTACAGGAAGGGGCGTCCAGCGACCACTTCAGGGGGTTCCGGACTATGCAGTACGTGTGTCTCGACGATGCCATTTGAGTTGAGGTCAACCACTTCTACCTGATTGCCAAAACGTGTCAGCACGTAGAGCCGATTGTTGATTTCATCCAGCACCATGCCGCTGGGACCGCCCCCGGTAGTAATATAGTGGGCGCTCTGGGCTGTCGGGTCGAAGTCGCTCTCAAAATCGCTGTTCTCGATAGCATCTGTGGTAAATACACCTATTTTCGCGGAGCCGAATGCGGCTACGTATAGCGTCTCACCGTCGCTTGACACTACCGGTTGCAGCGGTGTTGCAAGACTGTGGACCTTTTGTGCCTCAATAGAAGCATGGTTGGCACCGGCGTCAGTGTGAAGTTGGCCGTAGTCGATGTGCTGGTTCAGGTGCTGCACATCAACCGTCTGGGAATTGGGATCAAGCACTGTGATGCGAGACTCAGACAGCCGCCCCTGCACGGTGCTGCCGCCGTGGATTCCCGGGCCTTCAAAATTAATGTGATTGGGCAGCTCTGTGTTCGTGACATAGACCTTGCCTGTCACCGGGTTAACCACAAGATTAAACAATACCGTGCCGACATGGTCGTACTCCACAATGGAGTTTGACGCCAGCGTGTTGGCATTAATAGAAAACACGTCGTGGTCGGGTAGGTTGAACTTGACTTTATTGCTCCAGTTTGTGCCCTTGGAATCGACCCACTGGCTGCCGTCAAACTTGACGATAACGCCAACTTCCGGCGCGTTAACGCTCTCTTCGCACTGTGGGTCAGAGTCGGTTTGAAAGCAGTTTTTGTTCGGTCCTGGCACACCATTTGGGCCAAAGCCGTTGGGCACTACTGTTTCATTGATGACGGTGGTCTGGTTGCCCGACTGGAATGCTGCTACATAAACGGTGGCGCCATCAGGTGTAACCGCAAGTCCTCGTGGCGTGTCGGAAAAGAAACTCAGGATGCGCTGAGGGGTGCCCCCCAGGGTGGTGCCCAGGTTGCTGGAGTCAAAGACCCATACATCAGCCCGGCCGATACCGGGCGTGGTCAGCAGGGGGTCGCCAGCACCGGTGACCGATGCTATCGAAGCATCCGAGCGTTGCTGGCCACGCCTGGCGGTGGTGATGAAGGCGCGAGTGAATCCGGTGCCGCCGAAAACGATATCGCGCGGTTCGTCTCCGACCAGCAAGGTGCGAGTCACTTTTGCGGGACGGGCAGAAAGATCAATGATGCTCACGCTGTCTGACAGGTGGTTGACCACCCATATTTCGTTATTGGTGCGTGCGGCCACCGCAACGGGTTCCATACCCACGGGGATGGAGTCGATATGCGTGAGTGAGCCTGCGTTAACCGTGAAAACCTCCAGTCGGTTGTCCGGTGTGTTAACAGCCAGTAATCTGGTGCCGTCTGGTGTGATGGCCACGGGTCGCACCTGCCCACTTTCAAAGGTGATGAAGGAGGGTTGTGCTATTACCGGTGCAGCCAGGCTGCTGAAGATGATCAAGCTGCAGCCCAAAACATGGGCCCTCACTCGGGTGAGCAGGCCAGAAGTATTCAGGATATTGGGCATTGGTGGAGTCCTCTTATAATTTTATAGGCCTATTGTGTGTGTTGCGTATTCTTCTGGCTACACATAGGGCCTGATTTAAGAACACCTGCGGATGAGCAAGCAACATTTATTCCGCACCGTGATAACTTATTGTATTTCTAGCCAAATTCACAGCTTTCTGCGCAGAAATATTCACTCAATGTAAAGAATCCTGACAGTGGGTCACATTATCGTAAGTCCGACAGGCTTCAAGGCCTGGCTGGTCGTCCCGTGCTTCGCAAACGACAGAGCTAACGGGCTTTGCGCAATGATCATGTGTTCACTATGCTGTGCAACGCGCGGTCCAGGGAGAGCGCCCCTTTTAGGTTCGAGGTCGATGAAATGGTTGCATTCAGAATAGTCTTGTCACTGGCGCTGAGCATCATGTCGGCAATTGCACATTCGCAATCGCCCTTCACGCTCAATGGCCTGCATATCGACCTTGCTCTGGCAGAAGCTGTGGCGCAGGCTGAAAAGCTGGGTGGTCACTGCGCGCCAGGCAGTTTCAATCGCTCGCAATTAGAGGGTGACAGCATTCATTGTCAGTTTGCAGTCTGTGTCGAACGAGACAGTGCGGGTGAGTGTGACAAAGTGGATATGAGCGAAGTGCCGAACGTTGCCGCACAGCCGATTCTAACTATTGTGTTGGAAGCGACTGAGGTGGGCGGCCCACTGAATCGAATTATGATCTTCCATGAAGGCGACACCGATGCGGTTGCTGCCAGCCTTCTCGCTGAATTCGGCCCGACCGATGCGGATGGCTCGCCAACCGGAAAACTCAGCTGGAGCCACGCGCGCAGGTGGAATTGGACGCAGGGACCGTACCGCTTGGGCCTGCTGAATATGCCCAAGATGATGGTGCTGGCTGTTGACCGGGTGCAGGAGTCCGCTGTTGAGGATTCCGCGGCTATAGCCGCTCCCTCGCAGATTAAAGAATAGGCACTGTCCTGATTCCTGTGCCGGCTTGGTGATGGGTAGATGTATACAGTGTGTCGGCTGCGCACTCTGTTTGGCCCAAATAGTGAGAGGAGCACCATGCAGGTTTGCTAGAAGGGCTTAAGCACTGCGAGGATCACAATGGCGAAGAGGAACAGTACGGGAACTTCGTTGAAGAACCGGTAGAACACATGATTGTGCTTGTTGCGATCCTCGTTGATCGCCCGCACATAACGTCCGCACTGCAGATGATAAACCACAAGGAAAGCCACGCCCCCCAGCTTCGCCCACATCCAGCCGGATGCCAGATAGTAGTCCGGATTGCGCCCAATCAGGGTGAGACCCAGAATAATGGCAATCACCATGAAAGGCGTTACAAAGCGGTAGAGTTTGCGTGCCATTACGGCCAGCTGTTCGCGCACGACAGCGTGTTCACTGGCAGCGTAGTACACAAAAATTCGCGGCAGGTAAAACAGGCCCGCGAACCAGCAAACCACAAATATGATATGGAAGGCTTTCAGCCACAACATTGTCTATCCTCATGCTGCATGATCTGGTCGGCGTGCTAGAGCACGCTGCCCAGAGTAAATTTCTCGATACCCTCACGGGTCAGTACGCCGTGCAAAATTTGCGTACCTGTATTCGGGCTGCGCTCGCATATACAAACCGCCTCTGTTGTCTGCGTATGCATTGTATCCATCGCCTGCCGCAGGGTGGCTTGTATGGGTAAGGTTGAGATCGCGAATCGCCGAATTCCAGCGCCGGTAAGGTCTTCCTTGCCGTCCTCAAACGGAGCGTCCTTCAGCCACTCCAGCAGTTTGGCACCACTCACCAGATAGAGGTCGCCGCCATCCCTCGCCACCAGGCACCACTGCGGAGTAAATTCGAGCAGCGGTTCGAGGTCGGATTGCGTCAGTTGCTGTGGCACTCTCACCACTCTGGTGTCCATCGTGGAGTAAACATTGGTTCTGTGCAGTAGCTGATTGAGTGGATCGTGCGGGATCACCCGTTGCAGCTGACGCAGCATAGTGTGGTGTGCCGAGCGCATGCCGAACAGGCCATTGCTGGTAAGCGTTGCAGTTACGATGGCGAGCATCGCAGCCATACTGATGCTTGGTGATTGTGTCATTTCCATCACAGCCAGAATGGCAGCCAGTGGTGCGTTAAGCACCGCACCCATGGTAGCACCCATGCCGATGACGGCATACAGGGTTGGATCGGAGGCCAGATCGGGTAGCAATGCCCCGCCTATTACTCCCAGCATGCCCCCGATGCAGGCACCGCTCAGCAGATTGGGGCCTATCAGTCCCACAGGCATTCCAACGCCACAGCTGACGGCGGTGGCGAGCAGTTTACAGGCAGCGATGAACAGCAGTGCCGATAAACCGAGCTCACCATGCATGGCAAGGCTCAGCGTGTCATAACCCAGTCCCAGGGTTTCTGGCACAAGCAGTGCGAGGCTGCCCGTGAGTAATCCCGCCACGGTAAATCTCAGCGCCACCGGCAACTGGGAAAAGCTTGCTGAGAATTTTGTGATGCGGATAAACGCCGCAACTGCAGCGCCGCAACAGAGCCCGATGAGAATAACGTAGGGCAGTTCCAGCAATGAGTTCAACTCCATCGCCGGCAGGCGGAATAGCCATTCATCGGTCGTTAGTGCATGACTCACCGCTGATGCTGAAACGGCTGCCAGTATGATGGGTATGAGTCCGACCACGGTGTACTCTGCGATGATCACTTCCATCGCGAAAAGCACGCCCGCAAGCGGGGTTTGAAAGGCGGCTGCTATGCCGCCCGCAGTCCCGCAAGCGATCAACATGCGCAGGCTGTTATTCGGTAAGCCCAGCCGCTGCCCCAGCAGGCTGTTGACCGCAGCCCCGAGGTGCACGCCCGGCCCCTCGCGGCCTCCGGATTGGCCGGTTGCGAGGCTAAAAACCCCCCCTATGAACTGCACGATCGCGTTGCGCAGCGGCAGGATACTGTAATGCGAGTGCATGCTACTGAGCACATGCACGATCCCTGTCTCGCGATCCTGGGGTTTAAGCAACGTGTAGGCGCAGCCCAGCAGGGCCGCACCGCCGGCAGGCACGCCCAGTACTGAGTAGGCCAAGACTGAATCGTAATTGAACAGGAGTTTTCTGTAGGCGGCGAGCAGGCGGCGCACAATGGGTTCCGTCGATTAAGTTAAAAAAACAATATTAACAGTTATCTTGCCGCGTATTGCTTTTATACTAACGGCAAGAATGGTGGTGCCTTGAGCTCAAAAGTGGCATTAAGGCGATAAATTGAGTGCCATAGGGCGGGGGCTTTACGACGCAGGGCGCCGAGCCCAAGCCCCCCACAGATGGGTTCGCGGCGGGTCTCAACCTTATGGCGCTCGATTTGTTGCCGAGCTTGACGCTTAAGGCGGTGGCATTCCTAACGTCCGCATTTCTGGCCCCTTTGCATCTGTGGCCGTGAGGTAGGGGTTTGGTAGTGAGCACAGCTACTGATTATTTTCAGTAATTCTATAAAAGAGTTGAATGGAGTTATGGTTAAGGTCGGCATTGTTGGCGGGACGGGTTATACGGGCGTGGAATTGTTGCGCCTGCTGACCACGCATACAGACGCAGAAGTTGTCGCAATCACATCACGTGCTGAGTGTGGGCGACGTGTTGACGACCTTTTCCCCAATCTGCGTGGATATTATGACCTGAGCTTTTCGGAGCCCGATGTGCATGTGCTGGCGGCCTGCGATGTGGTTTTTTTTGCTACGCCACACAATGTCGCGATGAATCTGGTGCCTGAGTTGCTAGCGGCCGATGCCCGGGTAATAGATCTGTCCGCAGACTACCGTATACGCGACGCCAGCCTCTGGTCGCAATGGTACGGTGAGCCCCATGCCAGTCCTGAGTTGTTGGCTGAGGCGGTGTACGGTTTGCCCGAGCTGAACCGTGATAAAATCGCTGCAGCGCGCCTGGTTGCCTGTCCCGGATGCTATCCCACGTCGGTGCAGCTGGGCTTCATGCCGCTGTTGGCAAACGGCTTGATAGACCCTCAGCAACTTATTGCCAGTGCAGCGTCTGGAGTCAGCGGTGCGGGACGTCAGGCCAGGATCGACAATCTTCTGAGCGAGGCCGCAGATAGTTTTAAGGCGTACGGCGTGAGCGGACATCGTCATTTGCCTGAGATCGAACAGGGCCTATCGGATATTGCGGGCGAGAGTGCCCAGGTGACGTTCGTGCCACATCTTTTGCCCATTGTGCGTGGTATTCATGCAACGCTGTTTGGCCGACTGAATAACGACTCTGTGGACCTGCAGGCTCTGTATGAAGACGCCTACGCAGAGGAGCCCTTCGTCGACGTATTGCCGTCGGGTGTTTATCCTCAAACGCGCACGGTGAAGGGCGCTAACAGATGCCAGATTTCTATAGCCGTACCCCAGAACAGGAACACCGTGGTGGTAATGGCGATCATAGACAACCTCGTTAAAGGCGCCTCCGGACAGGCCGTGCAGAATATGAATATCATGCTCGGCCTTGATGAAACAGCGGGCCTGCAGCAGGTTGGCATGCTGCCCTGACCTTGCATCATTGAGTGAACGCAATGCTGTCACCGATCTCACGTTTAGCTGACCAACTCGGGCCGAAACTACTGCTTGCGTTGGCATTGATTTTCGCGCTGACACTGCTGGCCGGTATTTATGTGGGTAAGCAATTAGCCTATGAAGAGATAAAGGTGGATTCCGAAACAGCGAAGAGCATGCTGTTGGAGTTGTCGGCACTGCGCGCAGCACTCGGCGCCACACGAGGTGATCTTGAGGTTCAGCGAACCCGGCATGAGGTGGATAAGCGCGCGCTGGAACTGGTGCGCAGCGAGATGGCGGCAGAAAAGGAGCAAACAGCCAATCTCGAGGAAGGTTTGAGCTTTTATCGAAGCATGGTTGCCTCTGAGGACCCAGGCAAGGGATTGAGTCTGCGCAAGCCCGAAATAGTGCCAGCGGGGACCCCCGGGCGGTTCAGATACCGCTTCTTCGTGCAGCAAAAGGACCGCGAGTACGAAATGGTAGAGGGAAGCTTCTCGGCAGAGATAGCCGGTATCAAGGATAAAAAGGCGGTAAGGTATCCACTGTCAGCGCTGTCGAGTGATCTTAATGAAAAGGCGGCCACATTGTATTTCCGATATTTTCAAGCTATCGAAGGCGAGATGGTACTGCCGCAGGGATTTGAACCCAGAGACGTTATTTTAGTGGCCCGCGCCAGCAAGCCACGCCAAGCAAAGGTCAAAAAACAATTTCCCTGGGAATTGCAGGAGCGATTTATCAATGTTGGGAAGTAAGAAAGGCGCAAGTGTATCCGGCGGTACTACGCTCATATCGCAGGAGACGATAATAGTCGGCGATGTGCATTTCTGCGGAAATCTGGATGTGGAGGGCTTGGTGCAGGGTAATATTATTGCTCTGTCTGGCAAAGAAGCGTTGCTGCGTGTGGTGGGTAAAGGACGGGTTGAAGGTGAGATCAGAGTCCCCTGCGTTATCGTTAATGGTGTGGTTCAGGGAGACGTCTATTCCAGCAAACATCTCGAGTTGGCGTCCAAGAGTCGGGTTCAGGGCAATGTTTTCTACACTTTGGTGGAGATGGCGGCCGGGGCCGAGGTGAACGGTAGCCTGACACATATGTCTGACGCCGATGCCGATGCCGATGCTGTCGCTGAGCAAGCTGCGCTGCAGACCGATAAAGCGGTGCCGGGCGCAGCACCTGAATAAGACACTTTGACAGAAGTTGACTAATTTAGTCGGACTTACGATAATGTCGAGGCCGAGTTACGTGAACCGGTCTAAGTTGACCCTGGAATACACCGATGTCTGTCGCTGAAACGTTCAACCCATCAAGCATCAATCTCTCGTCCCGCGCTGTTCAAAAGGTGCGCGATCTGGTGTCAGAAGAGGAAAATGACCAGCTTAAACTGCGTGTATTTATCACGGGCGGTGGCTGTTCAGGGTTCCAGTACGGGTTCACTTTCGATGAACTTGTCGCCGACGATGACACCGCATTGCAGACGGACGGAGTGACATTGGTGGTAGACCCGATGAGCCTTCAATACCTCGTAGGGTCCGTCGTTGACTATACAGAGGGTCTAGAAGGTTCACGTTTTGTCATCAATAACCCTAACGCCACAGCAACCTGTGGCTGTGGCTCCTCTTTCTCCATCTGATTATCGGCACTCCTGATATTCGAATTATGGCGATGCTGCTGGGTTTTTTGGCGGCAAATACTATAGTTGCCCAAGATTCTCCGGCCCAATACCAGAACTTTGTTGCTGATATTGAATTGCAGTCAGCTGATCAGTTTTTGGAACTGCTCGATCGTGCTGAGCAATTGATGCTGGCAGGCGTCGTGACTCCAGGCAGTGGACCGAAAGTAACACTGGTGCTGCATGGCCCAGTGGTGAGAACGCTACTGCGCGACAATTATCGGGATAACAAGCCGCTGGTTGATAAAGCCGCAAGTCTCTCCGCCTTGGAGGTGATTGATGTGAAAGCCTGTGCAACCTGGATGACAATCAATGGCGTCAACCCGGGCAATCTGCAGCCCTTCATTGAAATAGTGCCCTACGGATCAGCCGAAGTGCAGCGCTTGTTAAACGAGCACCTTTACCGGAAGTTCTAGTTTCCGCCCCAGTATATTGCGCCCAGTACGCGCGGCCCTCTTGCTCCTGTAACAGCGGTTGAGTTTCCGGCAAGCCCCTGCAGGCTGCGGCTGGCAAGCCAAGCGAACGTCGCGGCCTCGACCCAGTCCGGATCAATACCTATCGCTGCGGTAGTGGCAAGAATCGCCGGTGCTACCTGCTCGCCGAGGCGCTGCATGAGGTGTGCGTTATGAGCGCCGCCGCCGCAGACATAGACTTCTGAGACGGTGAGGTCGCAGTTTCGTATTGCATTGCCAATACTGATACTGGTGAGATCTACCAGTGTCGCCTGAATATCCTGTGCCGCGACATCTTCAAACTGGCTCAGACAATGGTCGAGCCATGCCAGATTGAATGCTTCCTTGCCGGTGCTGCGGGGGCCTGTCTGCATAAAAAAGGGGTGCGCCAACAGCGCATTCAGCAGCGCCTGCTGAACCTCTCCGCTTGCGGACCACTGGCCGTCGTTGTCGAAAAGCTCTCCGGTGTTGCGGTGTATCCAGTGATCCAGCAGTGTATTGCCTGGGCCAGTGTCAAAACCCATTCGAAGCTCATTCCCGGCTAGGATGGTGGCGTTGGCAATACCGCCGATATTGACTATCGCCCGGTTGCTATGGGGTGTGGCGAGGGCGGCTGCATGGAACGCCGGTGCCAGCGGCGCGCCTTGCCCTCCGGCCGCTATGTCCCTGCGTCGAAAGTCCGCAACCGTTGTGATACCGGTAAGCTCGGCAATGGTATTGGGGTCGCCGATCTGCAGCGTAAAGCTAGTTATGCTGTCCGCTGTGCTTGATGGCGGTCGATGGCGTATGGTCTGCCCATGGCTGCCAATCGCCCTGACCTCAGTGGGGAGGGTGCCAGCCTGTGCCAGCAGCTCCAGGGTTGCCTCCGCAAACACTTTGCCAAGTTCTCGATCGAGTACGCCCATGCGCTCGATCTCGTCGGCACCTGAATGGCTCAGGTTTGCAATTCTCTGTTTGATTTCGGGAGGAATAGGGTGTGAATGGGTGGCGATCATATCGACATCTGAAATGCCACAGCGCACGAGCGCGCTATCGACAGCATCCACGCTGGTGCCAGACATTAATCCGACGTAGAGAGGATGCTCATGTCCCAAGTTAGTGTGAGTCGGCTTTTGAGTCGGCAGTGTCGTTCATAGCCAGCTGATTGCTGGAACGCAGCACCGCCAACTGAAAGTTGGGCCGATTGATTGTCTGGCGAAAATTCGCCATTTCCTTTTTGGGCAATTGCATCGCCTTCGGAAGGTCTTTGAGGATGGTGCGTGGATTGTGATGTACGCCATTCACCAGAAATTCATAATGCAGATGCGGGCCAGTGGCGGCACCCGTGGAACCTACCGTCCCAATAACCTGACTTTGCGAGACGTGTTGCCCCACGTTCACCATGCGTTTTTGCAGGTGCAAGTATTTAGTGGTGTACTGATCGCCATGTTGGATGTACACAAAGTTACCATTAGTGCCGGTATAACCTGCTTTCACGACACGACCATCGCCTGCGGCATAGACTGGTGTGCCGGTTGGGGCGGCGTAGTCTGTGCCCCGATGCGGCCGCGTGACCTTATAGATAGGGTGCATGCGATTCATATTGAAGTTGGAACTGATGCGGGTAAAGTCCAGAGGTGCCATGAGGAAGGACTTGCGCATACTAAAGCCGTCCTCATTGTAGTAGTTGGTGTCTCCGTTGCTATCTGTGTAGCGGAACGCATTAAATGTCTCACCCTTATTGGTGAATGAAGCCGCAATGATTCCGCCGTCTTTGAACTTTTCGCCATCGATGTACAGTTCTTCATAGACCAACTGCAAAGTGTCACCTCTGCGAGGATCAAGCGCAAAATCCACTACGCCGCCAAATATATTGGCCATATCGAGTATCATGCTATGCGCCAGGCCTGCTTGCTGCCCCGCCAGGAAAAGCGACGAGCTAATCACTCCTGTGGTCCAAGCTTCGCGCAGTTCTGGCGAGCGAGTATCCAGTTGACTCTCAAATCCCTGATCGGTGCGTAGGTAGGTGACGGTCTCAAGTTGTGATCGGGTATGGCGCACGCCGACGAGCTGCCCGGTCTTATCTGTCTGGAAGGCAATGGTTTGGCCGGGAAATATTCGCTCGAGGGACTTGCCGTCCTGTGACGCACTGATGACGTCGTAGACGTCCTGGTCATTGTAGCCTGCACGATTAAATATCAGTGACAGAGTGTCCCCACTTTCTACCGTCTGATCCAGCCATCTAGGCGTCTGTGGGTTGTTTGTCAGGGATTCAAGGTAGGCGTCGAAGTCTGGTGCAGGGTTTGTGGCTGTTGGCTCGAGAGTGCGGGTTGTGTCGGTCAGGTTTGCCACTGCTTGTTCTGGATGGGTCGGTAAGACCAGTATCGTCGTTATGGCGCCAGCGACCAGGGCCGTCAGCGCAAGCGCTCCGACGGCTCGCCAGCGCAGGGAATGAGATAAGAACAACGATATTAGGTTACTGCAGGCAATAACGTATCCCTGCGGGTGTTTCGCTGCTGACATGGTTTTGGAAATCTATTTTGTAATTAGTGAGGTCAGTATATTTAAAACTCTTGAGAATTCAACCACATTGTTGAGTTGCGGCGGTTGCTTTTCATGGGCTGTGTTGTATCGTTGGCGCGCGCGCATTTCGCGACAACTTATCCACTCGGAACGTTTTACATGAGCAAAGCTCTACTCGACGATCTTCACGCTCGCGGATTGGTCTTTCAGGTGGCGGGTGAGGATGACCTTCCTGGCTGGCTCGAGGGTGGCGTCCGAACGCTCTATTGCGGTTTTGATCCGACCGCTGACAGCCTGCATATAGGCTCTTTGGTGCCATTGCTGATGTTACGGCGCTTCCAGTTGGCTGGGCACAAGCCGCTCGCCTTGGTGGGCGGCGCCACGGGTTTGATCGGCGACCCGAGTTTCAAGTCGCAGGAGAGGCAGCTCAATACGCCAGACGTGATTAACGGTTGGGTAGATAAGATCGGGCAGCAAATTTCGCGCTTTATCGATTTTGACAGTAGTACTGTGCCAGCCGAGGTGGTAAATAATCTGGACTGGACTGCGAACTTAGATGTACTAACGTTTTTGCGTGATATCGGTAAGCACTTCTCCGTCAACGCTATGATTCAGAAAGAGTCAGTGAAGCAGCGGATTGAGCGTGACGGCAGCGGCATCAGCTTCACCGAGTTTACCTACATGCTTCTCCAGTCTTTCGATTTTGCGGAACTGAATAAGCGTTATGGCTGTAGTTTGCAATTGGGTGGATCTGATCAGTGGGGCAATATAACCGGCGGCATTGATCTTACCCGGCGACTGCATGGCAATCAGGTGTTCGGCCTGACCATGCCGCTGATTACAAAGTCCGACGGCACCAAGTTTGGCAAAACGGAATCCGGTACCATCTGGTTAGATGCACAACGCACTTCTCCTTACTCTTTTTACCAGTTTTGGTTGGCGACGCCCGATGCCGACGTCTATAAATTTCTAATGTATTTCACTTTTTTGGAAGTGGCAGCGATTCACGAACTAGAGCGGGCAGATGCCGAGCGCAACGGGCGCCCCGAGGCGCAGGCATTGCTGGCTAGCGAGGTGACCCGGTTGGTTCACGGCCAGCACGATCTCGATGCCGCCAGGCGAATAACAACGGCATTATTCAGCGGTACTGTTGCGGCCCTGTCGGAGAGTGATTTTTTACAACTCCGTCAAGACGGATTACCTGCGAGCGTTGTTAGTCGGGCTGAGTTTCCCGAGACGCTAACGCAGATGCTGGCCGATGCGGGCTTGGCCACATCCGGCAAGCAAATAAAAGACGCGCTGGGTCGAAGCGCCGTGACTATTAATGAGCGAGTCATAGGATTGGACGATAACGGCGATGTCGCGAGTTGCTTCAGCGAGCATGAAGCGATGTTTGGTCGATTCTTTCTCGTTAGGGTGGGGAAGAAGAAGTATCACCTCTTCGAAGTAAACCGGGCTTTGTAAAAGCGAATGCTATGAACGGCAATGCCTCAAGCCCAGAAGTGGCACTTAGGCGGCCATCCGCCGCCGATCTTAAAGCCTAAGGCATTGCTATCCCCGGCGTTATCTTTGGGCCGTGTTGTCACTCATAGTCTGGCACTAACTAAATACCTTGCTCGTCCAAAAACCCGTGCGTATATTGCGCGTCCGCCGAGAAGGGTGGTAAGTCGACACTTCTGGCTGGCTAAAAACAGCGCTTTTTCAGGACGTTAAGCGTGTTTTTGTTGGGGCCAAGCCGGAAGTTAATAAAGTTTACTAGACTTACTTCTTTTCGGTTGCCATAGCCGCGGTTGTGGGTATACTACGCCACCCGGATGAGGCGATCCTCAGCCGGTATCTGCGCCCTGGCGGTAGCAGATGTTGTTTAACAATCAGATGAAGACAGATGTGTGGGCACTTGTTGGGATAGTTATCACGACTATTCAGGTACAACAAGTGACTCATTAAT
>Ga0209390_10003517_pt1 | contig 25226 bp, 28 predicted proteins | sample BON01_FD_187212 | JGI IMG/M metagenome (GOLD analysis project Ga0209390, IMG submission 187212) | Freshwater microbial communities from Lake Bonney liftoff mats and glacier meltwater in Antarctica - BON-01 (SPAdes) (version 2) | ecosystem: Environmental > Aquatic > Freshwater > Ice > Glacier... | reverse complement strand
GCGAAATCTCAGATCCGGTATCCTGTGAAGGCGGCATCTGTGAAGGCATTACCATGGGTTCGGTCTCCTTCGCCCTCAAGTCTAAACTTTAGCCAGTCAAATGTCTCACTCTTATTGGCACGGAGGGTAGACGTCCGAAAAGAGATGGCTGTAGAATAATTTCGTCATCTAAAACTTACGACAGCTTCGTGGGGCGGTTTCAACGGGTCGATAGCTTTCAGAACCTTATAGAAGACCCCAATGTGGTGCTCTTGTTCATCCTGCCTGGACATGGCGACACTCTGCGTATTGTGGGCAAAGCTCGTATCATCCGGGATGCCGTCATCAACAAGCGCCATGCAATCAATGGGAAAGAGCCTTTGCTCGCGCTTGTGATCGATGTCGAGGAAGCCTTCATGCACTGTTCGAAATCACTCATTCGCTCGCGTCTATGGCATTCAGACCATTGGCCAGATCGGAAGGCCGCACCAACGCTCGCAGAGTGGGTAATCGCAACGGTCGACAGAGACCAGACACTTGATGAGGTGCTGGACAATCACGGCGCCGATGAGGGCACCCGCCTCTATTGAGCGAGACGAAAGCCGACATTCACGTAGAGTGCAGCATCCGACAAGAAGGGCTCTTTCCGGTCATTAGCTGCGCCCTGCATGAAGGTCCGCTTTGGGTTGGTCACTACGACTGTCGTGGAACGCCAAGCAGTATATCAAAGGCAAGTCCTGTGCGCCTCTCGGCATGAAGAACCACCTGCGCTGCGGCTCGAGCATCCTCGCCTGCATCATGATGATCGAAAACCAATTTGAGACGCTGCTTTAAATGCGAAAGCCCATGACCGCCATTCCCGCTGAACTCTGGCCATGCGCGTCGGGCGATGCGTACGCTGTCGCCCCAGGTCCAGGGAGGGGCCTCACGGCCCATTAGGGCGTAAGCGCCATGAATTGCGCGCCGGTCAAAGCTGCTGTGCTGGATTATATGGTGGTCTGCGAACAACGGCTCAAGCAGAGTGATCGCCTCCGCAAAATCAGGTGCATCCGCTACATGACCGGGTTCAATCCCGTGTAGGCGGATGTTAAACGTCGAAAAATGTGTCCTCGGATTCACATAAGATTTCCAGGTCTCGATCGCGCCGTTCGGCATGACGCAGGCAATACCGATCTGGCAAATACTCGAAGCATCGCTGCAAACGGTCTCCACATCCAGGGCGATAAATCGATAATTTCCAGACGGAACGCACGATGCAGGCTGACCGCGGGGGCCAGCAGCGATCAACGTTGCATAGTTTTCTGGCATCATAGGCCCGTAGGCGAGCTTTTAACGCAGCCGCCGCCGTGCGCGGAAACGGGAAGGGCTATCGCAATTACAAAAATTGTAGTCAGTGTCGCAGTGAGCATTTTATTTTTCATGAAATTCACCCTGAAAATATGATCGTTGTCGAAGCCAATCACAGGTCGCAGTATAGCTCAATGAGCCGCCTGAGTTTCTTTTCCGGGCACTGTCAGAGGAACTCTTCTTGAGGCGGGCAGGGCGAGAAATTAGCGTCGCGGGATGACAAAACGTTCCCCCTTTCGTTACTTTAAGACGAGCCCCGAGATCATACGCTTAGCTGTTATGATGTATGTGCGGCTTCCGCTCTCGCTGCGGAATGTGGAAGATGCTTCTGCATGAATGCGGCATCGACATTAGCCATGAGACGGTTCGGTTTTGGTGGAACAGATTTGGCCCGATGTTTGCCGTTGAGATCCGCCGCAGACGGGTTGATCGAATGCGGTCTGGGACACATTGGCAATGGCATCTGGATGAGGTGTTCGTGAAAATTAACGGCGAGCGCACTCTCTTTGGCGGGCCGTGAATCATGAGGGGGAAGTCCTGGAAGGCTTCGTCACGAAGTGCCGTGATCGCAAGGCAGCACTGAAATTCCTGAGGAAAACTGTGAAACGCCATGGCAAGTGTGAGGTGCTCGTCACCGACAAGCTACGTTCCTACGGCGTGGCCATGAAGGTCATGGGCAATGTCGAAAACAGGAAAACGGACGTTGGCTCAACAATCGAGCCGAGAAGTCACACCAACCATTTAGACGAAGAGAGCGGGCCATGCTTCGCTTTAGGCGGATGCGAACTTTACAGAAATTGGTCGCCGTCCAAGCCTCAGTCCACAACCACTTCAGCGCGGAGCGCCACCTCTCTAGGCGATCAAATTTCAAACTGAACCGCGCCGCTGCACTAACCGAGTGGCGTCAACTTTGTTCAGCATAGGTTCCGACCTGTGGCGGCAAACTGAGACTGGTTCGAATTAGTCTTACAGCATCCTTCAGTGACGTCCGACCAAACATGGCCGAGGCTTGAGGTCATTCTGACCGTCAACAAAAATTGGTTTGAGGGTGCGCCGAATTCGGGGGAAGGTGATGGCAAAAACACGCGAGAGGAAGATTTCGGTGAGTTTGCAACCTGATGGTTTCATGAGCACATTGGTAATGACGTAAATCAAATTTGACGCGAGCGCGTCCAAGGCTCAGCACCCTTGATATCGACAAAAACGCAATACACCGATGTGGTTGCCGTGATGAACAGGGAATGGCCACCCTTGCCGCCGAAACAGAGGTTTGCGACGGTTTCCGGCACCAGGATTTTGCCCAGCAGCGTGCCGTCGGGAGCAAAGCAATGGACACCGTCACCCGCAGACGACCAGACGTTGCCGGCCACATCGACGCGCATACCGTCCGGCAAGCCGCAATCGATCGTGGCAAAGACCCCTGCGTCCCGCAGCGTTGTCCCTGCGACGTCGAACTGCCGGATGACGCTGGGCACCGATGCATCGTGGCTGGAGCCGCTCTCGGCGATGTAAAGGCGGGTTTCATCGGGTGAGAACGCCAAGCCGTTGGGCTGCGCGAAATTTGACACGACAGGCGCGATCATGACACCGTCGGGGTCGATACGAAAAACGTGGCTTGCCGATTGCTCGGCCTGGGCGCGGTAGCCTTCGAAGTTCGAGATGATGCCGTAGGTCGGGTCGGTGAACCAGACAGCCCCGTCCGATGAGACGACAACGTCGTTGGGCGAATTGAGCCGCGCACCGTCATTGCTGTGCGCCAGAACCGTCAGCGCACCGTCGCATTCCGTGCGCACGACGTCCCGCGTCCCGTGGCGGCAGCCCACCAGCCGGCCCTGCCGGTCACGGGTATTGCCGTTGTTGAATTGCGACCGGGCGCGAAAGACCGACACCCCGCCCTCCCTGCTCCACCGCATGATGCGTTGCGAGGGTATGTCCGAGAACAGCAAACAGGCGTGATCGCCGAACCAGACCGGCCCCTCGGTCCAAGTCAGACCGTCCGCGATCTGGTCGAGGCGGGACATCGGATGAACGAGGTCCAGAAACCGGCCGTCGTGAACCTGCAGGTGTGGGGGGAGGGTGATCATGTCCGGACCCTTCGCTTGCTAGCGGCAATGACGATGCCGATGATGATGCCCGTTGGAGTGCCCCCATCGGGTGGTCCAGTTTGAATGTTAGTGTATCGTCGGCCTTTGGTCTATCAGCATCATGCTTTCTGGCGCGGGCGGACGGTAGCGCAGCGCGCTATGCGGTCTGACTGTGTTGTAGTTATGCCTCCAACGCTCGATCAGGATCTGAGCTTCGCATAACGTATAGAATACCTCGCCGTTAAGCAGTTCGTCGCGGACGCGGGAATTAAAACTACCCACAGTAGCCGTCTTCCCATGGTGATCCTGGGGCGCTGAACGCGATTTTGGCGCCGACGGCCCCAATCCAAGCACGCACCTTCTTGGCTATAAATTCCGCACCATTGTCCGATCTTATGAACTTGGGCGGGCCGCGTAGGATGAAGAGATCGGTCAAATTATCGACCACATCCGTTGAATTGAGCCTGCGTTTAACCCTAATCACAAGCGCCTCTCTCTTGAACTCATCAATGATATTCAGCGTGCGAATGACACGCTCGTCATGGGTGCGGTCCTGAACAAAGACGTAGGACCAAACGTGGTTTGGCCGCTCGGCTCGCAATCGCACGCAGGACCCGTCGTTCAGCCAATGCCGACCCTTCTTGGGCTGTTTTTTGTGGGACGTCTCGCGTCATCCCGTCGCCAAATTCGTTCTACGCGCTTATGATTTACGTGCCAGCCGCTGTTATTCAGCATGTCCGTGATCATACGATAGCCGTATCGTCCGAACTCTTTCGTCAGCACGATAATATCCTCGGTCAGCCGTTCTTAATCAGCCAGGCCACATGGCACCTTGCGCTGCGTAGAACGATGTTGGCCGAGTGTGCGGCAGACCCTGCGCTCAGATATGCTGAGGGTTTGCCGCACATGATCGATGCATAAACGTTGACGGGAAGGGCTTAGAAGTTTCCCCGTGCGGCCTCGGTGAGGATCATCTTGCCCAAGGACAGATCCGCCACGACGCGCTTGAGACGCTGGTTTTCTGTCTCAAGCTACTTCAGCCGTTTGAGCTGATCGCGGTTCATGCCGCCATACTCTTTGCGCCATCGATAGTAGGTCTGAATTGTTACGCCAATTTGCCGAACAGCCTCGAAAACTGACTTTACCTGCCTCTAAAAAACTTCAACTTGCCGGAGCTTTAGCACAATATCTTCTGGTTTCTCTCGTTTTCCAGCCATCGTTTAGTCCTCCTAAAACGGGATAATCATATCCCAATTGGTGGACCACTTCACTGGGGGCATTCCACCCAATCCAGTACAGCGGCCAGATAGATGAAGCCACGTGCCATCGGGATGTAGGTGATGTCCATTATCCAAACCTGATTGGGTCGCGTCACGGGCAGCTTTCGCAGCAGATAGGGGTGGATCTTGTGTCCCGGCACCGGTTTCGAGGTGTTTGGTTTCCGAAATAGCGCCTCGATCCCCATCCGTTTCATCAGTGTGGCGACATTTAGCCGCCCCACCGCAAACACCTCCTGCACCAGCAAGCCCTGCAGCATCCGGCTGCCCGCAAAGGGGAATGCCGTGTGCAGCTTGTCGATCCGGTGCATCAGTTTCAGATCGGCATCAGAGACCGGGCGTGGCTGGTAGTAGACGCTGCCCCGGCTGTTCAGATTTCCGGAACCACCTCTTTGTTTGCTGGCCTTCGCAGACTTATTTCCATAGGAATTTTGTCAGCGTGGGTGCATGGGCTTATGATGATAGCAAAATCGCATAGAATTGGGCGCATTTTGCGTTCCCTATCGGTCCAGTTTCTTTTGGCTGGTGGGGTCGTACTTTTGGTCAGCGCTTATGCCGTTGGCACATGGGTGACGGACCGCATCGAGCGCGGTGTTGTTCAGAATTCGGGGGCATCTGCAGCGCTCTATATCGAAAGTCTTTTGCCAAATCAGACACGAGGTGCAGAGGGCAGTGTGTCAATTTCTGAAGACGCACAGCTGGTCCTGCGGCAAGCGTTTCAAGAAGGCATCCTGAGCGAGCGGGTCGTCACCTATAATATCTGGAGCGAAACCGGCGAAGTTTTGGACTCTTTCAGACCAGAGCAAAGGGGGCTGCAATATGAACCCTCAGAGGCGCTATTGCAGGCTTGGGCCGGTGATGTCGTGTCCCAATTTCAAACCTTGCAAGCGCAGGCTGGCCATCCAGAAGCAACGGTGGGCGTCCCTTTGCTGGAAGTTTACGTGCCGATCAGAGATGCCAGTACGGGAGAAGTCTTGACCGTCGTTGAGTTTTATCAACGTGCAGAACCATTGGTCGAAGAATTGGCCAAAGCCCGACGCGAAAGCTGGACGTTGGTCGCGCGAATTTTTGGTCTGAGCGGCGCACTCCTATTCGTGATCGTCCACGCCGGTAGCCGTCTGATCGAGCGGCAACGCGAACAACTGAGATCACAACTCCTCGAGAGCCATGAACTTTCAAAGAACAATGACGCACTGCGCAAGCGGGTGTCTCAGGCGGCCCAAAGGGCAACGGCGCAATCGGAAAAGATCATGCAGCGGATTGGCCAAGATTTACATGACGGTGTGGCACAGCACTTATCATTGATCAGTCTGCGTCTAGAAGGCGCAGGGCTTGGCTCCTCTAACGATGCAGAAACCATCATGCAGTCCTTAAAGAATGCAATGAAGGAATTGCGTGGAATTTCACGCGGATTGTCGCTGCCGGACCTCGCCAAACTCGATTTGAGTGAATGTGCCGCGCAAGCGGTGACGGAACACAATAAAGCTCATGGAGCAAATGCGCAGTTCGTTGATCAGTCGGTCGGGTCAGTTGACGTCAACGACGCAATAAAACTCTGTGTCTATCGGTTCTTGCAAGAGTCACTTTCTAACGCCGCACGTCATGCGATTGCATCAAGTATCACTGTAGAACTGAATGTTGAGGAAGATTGGATAGACGTCTTAGTCTCCGACAACGGGCGCGGTTTCACGCCGGACGAACTGCCTGGCGTTCGCGAAGACGGTGGTCAGGGTTTGCTTGGTCTATCTGATCGTGCAGCCACATTAGGAGGCGCGTTTGTAATTACGTCTCATCCTGAAAATGGGACACAAGCCCGGCTCCGTTTGCCAATCTGGGAGGACAACGCGTGACTATTCGCATCATCGTCGTAGACGATCACCCCATCTATCGCGACGGTGTCGTCAAAAGCTTGGAAGAAACAGGTGAATTTCGTGTCGTTGGCACGGCCAGTTCAGCAAAAGAGGCCGCGCGCCTTGCCGAGGCCAAACACCCTGACATCGCGCTGCTCGACCTTTCTATGCCTGGTGGTGGATTGGCGGCCGTCAAAGCGATCTGTGCCGCAGGCAGCGCCAAATACGTGGCCATGCTAACCGTGTCGGAAGAAGACGGAGACGTTTCCGACGCGCTTAAGTTTGGGGCGATCGCCTACATCTTGAAAGGTGTTTCAGCCAGCGAGCTACGGAAGGTACTGAAGGGAGTGGTGGAAGGTGAAGCGCATGTGTCGCCCAGCTTGGCAGCTAAGGTGTTGACCGACATGTCACGAGAAGATCCCAGCACGCCCGCCTCTCCGCTCGAAGATTTGACCAAGCGCGAAGAAGATATCTTGAGACTGGTCTCCAAAGGCCAAAGCAATAAGGAAGTCGCAATCGCGCTCGACCTACAGGAAAAGACGGTAAAGCACTATATGACGATAATTATGGGAAAACTACACGCCCGCAACCGGGTTGAAGCTGCGTTAATCGCCCATGAGGTTTGGGGCCGCGCGAAATGACACGCTCCATCTGGTTCCCATTTATCGCGGTTCCATAAAGCGGAGAGATGTCTAAGCCTGATCCTTTGACGCCTTGCGCGCCTTCTTGAACGTTGCATTAGAGGCAATCGTCACCCGGTCTTGTGATGTTTCGTTGGGATACACCCAGTGTAAGAGGTAGGATGGGAATAGGATCAATTCTCCGGGCATGGGTTGGATCGACTTTTTCGCATTAAATGCAGACGCCTCCAGCAGATGCCAGTTTGGCAAATCTGTGCGCGGATCAAGAAACTCAATCTTTCCCGATGACCCAGTTTCGACATCTGGCTGGGCAACATAGTAGACACCGGACCAATGCGCGCCAGGATGAGTATGGGGTGCGTTGTAGCCGCCCGGCAGGTTGGCAATCATCCACGCCAACATTTTGGACCTAGCGCTTCTATATCCGCCTTTGCACCGATCTTCGATGTCGCAGAAAGAACCGCGTTCTCTGCATCCGACTTCAAGCCCTGGATGCATGGCAAGTCGTCATTAAACAAGTTCCCAGACTAATGCCAGCCACCTCTGTTTGACTTCAAGACGCCCTAAAATTTATACCTTAAGCGCGCTCGTTCTGCGAGAAGCTCCGGATTGAGCCCATCCGCGCCTTGCGGATTGAAGCGAAACAAGGGTGTAGAAAAGAGCTTTTCAAATTTGCGTTGTACGAGCGTATCCACTGATGTCGTCTAGTTAAATTCAATGGACTTAGGGTGTAGCAGGCAGTTGCGTTGATTTTCAGCTGCCTGCTATGAAAAGTTCAGTTTAGGACAACGTTACAGATCAGTCATCGTCTGACTCATCGCTGTCACGATCATCGTTATCGTCTGACTCATCGCTGTCACGATCATCGTTATCGTCTGACTCATCGCTGTCACGATCATCGTTATCGTCTGACTCATCGCTGTCACGATCATCGTCATCGTCTGACTCATCCGACTCATCGTCTTGAGAAATCTGAATTTCAGCGACACTGACAGTGCCATTGCCATCACGGTCGTTTCGTTTCAAGAAGCTGTTAGCGCCAGCCGCCCCAAACGCGGTTTCAAGCTCGCTCTGCGACAACTGGCCGTCACGATTACTGTCAACTTCACTAAAAGTTCGCGCTTGTGCTGCAGCTGGCATCGCCACGACAGCGCAAAGCGAGGTGGTCATAAGAAGGTGGGAAAGTTTCATGTGCGTTCTCCGGTTGCGGCCCTTGCTGGGCATGATGTCGCCAGTTTATGCGCATTGAAGACGCTCTGGATCGGCATATGCCCATACAACTAGTGCAATACGTCTGAGAGATTATCCGACTTTGGTCTGGTGAATGCTGCTGAGGACAATTTCTTACCGTACGGCCAGATGTATTAGACTACAGAGTAGAACTTCGCTGCACAGCCGTATTCAAAAACAGGTGCCCTTGCTCGTCTGAACGCGTATCCTTGCTATGATGTGCAACCTTTACTCCAACACGATGGCCCAGGACGCGATGCGACAGCTCTTCGCGGTTGACGCGCCTCATGACGCGTTCGGCAATGCGGAGCCGCTGACGGCCATCTTTCCCAAGGGCATGGCACCGATTGTTGGCGTGAACGATGACGGCAGCCGCTGGCTGCAAACCGTGCATTGGGGCTTCGTAATGCCGCAGGTTTCGAAGAAGACCGGCAAGCCAATTCAGCCTAAGGCCTTGAACAATGCGCGTGATGACAAGCTGCGCACCTCCGTCTTCTGGAAGAAGAGCTTTGAGGAACGCCGCTGTCTGATCCCCGCGACGAGCTTCTGCGAGGCGAAGGGCCTCAATCCGGCGACCTATGTGTGGTTTGGGGTGACAGGGGAGGGTGCACGGCCGCCTTTCGCCCTGGCGGGCATTTGGCGGGCCTACAAGGGCAACTACGGCGTTGGCGATTTGCGTGAGATGGTCACGAGCTCGATGGTCACCACGACACCGAATGATCTGGTGAGGGACACCCACCCAGACCGAATGCCGATGATCCTTGCACCGGATGACTACTCACAACGGCTGACCGGCACGCCTGACGAGGCCTTCTCACTCATTAAGCCATTCTCAGCCGACTGCATGGTGATTCATCAGAGCGGAGAGGGGCTGAAGTCTGATCGCGGCGGGATGACTGCCTGATCGCAGGGCCACTTGCGCGCGATCGTCAAAACGTGACGAAGTGGGTGTCTCCATCAGCAACCGGAGGACCGCTGAAGTCCTCCGCGTCCGGGATTCTACCGAAAGCAATTTTGGCACCGACATAGCCGCCAGGCACCTCTGCTGGCAGGCCCATAGACAGCGCTAGGGGGCCCAGCTTGGCGCGTAGGCTGTCCATTAGGTCACTGACCTTCTCCCACTTCGCGCGATCTGCCGTATCTTGTGCGCCACCAGACACCCCATGCGACGCCGCAAACAGATCTGTCATGATATCTGCCTCGCCAATCAGACCGTGGATCATCACGCTCACCGAGTGCGGCTGGAAGGGCAGCCTGCGCTTTGCCTCCGTAAGACCATCGCCAAGGGCACTCATGAATGTATGGTCGTCACGGGCAGGCGCAAATGACCCTTCCCAACTCCAGTGCTTGTCATCCGACCGTTGGCTCGATGAGTTCCGAGATCCACCACCTCTAAAGCTGAGTGTCAGCTTCGTTGCGCGAACATCCGCACGGCGCACGCGGCGGCCGGCGCTTTCCGTCAGAAGGCGCGCGCAGATCTTCACCTTCTCCGGGTTGCGCCAGTCCTGTGGTAACATCCGGCTGTGACCGAACATGCTCTTTTTCGTGGGTGCACGCTCAGTGTGGTAGCCGTGCAGTCCGTTCCAGAACCGCTCCCCCTCCACACTCCCCCAGATCGCCCGCGCTTGCTTCGGTGCTAGTGCCCAAAGCCCCGCGAAGTCGTGGACACCGGCCGCCTCTAGGCGCGCACGCATGCCTTTCGAGATGCCGGGCAGATCGTCGAGGTCGATATCGGTGAGAGCTTGTGGCAGATCCTCCGCCCGGATGAGCCTCACCCCATCCGGTTTGTCCCGTTCGGCAGCGATCTTTGCCAGAAGCTCGGTTGGCGCCATCCCAATTGAGCAGGTCAGCACGTCGCTAAACGCGGTCGCGAGGGCCGCCTTCAAACGGCGTGCAAGGCTCGTGGCATCGTCGCTTTCGGAGGGCAGCAAATTGCAGACGACCTCGTCGATTGATCTGACATGCGCCACGGGCACCACGGTGTCGATGACATTAAGGATGCGCTTATGCAGGCGCACGTAGACGTCGTGCCGCGCGACGACGAAGATCATTTCAGGGACAATCTCGCGCGCCTTCAGAATGGTCGCGCCGGATTTTACACCAAGTGCCTTGGCCTGACGGCTGACCGCGATGCAGCCGGTATGTAGCGAATCCAGTGGGACTACGCCAACCGGACGATCGCGCAAATCGGGGTTGAAATGCTGCTCGGCGGAGGCGAAAAAACTGTCAAAATCGAGGTAGAGCCTTTCGATGCCGCGGGCTTGGCCGTGTGAATTCTGCGTCATTGAAAGCTCCAGGCGAGGAGGGGTTATCATAGCTCTTGAAGTTGCCCGAGCAAGCCAATGAACGGCGCGATCTGCGGCGCGGCAAAAGCGGGATTGTCTGTTTCGGACCGCTTGACAGTTTAGACGTCCATAGCAGATACGGGGAACATAAAGAGAACACATGAGGAGTCGCGGATGCCCGTCCATCCCATCCATGCCCCCGTTTTGACGGGAGGGCAGGTTATCACTTTACCTATTCTGCGGGTCAGCGCTGGCTTTCCATCGCCCTCAGGCGATGACCTTGAGGACGAGATCGACCCAATAGCGTGGGTGGTGCGGCACCCATCCTCAACCTTCTGGTGGCGGGTTGAGGGTGACTGCCTCTGGGATGTCGGGATACGAGATGGCGATATCATTGCCGTTGATCGTTCTGGCAAGCGGCGGCTGGGACGCGCTGTCCTAGCTGTGGTCGAGGGGGCCGTGACGGCCAAAATCCTGCGCAAGAAGGATGGTAAGTTCTACTTGGCACCGGCCAACAGCCGGGAAGCCTATCCTGACATTGAGCTGACTGAGGACAGCGAGATCTGGGGCGTCATCGCAGGTGTCGTGCGGCGGTATGATCTGGCGTGACCCGGCCCATTGCGATCAGCGACAGCGCTAATTTTTATGTCAGCGCGGAGCGGATCTTTGACCCGATGCTGAAGAACGTGCCGGTTATTGTTCTGTCGAACAACGACGGCTGCGCCGTGGCGCGCAGCGATGAAGCCAAAGCCTTGGGCATCAAAATGGGCGAGCCCCTGCACCTGATCCGCGATAAGGTGGAAGCGCACGGCATCCGCGTATTCTCGTCGAACTACACCCTTTACGGGGACATCAGCCGACGCGTGGTGGAGGTCTACGAGGACTACACGCCCACCGTGGAAATCTATTCGATCGACGAGTGCTTTCTAGATTTCACCGGGTTCAGAGATCGCACTGCCCATGCCAAGGCGCTGCGGCGCGATGTGCTGCGCAGGGTGGGCGTGCCGGTGCGTGTCGGTATCGCGCCCACGAAGACCTTGGCGAAGTGCGCGAACGACATCGCTAAAAAGAACCCGATCTTCGCAGGCGTGCTCGACATGATGGATCAGACGCTTGCCAGTTGGCTATTGCCGCTGGTGCCCGTTGGCGACATCTGGGGGATTGGACGCAAGACGCAGGCGAAGTTGCAGGGAGTTGGCATCGGCACAGCTGCGGAGCTACGGGACATGCCGTTGCGCCAAGCTCGTGCTCTTGGCACCGTGGTGCTGGAACGCACTGTGCTAGAGCTGCAAGGAGAGCCCTGCATCGCCTTTGACGACATCGAGCCGCAACGCAAAGGCATGGCGGTCACACGATCCTCAGGCACGCCGATGACCGACTTCGATACGTTGTTCCAAGCGATCACGGCTCATGCGACGCGCGCGGCCGAGAAGCTGCGGCAGCACGGGCTCGTCGCGGGCACGCTGACCGTGTTCTTCCATACGAACCGTCACCGGCAGGACCGTCCTCAGTATGCCGGGTCGCGGTCGACCCGGTTGACGCCGATGTCGTCGGATACGTTCGACCTCGTAGGCGCAGCGAAGCGTTGCGCCTTGGCGGCTTGGCCGAAGATCGGTGCCGCATCCTACGGGTTCACAAAAGCAGGTGTGATGCTTGATGACCTACTCCCTTATGAGCAGCGACCCCTGACCCTGTTTGACGCCCAGTGCGAGGCATCACCGCGGCTGATGACGGCACTAGACGAGATCAATGTCCGGTTTGGTAAGAAGTCGATGGTTCTGGCCAGCGAGGGAATGACCCGCTCTTGGCAGCTACGGGCCGATTACCGCAGCCCGCGCTACACAACGCGGCTGACGGATTTGCCCGTTGTGCGATAGGTCGGCAGCAGAAGCAGACCTTCGCTGCGATGTATACAAAGGTCCGCTGTGCGGGGCGGTTTCAACGGGTCGACGCAACACATAGATTGAAACGCTCTGCGGGCGTTTCGTATCCCAGTTTCTTGCGCAGTCGTTCGTTGAGCTGTCTTGCAACAGCGCTGAGTTTCGCTTGGCTATGTATCGACAGATCCGTGCCTTTTGGGAAGTACTGTCGCAAGAGTCGGTTGGTATTTTCATTTGTGCCGCGCTGCCACGGCGAATGTGGGTCGCACAGGAAGACGTCGATGTCGGTAGCCAAGTTGAATGTCTTGTGCCCGGCCATCTCTGTTCAACGGTCCCAGGTCAGAGAACGATACAGCTCCTTTGGCAGCGTGCGTGACTGTTCGATCAAGGCCTGAATGACACTGTGGCTGTCTTTGTTGCCAACCTTTGCCAACATCACAAACCGCGAATGCCGCTCGACCAGGGTGGCAATGAAGCTGTTGCCAGAGCCCGCAGAGTTCCCCGGTACGGCCCGGTCATCTGCCTCTGCCGGTCTGCCTCTGCCGGTTTGTCACTGATCGAGACTGCGTCGTTAAACCGGCCCAGACCAATGCGCTTCAAGATGGCGTGGCGCGACCGACGAATGGACCGCGTTGCGGGCGGATGCGCCAGAAATTCCTTTTTAAGTACGCCACGTGTCTGGATAAACAGGCTCCGGTAAATCGTCTCGTGTGAGACCCGTTTATCGTCCTCATCGGGATGTTCGCGCATCAGCCAACCTGCGACTTGCTGTGGCGACCAGTTGCGGGTCAGCTTGGCTGATATCGCCCGGCAGAGATAGGCATTGCCTGCCAACTTGCAGGGTTTACGCTGATGGGCACGACCCTATGCGGCCGCGTCTGAAGGTGAGGCACGATACTGACTGGCTCCGCCGTTACGACTGACTTCACGGCTGATGGTCGATGTGGAACGCCTCAGGCTCCGGGCAATGGATCGCAAAGACTGATTGGCCATGAGGCCGCGCGAGATATCTTCACGGTCCACAAGCGTCAATGCCAGTCGCGATCTGCTGCGTTTGGGCGGGCGTATCCCGCCGCTGCGTTCCAGGAGCGGGTAAATCGACGACGACGCATGATCAAACAGCCGCCCGATCGAGCTCATCGACCCTCCGCGTTGCCATGGATCCCAGATCTCAGACTTCTGCTTGTCCGTGAAAATACGGGCCGACGATACTTCATCGCTTACACCCCATCTTTCACTACAGATTAAAGTCTTGCGTCGAACCGTTGAAACCGTCGGACATAGCCGACCTTCGTGCGCTCCAGACGCTAGACCAAAATTTTGCATGACCCGCTGGCCGTGCCTATCGCGCGCCGCGCGCGAGGGAAGGTGCATTCGTAGAGGCTGGGCCGCTAGTGCTTCGGAATAACTTTGTAGATCTTGAGTAAACCTGTGGTAGGTTAAACCAAGTTTATTAATACGCAAATATTAATATCCACATATTAAAACGTATTTAAGTCATCGCTACAGAAAGAATAAATTGGTGGAAGATACGCTCCAACAACCGGCTTATCGTTGGGTTGTCGTCTCGGCGTCAGCGCTCATTCTTGCGATTTCGATGGGGGCAATCGTGAACGGAATGTCTGCATTTATTGTGCCTATGCAAGACAGCTTTGGTTGGAATAGAGGTGACATCGCTCTTATTAACTTTGCTGGAATCATGGGGCTGGCTTTCGGTGGTCTTGTCATGGGGCCGCTGGCAGACCGTAAAGGCACCCGGCCGATCGTCCTGTTAGGCGTGTGTGTTTTGGGGGGGTGCTATCTGGCGGCGTCTTTCATCACATCACTTTGGCAGTTTTATGCCGTGTTCTTTGTCGCGGGCTTCTTTGGGGCCGCTGCCATCTTTCCACCATTAATGGCCGCCGTCGGAAACTGGTTTTTTGTCGGTGCCGGTGTCGCGATTGGAATTGCATCAGCTGGGCAGGCCTTGGGTCAGGGGGCTGTCCCGTTTGTTTCATCTCTGCTGATCGAAAAATTTGGTATAAGCGGAGCCTTCGCCTCAATCGGCGGCTTCATGCTGGTGACACTCATCCCTCTCACTATCCTGCTTCGTCAACCTCCGGCCCTCAACGTTGCGCAGCAAGGTATGAATGCGGAAGAAGAAAACCCAGATATTCCGACAAATGTCGTGATCGGTACGTTAAGTGCGGGGATTATTCTGTGCTGTATTTGCATGTCAGTGCCGTTAATGCACCTGGTCCCTCTTATTCAGGATCGCGGCTTTGCACCCGAAAGTGCCGGTAGTGTAATTTTCGTGATGTTGCTTGTTGCGATCCTTGGCCGGTTAGCATTTGGAAAACTGGCCGACATGATTGGCGCTGTACGTGCCTATATGACTGCGACGGCCTGGATGACACTGATGGTGTTCGGCTTTGTCTATATTGAAAACCTCTCATCTTTTTACGTCTATTCGATTGTCTATGGATTTGGGTATGCCGGTGTCATGACCGGTGTGCTGGTATCTATTCGCGTGCTTACACCTCCTTCGCGACGTGCGTCAGCGTTTGGTATTGTGACCATGTTCGGGTGGTTCGGGCATGCCATTGGCGGCTATCAAGGCGGAGCGTTGTACGATCTGACCGGGGACTACACCGCATCGTACGCTGTCGCCGCCCTTGCGGGCATTCTAAATTTGATTGTTGTAAGTCGCCTATTGCGAAGAACCAAACGCATGGATCACGGGGGCACTGTCAGAGGACCTCTTCTTGAGGAGGGCAGGGCGACCACCTAGCCTTTCTGGATGACAGAACGTTTCCCCTTTCGTTACTTCAAGACGAGCCCAGAGATCATCCGCCTGGCTGTGATGATGTATGTGCGGTTTCCGCTCTCGCTGCGGAATGTGGAAGATCTTCGACATGAACGCGGCATCGACATCAACCATGAGACGGTTCGGTTTTGGTGGAACAGATTTGGCCCGATGTTTGCCGCTGAGATCCGCCGCAGACGGGTTGACCGAATGCGGTCTGGGACACATTGGCAATGGTATCTGGATGAGGTGTTCGTGAAGATTAACGGAGAGACGCACTATCTTTGGCGGGCCGTGGATCACGAGGGGGAAATCCTGGAAAGCTTTGTTGCGAAGCGCCGTGATCGCAAGGCAGCGTTGAAATTCCTCAGGAAAGCCATGAAACGTCATGGTCGCCCACATGCCTTCGTTACCGACTGGCTACGTTCCTACGGCGCGGCGATGAAGGAGATCGGCAACGTAGACAAACAGGAAACCGGACGTTGGCTCAACAATCGAGCCGAGACCTCTTACTAGCCATTTAGGCGAACAGAGCGGGCCATGCTTCGCTTTAGGCGGATGCGAACTTTACAGAAATTCGACTCCCTCCACGCCTCAGTCCAAAACCACTTCAACGCGGAGCGCCACCTCTCTCGGCGATCAAATTTCAAGCTGAACCGCGCCGCCGCTCTGGACGAGTGGCGCGGTCTCTGCGCAGCCTAACAGATTGAGGTTTTAAGGAAACTGAGACTGGTTCGCATTCGTCTGACAGCACCCCCGATTGCTTTGATCAAAAACCTTAAAATCCAAGCGTAGGTCGTTTTCCGAGATTTAAACGAATGTTGAGTTAGAAAAAGTGCCCGATTTCCCGGGCACCTTTTTGTCATTTACGCGTTCAGAGCAGCCAAAATAATATCCGGCCGGATCGGCAAGCTTCGCATCCTCGCCCCAGTCGCGTTGTAAATTGCGTTAGCAATCGCTGGTGCGATGACCGTTGTTCCAGGCTCTCCCAGTCCGACGGGCACCTCGGTACTTTCGACGAATGCAATTTCCATTTCCGGCGTGTCGATCATCCGCAGAGGGGTGTATGATCCAAGGTTGCGGTCCGCGACATTCCCATTTTCAATCTTCGTCCCCTCATAAAGCGCAATGGACAGCCCCCAAAGTGCTGCACCTTCACATTGTGCTAGGGCGCTATCAGGATCAACGACTGTGCCACAGTCAAAGGCCAGCCACATCTTTTGTACATCAATCTCGCCGGTTTCGCGATCAATGTGCACCTGAACAGCGCCTGCCGTCCAAGTTGGCATGGAGCGCGCCTGGCCGAACGTTGTGGCAATCCCAATGGCTGTGTCAGCTGGCAATTCGGCAGTCCCATAGCCGGACATGTCTGCCACTTTTCGCAACACTGCCGCCTGTCGGGCGGCACCGCCGACGGCGTTTGGCGCAGATCCAGCGTTGTAGCCTTCTGCCTTCAGGTGCTGAAGCCGAAAATCAAGCGGGTCCGCCTCAACCTGATGTGCCGCCTCGTCCATAAAGCTTTCAACAGCAAAGTTCGTCCAGCCGGGTCCTACAGACCGCAACCATCCGGGGCGAAACGTCTTGTTTGCCAGATCGTTCGAGAGCGCCCGAACCCGGTGCGCGCCCACCGAATACCAATGGTCTGCCCCGTCAATCGCAAATGGATCGTAAGGTTCGCCGTTCACTCCTTTGGGCATGAAAGATGGCACAACGACGCCCGTTGGCCAGCCAGCGGCTGCGTGATGTTCCATACCTACAACTGCGTTATCCGTATCAAATGCCATCCGCAGCTTTTGAACGCTGGGCGAACGCGGGCTGTCGAATTGCGCATCGTCTTCACGAAAAAACACCAACTTGACCGGCTTGCCACCAAGCGCCTTGGAGGCAAGAGCCGCAGGAACGGTATAGTCGCCGTTCAAGCGTCGGCCAAACCCGCCGCCCAGCATGTAGCTTCTCATGGTGATGCGCTCCGCAGGGACGTCTAGTGCGGTCGACAGCGTTGGCAGGATAAGCGACTGCCACTGGTTGCCGGTGTGAATTTCCCAAATGCCGTCTTCGTTCTGAAATACGGTCGCGTTCACCGGTTCAAGCTGGAAGTGCAACACGGTTTGGGTGGTATATTCGGCCTCGATTACATTGGCGGCGCTGCTAAACGCGCTCGTTGTATCTGGCGTCTCGGTCGCCAAAATAGCACCCGCAGTTTCATCGGCAATCAGCGCCCGTGAATGGTCGTTGATCTCAGCCTCAGTCACACCAGCTGTCTCGCCCGCAGCCCATTCGACCTTGATCACTTGGGATGCCCACTTTGCAGCCATCAGTGTTTCACCCAACACGACAACCCAACCCGGCACCGTGCCAGACGGATCATCAAGGGTTAGCGTTTGCAAATAGCCATTCATGCCCTTTGCAGCACTGTCATCCACCGAAGTCACCGAAGACCCCAGCCGGGTTGGCGGCAACATCGGCACGCCGTAGACCATACCGTCAACTTTGGCATCCAGACCGTAGATCGCTTTGCCGTTGATCTTGTTCTCGATATCAAGGGCAGTCACGTCCTTGCCCACCAAGCGCAACTCTGAATGCGGCTTGAGGGGAAGCGCCTTTATTTCCTCTTCGGTAAAGCTGCGTGACAGACCCGCACTGACCAGTTCGGCATAGGTGATGGTGTTTGTGCCATCAGTGACCACCCCGTCACGTGCGGTACAATCAGCGGGGTCAACGCCCCACAGCTCTGCTGCGGCCTCAATCAAGGCGGTGCGGCCAGCGGCCCCCGCTTGGCGATAGACAGGCCAGCTTTGCCATACCGACCAGCTTCCGCCGGTGACCATCGTGCCCCATTTTTCGGCGCTATCCACATGGGTGATGTTGACGTCTTCCCATGCCACTTCAAGCTCGTCTGCGAGGATACGCGCGATCGCTGTGCCGACGTGCTGGCCCATTTCGGCGCGGATGATGTTAACGTTGACCTGACCTTCGCTGTCGATCCAATACCACAAGGTCGGTTCAAAAGTTTCACCGACGCTCTCGAGCGGAATGCCATCTGGCGCGGCGGGATCCATGGCAGCGGATGATGCGCGTGGAAAGCCAAAAGCCACCCCTGCAGCCGTCGTGGAAACAAGAAAGCCACGGCGGGTCAGGTCGCTTGGCTTGGCTGAATTCGTCATGCGTGAAAGCAATTTATTACCCATTTTCTTGCGCCCCTGTCATTGCGGTTGCAGCTTCGCGAACGGCTTGCCGAATGCGCGGATAGGTCATGCATCGGCACAGATTGCCCGTCATGACTGCATCGATATCATCGTCGGTCGGGGCAGGAATGTCCTGCAACAGCGCCGCTGCCTGCATGATCTGACCCGACTGGCAGTACCCGCACTGAGGCACACGCAGATTGCGCCATGCTTCTTGAACCGGGTGGTTCGCCTGATCGTCAAGGCCTTCAATAGTCGTGATCTTGGTGCCCTCAACGTCGACTAATGCTGTGATACAGGACCGCGTCGCGCGCCCGCCGACATGCACGGTGCAAGCGCCGCACATCCCGATGCCACAACCGAATTTCGTGCCAGTCAGGCCAATTTCATCGCGGATCGCCCACAAAAGTGGCGTCTCAGGATCGGCGCCAACGCTGACACTACGCCCATTAATCTCGAATTTGATCATTTTTGTATCCTTTAGTTTTAGTGTACAGCAGGCCCGCTGGCGCGAAGATCGGCAACCGTTTTGGCCAGATTTGGCCAAGCCGGTTGTCCGGCGCGATTATCGCGAAGATAGGCGGCGATTGCTGTAATTTCGGTATCGCTCAGCGCCCCACGAAAGCCCGGCATAACGACGCCGGCAATTCCCTCAGGGGCGTTCATTCCATCCAAAATAACGTGAATTAGGTTGTTGGGTGTTTCGAGGTTGGTTGCTGAGTTGATGCCCAGATCAGGCCGACCCTGACTGATTAGTGCGGTGTTGTAGTGGCACGAGGCACAGGCCGTCGCATAAAGCCGCTCGCCCAAATCACGACGGTATTGCGGGTCCGGCTGGTTTTTGCGCAAGCTGGCCAGTACGACCTCGCTTTGCGCCGGATCGTCTTCAGTCGCTCCGACTTTATCCGCCAGATAGATCGCGAGTGCGTCCAAGTCACCCTCTGGCAAGTCGCGCACGCCTTCATGCACAACGGGCCCCATTGGGCCAGCTGCAACGCCGTGATAGTTTGTCGTACCTTTCACAAGGTAAGACTTGAACTCGGAAGCCGTCCACGGGACGGAAGATGCGTTTGCGGCCGTCAGCGCCGGGGCGCTCCATTTGTCGATATCTGCCCCTGCATATTGCTCCGAGGTCTTTTCAGCACCCAGTGCGTTGCGCGGTGTGTGGCATGCGCCGCAATGCGTTAGTCCTTCGGCCAGATAGGCTCCTCGGTTCCACGCATCTGAATGATCGCTGTCGGGTTCAAAGCGCCCCAGATCCGCAAATAGTAGTTTCCAACCGGCCTGAAGGAAACGCTGGTCCAAAGGAAACGGCAACTCGTTCGGTTTCTGTACGGTCTCGATCGGTGCGACCTCTGTCATGATGTAGGCATAGATTGCGTCCACATCTTCGTCGGTCATCTTTGTGAAGTGGTCATAAGGAAATGCCGGGAACAAATGCCGCCCGTCACGGTCAACGCCTTCGTGCATCGCGCGCCGGAACGCCTCGACAGAGTAAGACCCTATGCCGGTCTCCATGGCGGGAGTAAGGTTCGTCGAATATAACGTGCCAAAGCTCGTTTGCATCGCGTAGTTTCCCGCATAGGGCTCGCCATCAGAGGCGGTATGGCAGGTCGCACAATATCCGGCCGAGGCAAGCACCCGGCCTTTTTCAACAAGCTCAGGATCAAACTCGGCGTGTTGATCTGACGTGATAGCGGCGATGGGGGATTTGTAGGCATAGACGCCGAATCCAATTGCGCCGGTAACCCCTATTGCCAACGCTCCAAGGAATATATTTTTCAACATGGGGTTAGGGTCCTTGAATGGGTAAATGCCGTGCGTCTCACGAATAAACGAATGATGCGATTGTATGGGCTAACCAGTGCACCAGCCAAAACGTTCCATGATCTCTTGAATGCTTGCCAGAATCTTCAATGTTCAAGAAACCTGACAGGCAAAGTACAGGTGCACCCTCATGGGCACTGTCAGAGCAAAATTGGTTGAGGCGGGCCGGGCGTGCAATTAGCGTCCCGGGATTATAAAACGTTCCCCCTTTCGTTACTTTAAGACGAGCCCCGAGATCATCCGCCTGGCCGTGATGATGTATGTGCGGTTTCCGTTCTCGCTGCTGAATGTGGAAGGAGCTTCCGCACGAACGCGGCATCGACATCAGCTACGAAACGGTTCGGTTTTGGTGGAACAGATTTGGCCCAACGTTTATCGTTGAGCCCCCCCTGTTTCATGAAAGCAGCCCGCTGCTTTACTTTTCCTCTTTTTCTCAGGTGGGCGGGATAGGATGATGATTTGGGATATTCACTGGAACGAAAGGCCGCTTAACTGAGTTGAGAAAATGGAACGTAAACGTGATAAGACCAGCCATTGACTGACGGTCGCGAGCCCCAAGACGATTGGAACCAACTACTGCCAAGAAATGGAGTGTGGTGACAGCCCTTGGTGCAGCCCAAATGGGACCGGGCAGTTTGTGCAAACGTCCGATATGTGTAACATAACCAATCTTTCACCAAGTCGGCACTGCACTTGCTAACGTCGCATGATCTTCAAAAGGGAGCTCACATGCCGAAAATCGTAAGCAAGTCAGAGGGTCAGGAATCCGCTGAGGGCGAAATCGAAAGATTTAAAGACGACTTAGGACCCTTTGTCGTCGCTGCCGAGACGACACGGATGGCGATGGTGTTTACGTACGCCTGCGAGACAGACAATCCGATCATCTTCGCCAACGACGCCTTTCTCGACATGACAGGTTACGAACGCGAGGAGGTCTTGGTCCAGAGCTTTAACTTTCTCATGGCCAATGTCGCGGATGAAGATGCATTGGCCCTCATCCGCGAGGAGTTCGAACACGATTCCGACACCGACAGTGAGATCCTTTACCGCCGTAAGGATGGCACCGAATTTTGGGCCGCCCTTTTCGTCAGTCCGATCCTGGACGACGATGGTAATATTATCCAACACTTTGCCTCCTTCGTGGATCTCACTGCATACAAGAACGAGCAGGCTCAGTCGCGTATGCTTATCGACGAACTGAACCACCGCGTTAAGAACACCCTCGCGACGGTTCAATCGATCGTCTCGCAGGCGGCGCGAGCGAACGCCGACCCACAGGCAATGAGGAAAGCCGTTGAGACCCGCCTGTTTGCACTTTCCCGGTCGCACGACCTGCTGACCCGCGAGAAGTGGCACAGCGCCGGGCTTTTAGATGTGATCAATGACGCGCTCGAGCCATTCGGAGCGGATGACGAACGGTCGCGCCGCGTGGAGATTACAGGCGATAAAATCCGCTTCGGACCAAAGTCGGCATTGGCGCTTGGCATCGCCTTCAACGAGTTAGCCACCAATGCTGTGAAGTATGGCGCATTCTCGAACGAAAATGGATTAATCCGGATTGAGTGGACGGTCGAGCCGTCATCGACGGGGCGGCGGCTACATCTGATCTGGACGGAAAAGGATGGACCGGCTGTGACACCACCGACGCGCAAGGGATTTGGGTCCCAAGTGATCGAGCGGGGCCTCGCACATGAATTGGGTGGCACTGTGGAGCTCGACTATCGCTCCAAAGGCGTTGTCTGCACGATGGACATTCCTGCACCCGCTTCCGACGATGAGTAATCTACTATCTGGTCGTCGCGTCCTCGTCGTTGAGGATGAATTTGTGATCCTCCTTATGATGGAGGACATCTTGGCAGATCTTGGATGCCAGTCCGTCAGTGGCGTCAGCACGGTTGCCGAAGCGGTTTCTTTGATCGAGTCAGAGTTTTTTGATGCGGCGACGCTGGACATGAATTTGGGTGGAGAAGACAGTAATCTCGTTGCTGACGCCTTGCTGAAACGGGGCGTCCCCTTCATCTTCTGCACCGGAAATAGCGAAGCCGATATGAGGGAAGGCTTTGAGGATCATGTGGTCCTTTACAAGCCGTTCCGCGAGACAGATCTGAGCAGCGCACTCACACAGCTTCTGTCATAAAAGGCTAAGCTCAATCCTATATGGGGGCGAGCCACCGGGTCTTTAGGCGTAAAATTGATAACCACTTCCAAATGACAGAATTTCGGCAAATCCCCACGGTCCTAGTATGCTTATTTGTATACGGGCAAAAGCAGATTCAGTCATTTTTCACAGTCGCCGGACTCTAGCGCCGGTAGAAAAGCACCGCGTAGCTCCATACCACTCAAACCACTTCGGAACCATGCGTTCCAGCGTGTGAGATGCTACCCAAGGGGTGTAGGTTTATTCCTATGCCCCTTTTCCTCATAAAGCCGGGCCGCAGTCTCATACATCTTGCGGGTCGAGGCGTGGGCAGTGCAAAGCACGCCATCCACAAAGTGATAGCCAAGAAAGTTGAAGCGCTTCGCGAGCCGGCCTATGAAGGTTTTGGCGGGATGCTTTTGCAATCGCAGACGTGTCAGAACCGTATTGAGCGTTGCAACCGCCCGGCGCAGTTTCCAGCGTGACGGTGCGACGATGAGAATGTCATCCATGAACCGGACGTAGAAGACGTCGCCATACTCAAATGCCTGATCGAGCTCATGAAGAAAGAACGCCGCCATCAGCGGGCTGAGTGGGCAGCCCAGCGAAATACCGCGCTCTATTTCTAGAAAGTTGCCGCCGTCACAGATGCACCGCCGCATATATTGGCTCAGCAGGTTCATCACCGCCCGGTTAGAGATATACGCATCCAGCATGTCGAGAAGAAGGTGATGGTCGACGCTGGCGTAGTAAGATTTGACGTCCGTCCGATACCGCCGCTTCCGGCCCTGAGCCGACCATCATCGGTGACCTTGGTTGCTGCGGTGCAGCCCGTCGAAACGGACTGTCGCTGCGGGTGCAAGAACTTGGCGATGCCTGATGATCCCAATGCGAGCACCCCAAGCTTGTCCGCGAGCACGCCGTGGTTTTGGCACATGGTCCCAGGCGAAAACCTGTGGCATGTTTCACAGATGAAAGAACTGCATCGAACGCTCAGGTTGCTTTACACAGGTCAAAGCCAGCGCGCTCGGCGGTTTCGCTATGCGCTGATCGTTTTCGATGCGCTGACCATAGTCTATTTCATTGCAACCGTGGCGCTGCCCACTACACCGGTTACGGCAGCAGTGAACACTGGGTTCGGCCTGCTCATAGTTCTGGACCTAGCGGCCCGGTTCTGGATCTCCGATAACTTGAGCCGGGAACTGACGCGCATCTACACCATTGCGGATCTGGTCGTCGTGCTGTCCCTGCTGCTGGCACCGCTTACCACCGAGAACTTCGCATTCCTCCGCGTGCTGCGGGGCCTGCGGCTTATCCACGCCTATCACCTGCTGCGAGACCTTCGGCAGGAGAGCCTGTTCTTTCGCCGCCACGAAGACGCGATCCTCGCCGCGGTCAACTTGTTCGCCTTCATCTTTGTGACCACTTCGTTCGTCTTCGTGCTGGCCTTCGATGAAGAGGCTGGCATCGCCGGCTATGTTGACGCGCTCTATTTCACCGTTGCGACGCTCACGACGACGGGCTTTGGCGACATCACCATGACGACAACCGGCGGAAAGCTGTTGTCAGTGTTCATTATGGTCGTGGGCGTCGCGCTTTTTGTGCAATTAGCGCGCGCCATATTCCAGCCTTCCAAGATCACGCATAAATGCCCGGAATGCGGCCTGAACCGGCACGAAACTGATGCGATTCACTGCAAGCATTGTGGCGAGCCGTTGACGATCGAGACGGAGGGGGGCACCGGGACGTGAACGCGCTAGCGTTTTTCGATCATTGCCCGTTATTGCAGCGAGTGTTCAAAAAGGGCGAGCACAAATCACTGTGTCCCAAGCCCGCGCTACTCCATGGAATGAGAGCTACGCCAAGAAATTTGGCGAAACGGCCCTAAGCGGCCCTTTGAGCAGCCCGCAGCTAACGGCAGGTTTGAGTCCATATTGACCGAATTATAGAAGTGACAAGAACAGCCCTTTTCGAGATCAAAGCTGACATCCTGTCGCCAGTCGAATGACGTCATCCACATGCTTACTGCATCGAAGCTTTCCGAAAAGAACGTCATCGACTGCGACCCAGGCAGCCTCGCTGACATCATCGTCCGCTTTCGGTTCACCGCTAATATATTCACACAGCACTGCAGCCAAGAGAAAATGGAATGTTATGAAGCCAAGTTCGTCTCGGACAATGACGTCGACATTTGTGAGATATTGCAAGGGACGGCCAATGACGCTGGTTTCTTCCCTCAATTCACGCGCTGCAGCAGAAAGGGCTGTTTCACCAAGGTCCACATGTCCGCCAGGGAAGCCCCAGAGACCGGCATCTGGTTCATTTTTCCGCCTTACTAGCAGAACCTGATCCGCGCGGACTGTCACAGCTAAAGCCGCAACCTTGGGAGCTTTCGTCACGTCTGTCAGCCTTTCCGCGCATGGCAGCGATTGGGGAGCTTTTTGTTCTATTTCAACGCTCTTAGCTTTTTATAGGCGAACATTGAAGTTAAGCAAACGAACGGCAGAACAGTCCTGCAGAGCAGACCACGGTGTATATGGTTCTTTTCGTGGCCACCTTTGCATTGGCTTTTGGTGTTGTGGCTTCTTTGAAAACAAACCTTAGCTGCAGACGCCATTATACGCATATTTGGCTGTTCGTTGATGTTTTTTCATTAATTTGAGGCCGTCACGTAGTGATCTTTTGACGTTTGTTTTTTAGGCCCCGCTAAGGATTGTTT
>Ga0209390_10003516_pt1 | contig 25226 bp, 25 predicted proteins | sample BON01_FD_187212 | JGI IMG/M metagenome (GOLD analysis project Ga0209390, IMG submission 187212) | Freshwater microbial communities from Lake Bonney liftoff mats and glacier meltwater in Antarctica - BON-01 (SPAdes) (version 2) | ecosystem: Environmental > Aquatic > Freshwater > Ice > Glacier... | reverse complement strand
CATCGTACATCGAACCGGGCAGTCCGTGGCAGAACGGCTACGTGGAGAGTTTCCACAGCCGGTTCCGCGACGAGTGCCTGGCATGTGAGTTATTCTGGAGTCTTGCCGAAGCTCGTCAGGTGATCTCAACGTGGCGAGACTGCTACAATCAGCGTCGGCCGCACAGTTCACTTGGCGACCAGACTCCTGTCGAATTCGCCCGGCAGTTTTCTGCTTCTTTCGCGTGCGCTCCAGAAGCAGAAAACGGCCCCACACCTGCGGTCAGCCTTAACCCAAACTGACTCTCATAACCGTGGTACTGAGAACTGGGGCACGCCAGACCCTTGATCCTGCGGTTTCCCTTTAGCAAAGATTCCTGACCATTCAGCCACCAAAGATATCCATAAGATGGATTCAGTTGCTGCGACGGAGATTTCATGACTTTCAAATAAGTGGCGTCGCCGACGATTGTCTGGTGAGCCCATTTGCCGTTGTTCAGGACCATCAGTCCAAAGCGAGCCAGGTGGCGACCCGATGTGACGAAGCCAAACTAATTTGCAACAACATTCCGTCCACCGATTCGAACTCGCTGAATCCACTTAGAGTCCTGCATTCCCAGTGAGCCAGTGAGCCGTCCCGTGGTTAATTCGTTGGGTGCTTTGTTTGCTGCTGCTGATACAACTTTCAGGCTTTGTGAATACGCAGTGCTGTTGTATTTCCACTGAGTACCTAGTACCTGCTTCTGCCGTAAAAGTCAGCTGCTCAGTCAGCTGCTCAGTCAGCTGCTCAGTCAGCTGCTCAGTCAGCTGCTCAGTCAGCTGCTCAGTCAGAGCCGATGTCATCGCCATGAGGTGTCGTACTGTGATTTTCCGTTCCTGCTGAACGGTTGCCTTTGACCAGCCATCACCCAGATGTTCGCTAACCAGATCGCTTAGTTTTAAGAGGCCTTTTTCCTGAGCAATACTGACCAAAATACTGATCATGCTTTTTTGAACAGACGCGACGTTTTCAATCGCTTTTCCTGCAGCATCTTTTCCGTAAAACATGGCCTAATATCGGCGGTCCGGGCTGTTTACGTGCTGATGCCGTTCGGCGATGATGCGGCCATTCAACAGTATGACGACGCTGCTTGATTGCCGTGATATCGCAAAGTCCAGCGCCGCTGCCAATGCCACAGAATTCAGGCCAACCTGTTGTGGGTCGGTGTGTTCCCATGATTTATTGTCCGTTGAAAAACAGGCTGCTGCCATATTCAGTGTCGCGACTTCCTGGCAAAGTCCCGTGGCACTGAAGGGAAAGCAAACAGCGAATGCAGGCAAATGCAAATTGAACGAATGTGATTTTCACTATCGCACTTTCGATAACAGAGCCTTAGTTGCCAGTTCTCCGGCGAAGGGCTGAAGCAAGTTATGTCAAACAATGTCGATTCGGACAAGGACGCCATCGCTAGCGCTGTTTCCTGCATCACTTGTCCGTTTTGACTGTTGAGAAACAAATTTCATAGTTCAAAAGGTGGTGTTGGCGGTCGCGACTTGGGATGAAGGGCTGAGATCAAACAACACTTCACGGTTCAGTGATTTGTTGTACCGTTGGCATTTGGACACGGAGTGAACTGGTCATGCACTGATTGCATTGCCTGAATTTCCGTTGCCTGAAGCGTGCAAGTCCACGTGGTTGGCGGCGATTTTTGCGTTAGGGCCACTTGGGATTTCGAGGTGGCGAGAATTTTAGATTCATAGGCGGCAATTGCTGCGACCTTGGTTGATCGTTCGGCTCTGATGAACATGATCGGAGCATAGTTAACTCGATTCCCAACGTTCTGATATTCACCGATCTGGACGGCTGCCTGCTTAGCAAGATCGACTATGACTGGTTGCCGGCCGAATCCACGCTGCGCCGCATACTGCGATTGGAAATTCCAGTCATTCTGAGTTCCAGTAAGACAGCTTCGGAAATGAAGCACCTTGCGAGCGAGTTGCCGATTGCCGAAGCGCCATATATTTCAGAGAACGGCGGTTATGTGCATTGGCCGCAATCGGCAGCCAACGATGACGCTCATCCTTCATCGCCCCACGATTCGACACGAGTGAATATTCTAGACCTATTGAATGAACTAAAACCGCAGTTTACGTTTCGTTCTTTCAGGGATCTTGGAATCGAGGGGGTGATGGCGGCCACTGACCTGCCTCGCGATAAAGCAGAACAGGCGATGGAACGGTTCAGCACGGAGCCTTTGTTGTGGGATGATGCAGATGCTGCTTTGGCTGTATTTCGTGAGCGTCTGGCTGTTCACAACTTTTCACTGACGAAAGGCGGTCGATTCTGGCACGTCTCCGGTCAGTCGACAAAGGGGCTTGGAATGCAGCAGGTGATACAGCGTAATCGTCAGCAGCGTTTATTGAATATTGTGACGCTTGGTATCGGTGACAGTCCGATTGACCAGAGCATGTTGGATATCGCCGATTACCCGATTGGTATTCCAACGGTCGACGGCCATTTGAATGTGACGGTAGAACTTAGCACAGGTGTTGTCGCGTCTCAGCCGGGGCCGTTCGGTTGGGCAGAAGCAGTTGGTGGAGTTCTTGATAAGCTGAATTTCGAACCATGAAGCAGCCGGTTTTCAGAAAACGGAAAAACTTAAGAGCCACATTGTTACACGTTAAAAACGATTGAACAAATCAAACATACTCGGCGATTCATCTTGAACTTGTTTGTCTTTTTTAAGTTCGCAGCGGTAGCGAATCAGTCCGGTACGCCGTGGTTTTTCGATCGCTGGCGCTGCCTTCTTGAACGGCTAAGGTCTACCTATACGGCAGAAGTTGGTTTGTGTGATCAAACATGAAGCTGACACTTCCAGAGGCCGCGTCGCAGCGCCTTCAAATGGCGATGAACTCATCGGGTGTTCATACAGACTTTAGGTGTGGTCTCAGAGCGTACTAAACAGAAAGTGACCGTAACAATGGCAGATTTTGCTCAGAACGGAATTATTGGAACGCTGCATAATCTTCGAAATCGTTCCACCGAAGAACTGGAAGCAGAGCTGGCTCAGTACTCGGCTGACACACCCATGTCGTTGGTGCTGCCGTGTCTGTATTCTTAACTGGAGGGGCCAGCCATGGGCCCATTGTTGAGGAACTTGCGAAGATACCGTATCTCAGCGAGATCATTGTCGGGCTCGACCGGGCGAACGAGTCGCAGTTTCATGCAGCTCGCAGATTCTTCAAAAGACTGCCGCAGAATTACGTCGCGCTTTGGAACGACGGTACGAGACTGCGCCATGTCGACGCGGCACTTCAGCAAGAAGGTCTTGGCGCGACAGAACCCGGAAAAGGACGCAACGTCTGGTATTGTTCGGGCTATTTTCTGGCGTCCGGAAAGTCGAAGGCCGTCGCTTTGCATGATTGCGACATTCTGACATACGACCGTTCGCTGCCCGCGAGGTTGCTGTATCCTTTGGCTCATCCGTCGTTTCATTATCAGTTCTGCAAAGGGTACTACTATCGGGCGGCCGGAGGGAAGTTGAACGGTCGTGTTTTTCGGTTGCTGGTGATTCCGCTGAGCAGTGCCCTGAAGCAGAATCTTGGAGGTAACGAGTATCTCGATTACATGGGCCGCTTCCGCTAAGCACTGGCTGGTGAATTTTCGATGCGTTCGGAAATCGTTTCTTCGTTGCGTTTTCCGAGTGACTGGGGGACTGGGGGACTGGAAACCGAGACTCTTTCTGAAATGTTTCGCAACTGCAATCTAAACCGCATCTGCCAGGTTGATGTGCCAGACAGCTACGATCACAAACATCAGTCAGTGTCAGAAGAAATCGTTCAGGAGGCCTGCATCGGATGGCTCTTGATGTCTGCAAAGCCCTGTTCCGTAAGCTGGCGGTTGAAGGCAGTGTGGCTAGTTCTGACATGCTGAGAACTCTGAAAGCTTGTTATTATCGCACGGCACTGGGCCTTGTGGATCATTGCAACAACGACGCCGTTATGAGCGGACTTGTGCTTGACTGACACCAGGCAGAAAATACGGTGGAACTGTTTAGTCGCGTTCTGCTGTCTGCCGGTGCAGAGTTTCTGAGTCGGCCTGATGAAGCTCCGTTTATCCACAACTGGTCACGCGTTGTCAGCGCGGTTCCGGATGTCCTTGAACAGATTCTTGGAGCGGTTGAAGCCGACAATGCGTGATGGGAAATAATGCTTCAGATGCGAAGCTTTGGTGATCGCGAATGTGTGACGGCTTTGGCTTCAGCCTGAAATGTTTCTTAGCTGCATTGATGTAATGTCTTCTCGGAATTCAGTTTCTGACAAAGCGACAAACATCGACCGAAACTGTTTCGGCACATCAAGGTTTTTGACGCCGAGAAACATGTGTTGCGAATTCTGCAGGACATTTCTTCCGCCGCTGACAAACTGGTGGCCGTTTTTTGCCGCAACCTCAGGGAGTCCAGCATTGCAGAATGATCGTTGTTATAGAAACGCTGATTAGGGATTCTGATGGCCGTATCAAAGCCAACCGCAAACTGGCAACGTCGGAATAGTCGCGACTTTTATTGAAGCTGCGGAGCGTTGGTGACGGCCACTCGACTTCCTGCGAATTGATTAAGGCGGCTTCTTTGTTGTTTGTCGGAAAGCAACGTTTTGCCATATTTGCCGCTGAAATCTCAAAACAAGTTCTACGCCCAGCCATTTTTCGGCAGCCTCTTTCAATTTGCGATGCCCGATGTGAAGTCGATTGAATGATCACGGAAATACGGCTACATCGATCAATTCAGATTTTGCCGTGTGGTACCATTTGCTGAAAGTACCAAAAGGGGGAAGTCTTTATCCGGAAGCGTTGGCACAGGTTGAGGTCGATGTGTTTCACGTTGATGTTCAGAAGGTAATCAGATGTTTGATGACAAACTGGCAGAAGCTCTGGCAAACGTACTGCTACAAAACGGACATAGTATCGTGTTTGCAGAAAGCTGCACGGCCGGATTGCTGTCTGCTTCAATGGCTCGAATACCGGGCGTGTCGACCGTGCTGGCTGGATCAGCTGTCGTCTATCAGGCAGAGACAAAATCGGCATGGCTGAATGTCGAACCCGATGCGCTGCAGAAGCATGGCGCTGTTAGTGAACAGGTGAGCCAGGAAATGGCGATGGGAGCTATGCTGAAAACTCCGCAGGCGACGGTTGCCGTCAGTGTGACAGGGCATTTGGGGCCAGACGCCCCGCCAGATCTGGACGGTGTGGCATGGTCGACTGTTGTGGTTGCTGAAGAAGGCGACCCCACAATTTACTCGCGGCAATTGCAACTGCGTCCCACAGTGGAAGAGGCAAATGTGGCCGGACTGGATGATTTGACTGTTAGAAGAAGGCGACAGTTTTCTGCCGTCATCGAAGTGATGGAATTCTGCTTGTGCGTCCTTAACGGTAGTGCTGAAAGCTGAGTGGCAATGCGACACGCATTCAGAAACTCATCCACATTCAGTGTTTCTTCAATCGTGTGACTGTCGTTGACGTGTGCCCGAGGGTAACAGCCCCGATCCTGCGTTGGTCACTGCGAAGATTTCAGTTTGTCCACTCTGGATCACTGTTTTCCCGGCGCCACCTGCAGCACAGTCACAGTCAGAAAGCCGATGTTCTTGCGGCGGAAAATGTCCTGATCTTCTGTGTAACCTTTGATGAGGGTGTGCCGAGCTTCGGACAAGCTGAGCCCTTCGATGTGAACTCTGCCCACCAACGGCAACTGAATATCTCCGTTTTCATCGACCGGACACGGTGTACCGATAGCCGGAGGTAAATCTCGCTCAGTGGGACACGTGACAGATGGCCTTGATGGGAACCTGTCTCGATGATAGATCTTGTTGCCCAGCAGTTGGGCAACCCACAATCCCGCAAATAGCATCGGGTACTTCAATAATTCGAAAACGTTTGTAGCAAGATCGCCGGAAATTACGGGCTTGGACTGCATGGAAAGCGAAAAAAATGAGGTCCAAAGCGGCTGGCGACATCAGCAACGGCGCGGCCGGAATTCGAGCTTCAATTGACCTCGCGATGCCTGATTCAACGTCGATAGTCTAGCTAACTTTGCTCCCGGACAACCGCACTTCGGCATCGCCGGTGGGACTTGGCTGCAGTCCATCTTTGATTAGCAGGTACAGCAACAAAGCAATCGGCCCGAGTCCCATTAACAAGGCAATCGCTACGCTCTTGCATGCGATATCCAGTTTTGGAGCGTTTCACAGAACTTTGGGAAAAATGGTATCAGCTGGCAATAATCATTGCCGGCCCTGCCGACCAATTAGCAATTATCGCGGTTTGAATTCCCGCCGTTGCTTTGAATCTGCTGAAACAGCCACGCCTTGGCGAAGGTCCACCAGCGAGACGCGGTTGCCCGGAAAATGTTTAGGGTGCTGGCAGCTTCTTCTTCTGTAAATCCCGCAAAACATCTCAGCCGGACCAGTTCTGCCTTCAAGGTTTTATCCTGCTGAAGGCGGTCAAGTACATCCTGCAACGCCAGCAGATCGGTGTCGGACGTTTCATTTTCAGCAGCGGTCTCGATGCCAGCAGTTCAACTCGCTGTAAATCTCCTCCTCGCTTCAACTGCAGTCGTCGTCGCGGCTGCTCCACGAGAATTCGTTGCATCGCCAACGCGGCCCCCCAAAGCGGCGTCGGTTCTGCCACGTGGCCCCGGCGGCTCAAACCAGACGAAGAAACGCTTCGTGCACCAGCGCGGTTGCCTGCAGTGTTTGTCCCGCACGCTCGTTTCTCACTTGAGCGGCCGCAAGACGTCGTAGCTGTTGATACACCAACGGCAGCAGATCTTCCGTACGAGCTGTCCTGGATTCGATTGCGTTCAGAATGACGGTCACGTCTGCGATGTTTGGACCTGTATGCCAGCTATGCATTGCCGTCACAGCAAATGTCAGCAGTCACGGCAAATAATGGCTGCAGGAGGTTCGGAAATCATTGCCGCCGCCGATTTGAGTCCGTCACGGAATTTCCTGTGCGATGCTGAAGTGCTTCTGTTGTAGAGCCCCAACTAAGCGTCGCACGGTGCAAACTGTTCGACCATCTTCTTTGCCGCCCGCAGGCCATCAACAGCGGCGGTGACGATTCCTCCGGCATACCCAGCACCTTCGCCGACTGGATACAAGCCGCTGATTCCCGGTATCTGCCACGACTCGCGATCACGATCAATGCGGATTGGCGAGCTGCCGCGCATCTCCGGGCCAACCAGCACCGCATCAGGTAAGTACTTGCCCTGCCATTTCTCATTCATCACCGGCAAACCTTCCTTAAGCGCCTTCAGGATGGGCGGCGGCAATAGTTCTGCCAGACTGCGAGCTTTTGTGCCGCGTTCATAGGACGAAGGTATTTTCTCGTCGGGAGACGGTGTTTTGTCATTAAGGAAGTCCATTGCTCGCTGAATCGGCGCGTGATAATTGCCGCCCGTCAAATGGAATGCAGCGGCTTCATACTTTCGTTGAAGTTCCACGCCCGCTAATGGATGGTTGCTGCCAAACAGTTCAGGTTCCAGGGTAACGACCAGCCCGCTGTTGGCGTAGGGCGAATCGTGCCGGGAATTGCTCATGCCATTGGAACAAAACATGTTTGGTTCGGACACGCTGGGAATCATAATGCCGCCGGCACACATGCAGAACGTGAATAAGTCGCGTTCGCCTTTGGCTACCAGCGAATAGTCCGCTGCTCCGAGTTGCTGCAGATATTCGGGCCGACCGTATTTGTGTTGGTTGATCAGTTCCTGAGGCTGTTCAATTCTCAGTCCCAATTGAAATGCTTTCGGCCGCAGCGGGAGTCCCGCGTTAAGTAGCATTTCGTATGAATCGCGGGCGCTGTGTCCAATGGCCAGAACGCAATGCGAACTTGGGATATATCCAGATGACGTTTCCAGTCCGCATACCTGTTCGTTGACGATACGCAGGCCTTCCAGGCGGCAGTCGAAACGATATTCACCACCCAGTGCTTCAATCTTTCGACGATAATTGCGGCAGATCATCGGCAGTTTATTGCTGCCCAGATGCGGACGATGTTCGTAAACCAATGAAGGTCGGCCGCCGCATTCCACAAAGCTTTCCAGCACCCAATCAACATCCGGACCGGTGATACGGCACGTCAGCTTTCCATCACTGAAACAGCCGGCACCGCCTTCGCCAAACAGATAGTTGTTTTCGTTATCATGGTCACCACCGGAATCGAATTTGCGAATTGCAGGAACTCGTTCCTTCACCGGTTTGCCGCGTTCAATCACGATGGGGCGATAACCTTTCAATGCCAGATAATAGGCTGCCAGCAGGCCGGCAGGTCCGGAACCTACTACCACTGGCCGCTGCGACATCTGGGCGGAGCCAGGTTGCGGATCGACAAAATCCGAATTCTGGAAGGCGTCAACAGACAGGTCAGCAGACTTTCGCGGTGCGACGCTTTCTGACTTTGTGTCCATTACCAGCGAGTAGACAAATTGCAGTTTTGACTTCTGCCGAGCGTCCAGGCTTTTTCGAATGATGCGACATGATCGCAGCTCGTCGGACTGAATGCTCAGCTTTTTGCAGACAAGTTCAGTCAATTCGGACTCCGGTACTTCGACCGGAGTCCTGAGATTTGTCACCCTAAGCAGCATGTCGAAACCGTGAACCCAGATTTGTAAACAGGCAATGATGTGATCAGTTTTGACAGAATCTAACATTCCGCGGCCGAACATTCACGGAAGAACGCGTTCCTTTACATGTCTTAATCCGTTCTGCTCTGCCTTCTTGCCTGATTGTTCTCAGTCCTTGAAAGGCTATGAATTGCTTCTACCGGGAACTGTACATTTGAATATGGCTGTTGTTAAATAATGCGCAGCTAGGTTTATTTCGATTTTGCGTGGGGTGTTGTGTTTTAGCAACATCCGCATTCAGGCATTTTACTCACGTTCGTCAGGGCGGGCAAAACCGCGTGTTAGAGTTCCCATTGCAGACGTCGGTCCAGTGGTCGGCGGTTCGTTTCTCAGGGGTCGTTCCGGGTTTGAAGTTACGCTGATGCAGGCACCAACTGTCGCCAACCAGTTTCTTGAACTGCTGGAGAAAAGCGAACTGCTTTCTGCAGGTCAGGTGCGCAAGGCGGTTGAGCAGTTTGAAATCAGCGATTTAATGACCCCGGAACAGGTCGCCCGAAAACTTGTTAAGGCTCGCGTGCTGACTCCGTTTCAGGCAGAACGACTGCTGGAAGGACGATATCGCGGCTTCGTGATTGACGGATATCGCGTTCGCGAAGTTCTCGGTGTGGGCGGAATGGGTTGCGTCTACATTGCCGAAGACCGCGATCGAACTCGCAAGGTTGCGTTAAAGGTCATGAGCAGCCAGCATGCTCTGGATCCCGGTATGCTGACGCGAATGAAACTGGAAGCGGAAGCCGGTATGCTGATCCAGCATCCGAATGTCATCGAAACCTACGGGATCGACAGCACAGGTGCCGTCCACTATATGGTCATGGAACTTCTGCGAGGCATCAGTCTGCATGAACTGGTGGCGATATACGGGCCTCTAAAATGGGGCATGGCCAGTGACATGTTTCGACAGATCGCCAAAGGGCTCCAGGCGGCTCACAGCAAAGGTATAATTCACCGAGACATCAAGCCCGCCAATATACTGGTTTCGGCAGAAGGCGTGGCCAAACTGCTGGACTTCGGCCTTGCGAAAATTGACAAGAATGCGGGAGCCGAAGGCGACGAATTTTCATTGGCCATGATCTTTGGGCACGATTGCCTGGGTACGCCGGATTACATCGCACCGGAACAGGCCGCTGATAGCAGCAGCGTGGATGTTACGGCTGATATTTATAGCTTGGGTTGCACTTTCTACGTGGCATTGACTGGTCGGGTTCCATTTCCATACAAACGAAATTCGGCGAAGATTGAAGCTCATAAAATTGAAACGGCTCGCCCAATCAGCGAAATTCGACGAGATGTTCCGGACGAACTGATCCAAATCATCGAAAAGATGATGGCCAAGTTGCCTGCCGATCGATTTCAGTCTGCTGCGGAAGTTGTGGATGCTTTAAAGCCCTACGCAAAACGCCGTCCGGTCGTGTTCGACTTTCGGCAGTTAGTTACATTGCGGGCTAAACAGGCACGGGATAAAGACGCTGCGGCAGAAAAAGGACGACGGACGAAGACTTCAAATTCGTCCATCACTTCCGCTGCCGGCTGGTTAAATAATCCCAGCCATCACCTGCGATCTGAAATCGATACCTTTGCCGCCGAAGATACGCCTGCTGTCAGGCAATTCGCACCACCACTGCCAAAGACTGAAAAGAAAACGGCCCCAACGTCGAGCCCCAGAATCGAAGTGCCAGCACGTGCAAACGTACCCCAAGGCTGGGCGCTGCGTGTGCTGAAGTCTAAGCGCCAGGTTTCTGTGACCCGTGTCAAAACTCGCATTGGTGCAGCAACTGAATGTGAACTGCAACTTCCGGGTACCGCCATTGATTCACGCCAGTGCTATGTTGAATACGACGGCGCCGGGTGGCAGCTGCATCAGGAATCTCGCAGACACCCAACGTTTGTAAACGGCAAGCCCGAATCTCACAAAGAACTCAAGCATCGTTTCCAAGTCACTTTCAGCGATGGCAGCGGTTTTGAACTGGTTCAGCTTTCTGAAATTGGTGCCGCAAAAAAACGTCGGCGCAGGATGTTGATTGTGGTGTCGCTTGCGGCAGTCGCTGCCATCACAACGGTGATTGTTATGTCGGTGTTTTGACCAACGACTTCGCCTATCGCGGTCGACTGAGGTTCCGCTAAAGGCGGTCTTGAAATCGCAAAATTACGAGCCCGCGGCGCGCAAGTGAATTCAGTCATTGCAAAATTCATTCAATCATCGTACTCGCATTGAGAAGTTCGGCCGAGCGGTTTTCGGAACGCCTCTGGCAATCTAAGGCAGGTTGCATTCGCAGAACGTCGTGGCTGTGGTATTGCGTCACGGGATCGAATTGTTGTGCGACGACTGACGCAGTCAGTTGAACGATGCGTCCGTCTTTGTATTTGTGGGTCGCAGCGGAATGAGTGGCACCAGCCGAGCGTAGGACCGAAGTCCTTTGTCAATGCCCGCCTTTCGACCCAGCGTTCGATTCTGCCACCAAACTCGAACCCACGTATTCGAGTAGTGCTACGGCGAATCGGGTCGTCGAACTGTTTGACGCGTTGGGCCCTGTTATTGATTTGCTTCGAAACGCACGCACTTTCTAATTCCCGTGTGACCGGTTCCCTCTGGAACCTAAGACTTTCTGTCGATCGGACCCGACACCAGCATCTTCTGGGCACATGCGTTCTGTTGTGCTTTAACAAAACGCAACGAGTTGACTTGTTTTTGTCAAAATGACAATGCGATGAAGTCCGTTCTAACCGTGAGTTGCAAACAATTCCTTACCGGAACCGCCGACATGTGCATCTTTTGCTAACCGGTATTGTCTGCCGAATGGCTTAAGTTGTTTTGCAGTAGGTGGTTGTGACTCAATATTCGTGTTTTGGTGGGGTTGAGTCATTTTTGGCACACCATTGGCAATAGTAATATCACAGTGACAACGAATGATTCTGTTCAACAACAACAGAATTGTATTTCTGGACGAACAACTTTCACAAGGGATTGAGAACCATGTTAGTACTGACACGAAAAGCAGCAGAAACAATCCAGATTGGCGACGACATTGTAATCAAAGTGATTAAGACTGCTCGGGGCACCGTAAAGATCGGAATCGAAGCTCCTGGCGACGTGCGAGTGATCCGCGGTGAGCTTCTGGATGGCCTTATACATCCAGAACCTGCTGTGACAAAGCTGGCAAAACACTTCAGTGTGTTGTCAGAGCAATACCCACGCGTTGCATGAAGCCAGGCACATTTGCGATAGCGGAACAGTCTGCGACGACTCAGAACAAACAATACAGGGCGGCTCTGAGAGTCTGCCTCACAAACCACCCAAGAAGGAGTAATGGACATGACGACCCGAACTAATAATTTGCTGACGATCGTTGCGTTGGTGCTGAGTGCATCTTCTGCGATGGCTCAGTATTCGAATACGCCGTATCAATGCCCGAACGGCGAATGCGGTCTACGATCAACTTCCGGCAATCTGTCGCTCAGTAGCAACTACCCGGCGCCTGGACAGTATCCGGCGAACAATCAATATTCTCAGGATCGCTACAGTTATCCTGCCAGCCGTTACGACCAGCCAGTGTACAACCAGCCGAGCTATGCACAACCGGGATACAACACTGGCGTGAATGACGTCTATCCCGCTTCGCGGAACAATTCGATGGGCTATCCGGCCCTGCGTGACGAATTGCGAAGTCGCTATGATGATGGTGGAGGGTTGATCGGTCAGCGGACTGATGAGTATCGTTCACGACTTGACGACGCCGTTGATAGTTCGTTCCGCACTCCGATTGTTGATGAGTATCGAAATCGTGGGCGAGAATTCGATGGCGGATATGGTGGTAGCTATTCAGAACCTGGCAGCCTGGGCAACAGTCGCCAGCGCGGTTCACGCATGGGCAGCCGGGGGCGATTGGCCGATCCGTTTCGCCTACCTAATTATGACGGTTCACAGAATGACCGTCAGTATCAGAATGCTCCTTTGTCTCGTGAGAATCGTTCGAACGCGGACTTTGAAACTCGATACCGCATTCCGGTTGGACAGGTTGATTACTCTTCACCACGTGACAACTATACTTCTCCATTCCATGATCGATCTCTGCCTCAGCAGCAGCGACCAACCAATTACTCACCAGACGACTATTCACCACTATCGGATTATCGTGCCCCGCTAAATGATCTCGGTGACCGGATGCAACCGGGGTTCGACCCGCTGACTCCACCACTACCTCGTCGAAGCGATGGCAACGAAGCCGAGTCGATTTTTAAGGAGATTTCAGCACGATACGGCAATCCAGTAAACGTCCGATCCGTGCAGGCGATGACCAGCAGTCAGGCATTGCAGTTGTACCGCGAAGTGTCGCAGCAGACCGACCAGCGTCACCTTGAACCAAGTAGTTACGATCTTCGTGTGCGACGTGGTCTTCGCAACATCGGTCTTGCTCTGGAAAATCCAGCATTCATGCAGTCACTGGGGATTACTGCAGATTCTTTTCGAGTGGACGGGTTCCGAACAACGCTGTCTCGTATTGCAGAACAGATGCGAGTGACTGATTACAGCAGTGCTCAGAACGTGGTGCAGGCTGTAATGCAGGAAGCGCAAAACGTTCCCGGGCTGACACCAACAATAGTTGCATTCGAATTCTCAAATGCCACCATTGATACGCTGGACAAGTTTTCCGCTCTGGAACCGAAAGAACCTGGTCGAGGTGCTGCAATGGACCTGCAACAGGCCGAAAAGGTCAGAACGGCTGGTTTGGAAAGCGAAATCGTGGGAGTCGGCGTAGAAGTGAAGCTACATGAAAATGGTTTGCTGATCATGAAGGCTCTGCGAGGCGGGCCGGCAACTGAAGCGGGTTTGCAGTCGGGTGATGTAATCACAGCTATTGATCGGCACAGCATTATTGGAATGCCAATGGCAAACAGCGTGGATCTGATGAAAGGCAACGCTGGAAGTTCGATGACGTTGCAGGTTGCTCGAAACGGCTCACGCCCCAGCGACGTGACACTGGTTCGTCGCCGAGTGCAGATCTTCACCGTTAACGATGCTCGCATTCTTCCAAACACCAACAAAGTGGCTTACATGAGCCTGAGTCAGTTTGGGGCGAAGTCGACCGAGGAAATGGATCAGGCTCTGAACCAGATGTACAACAGCGGCATGCAGTCTCTTATTCTTGACCTGCGAGGTAACCCCGGTGGTTTGCTAAATGTCTGTGTGGACATCACAAATCGGTTTCTTCCATGCGGCACGATTGTCTCAACCAAAGGTCGACTGTCTTCTGATAACATGCTGGAAACAGCGACGTTTGATCGAACATGGAGCACGCCGATTGTGGTTTTGATTGACGGGGATAGTGCCAGTGCGAGCGAAATTTTTGCCGCCGCTATTCAGGACAACAAGCGAGGTGTCGTTGTTGGAGAAAGAAGCTATGGAAAGGGAACTGTTCAGACTCACTTTCCGCTGAACAGCATTAGCGGAAACCTGCGATTGACGACGGCTCGGTTTTACAGCCCCAACGGCAAGGCCATGTCTGGCCAGGGTGTAACTCCGGACGTTCGAATTGAAGACGCAGACGGGCCAGCCAACGGCGATCAGGTTCTTGAGGAAGCTCTGAAGATTGCTCAAAGTCAGCGTTTGCGAGACATCGCTGAGGCTGCGAAGCAGTGTCGGCCATCTGCTTCTGTTCCCGTGCAACGCAACAGTTTCAACCGGGATCTGTTTGACATGGTTTCTCCGAAGACAGTCATGCAATAGTGACTAATGTAAAAGTCGGCCATAAACATGTGGACCACGATGGCTCAAAGGCCACAAACTTCCACCACCTGGTTCTCAAGAGGAGGCCCAACTGTGATCGTGTTACAAACCGCCGAAAAATCTGATAACTCATAACCGGTTGATTTTCGAAAGAAGATCCACCGGTTTTGCGTTAACGGTTCGAACAAAACGCGACGAAAATTTAGTCAATTTGCCATTCAGATATGCGGCGTTCATGCAAATTACGTTTGATTGCATTGAGGCAGGTTCTGCACGCGGGATCTTGAAGCGTTTTACGTTGACTCGTGGCCCCGAACGACACGTTTTGTCGCATAAACTCGGTTTCGCATCAGCCAGCTGTTTCTGCGAGTTGCTCTATGCCGCCAGCGTCCGTTGGTGAGAACGATAATTTCATGGTGCAAATTCCCCGGAAATTTCTCTGCCGAGACGTGATTTGGCTTTCGCACAGCAAAGTTGGTCTCGCGGTTAGGTCGCGCGATTATATAAAATCGCGACAGCGACGAGGCTCGGTTTTGCCGTGATGGATTTAGACGGTCGCACTGAGTGCATCAACAAGACGTAAACAGAGAATGGAATTTAGGCATGTTTGGCACGGAAGCTAGATCAAAACGTCAACTGCAACGCGCGACAGAACTGTTTGAATTTCTGCGAGGTCGCCTGAATTCTCCGATTTCTGTGCGGTTGTGGGACGGAAGTGTTGTCCCGCTTGGCGAAAATGCCAGCCCTGATCTTCAGATTACGATTTCCGGCCCTGGAGTCATCGGTACTCTGCTGCGGCGTCCCAAGGCAGATACATTACTGCGGCTTTATGCTCGAGGGGCAATTGGATATAGCGGTGCCGACCTGGTGAGTCTAATTGAAATCGCTCGCGTTAAGAACAGTCGCCGAAAGTCCAAAGGTCTGCCTCTGGGATTAATCGCTCGATTCGTTTCGACCTTCCTGTTTGCCAAAGGTGAGGCGACTGAAGTTGAGCATTGCTTCAAGGGCGACGAAACCGGACTAAAACGCGAGCAGAAAGACAACAAGGATTTTATCCAGTTTCATTACGACGTCAGCAACGAGTTCTACAAGCTGTTTCTTGATGAGAACATGTTGTACAGCTGCGGCTATTTTCACGATTGGAATGATTCGCTGGAACAGGCACAGGTTAATAAACTGGAGATGATCTGCCGAAAGCTACAGCTCAAAAAGGGCGAGCGGATGCTGGATATCGGTTGTGGCTGGGGAGCTTTGATTTGCCACGCGGCGAAAAACTATGGTGTAATCGCTCATGGAATTACGCTGTCTGAAGAACAGCTGGCTTTGACAAAGCAGAAGATTGCAAAGTTGGGACTGGAAGGTCAGGTGACCGCTGAGCTAAAAGACTATGCGTACGTGGAAGGCCCATTCGACAAGATTTCAAGCATCGGCATGGTGGAACATGTTGGGATCGACAACATGGCCGGATACATGGCCAAAGTCGCGTCACTGCTGACAGATCGAGGCATCTTCCTGAATCATGGTATCACTCGACCGGGCAAGCTGACGGATAAAGCCTTCCGGAAAATGTCTCCCGAACGTCGTTTGCTGGCGACATATATTTTCCCCGGTGGTGAACTGGATCATTTGGGCCACATGGTTCAATGCATGGAGAGCAAAGGGTTTGACGTGCATGATGTCGAAGGCTGGCGTGATCATTATTCGCTGACATGCAGGCACTGGTGCCAACGTCTCGAAGCCAATCGCGAAGAGGCCATTCGTCAGATCGGCGAAGAAAAATATCGTATGTGGACACTGTATCTGGCGGGCTGTGTGTTTGCTCTTGGCGATGGCGGTGCCAGAATTTATCAAACCGTGGCGACCCGGCAGAAAGCCAAGGGGCTTTCTGGAATGCCGTGTACGCGAGAGCACCTGTATCAGGATAGCGTTGAAGACGTCGTGCCTCAGAAATATGGTCGAGCGGCTTAGGTCAGACAATAAGTGTTCACGCTACCGAGTGCTGACGGCGACAGGAAATCTCTGTCTTAGTCTGTCTTAGTCTGTCTTAGTCTGTCTTAGTCTGTCGAACTGAAGCTGGTTGGTTGCGGCCAGAGGATTCAACGTTCTCACGTCGTGGTCGATGATTACGATCTTCTGCCAGATCTTGCGGCTGAGACCGGTGGTCAGGGTTTCAATGTCGTTGACCGCTCCAACAACAACCGGGTCTGGCAGGCTTTGAGCATAGAGTGCGGCCAGTTTGCCAATCAGAGCCAGCATTTCGCTGCAATAGTCTAGGTATCGTGTCAGCTGAAATGGTGTCAGCAGGCGTTTCGGAGACGACTTTGTCGGTGTTGCGTCTGCCGTGAGTATGTGGTTGGGGTCTTTGGTCAGCTGATGCATGTCGATCACGTGAGCTAGCGCCCGCAGATCGTGCAGCACCTGCAGAGACCGAGTTCGCTTGATGCGTGCTTCCAGACTGAACAGAAATAGCAACGCGGCGCCGATGATAATCACTTCGTTTAAAGCAGACTCCAGAATGCCGACTGCTTCCGCCGCTCCCATTTGTTCGTCTTTGCCATGCACCAGTTCACTGATTCCGTATCCAATCAGCAGCACGCTCAGGAAAATCACGAAAGCGACCACTGCACGCAGACCTCGATGAGGGCGTTCGATCCACTCAATTCGCTTTTTCGATTCTCCAGCGATGTCGCATAATTCGGCCGCGACTCCTGCCAGGCTGGACTGGGCAAAGCGTTCCAGTATTCGGTTTCTGAGGACTTGCAGTGTTGAGATTGTTTTTTCCGCGTCGAGCTGTCGGTAGTTCGTTGTTGGCAATTTCTAAATCCGATTGGGTAAAGCTTCAAACATTACGCCCGGCATTTGAGAGCTCAGTTTCGGGCCTTCATAATCCAGTAGTTCAAATTCTGAATAGATGTTTGTTTTCTCGGTCGAATCTGTTGTTCCTCGAAACAATGGTTTCGCAATCAACAATGACTCCACAACAATCTGCGAGTCAGAAAGTTCTACCAACTGATTCAGGGAACGATCAAATGCAACAACCGGATGAACGTCAGGTGGAACAATTGTCGGATTTCCACGTTCCGGCAAAAGGAATTCGACTTTCGCTCGATTCATTGGCCAGTTTTCAGGACCGGCGACTCGGATAATAGCTAATGACGGTGCGATGACGGATTCTCCGCATTGCAGTTGAATACGCAAATTTTCCGGTCGAGCTGTTTCGCTTACGATATCCAGAAACCCAGTGCCGCCAACCTGAGTGACATGGCTGACGGCAAAGTTTAGATTTACGTCGGCCGAGCTTGTCACGTCGCAGCGAATTCCTGCCCCGGTTTTTGTAAACAGGACGTTGTCAAATTCACAGCGTTCCGGAACTTTGCTCAGCCAGAGCCCGTAGCCGGATCCGTTCAGCACGCAGTCTTTTAGGGAAACGACTCGTGCCGTTCCGCTGGAAGGCTGCCACCGGACACTGGTGGCAAGATTGCTGGTTGAAATTGATTCCACAACGCAGTGCCGCATCGACAGCACATCGCATTCGCATTGAATTGTTGGTAGCGGTTCGCTTGTGCGCGTTGTTCTACTGGTTCTCACCTGCACGTTGCTGACAATCACTTGAGTCGCATTGATGATCCACGAATCATCTGCCAGTAAAACAGCGGCAGCGTCACCTGTGGTTTCGATGTGGATTACACCGGCAAACTTGAGGTCACGAGCTTTGTAGGTCGTCCCCGAGATCAGTGAAACGACTCCGGCGGGATCCGGCAAAGGAATGAATTCAGGGCCACTGTCTACCTGTGCGGTATCTGGAACGGGCTGGTCGCTGGCCGCGATATTAGTCCCATCACTATTGGCCAGGGATGGGGTGTTAGTACCGCTTCGCGTAAATTGCAGGGGCAAGGGGACGAGTCCGCGGCTGACACCATACGCCGCAAACGCCGACACCATAATCAGTACGGCGGCGGATGTTGGCAGGCTGCTTCGCCACCAGCTTTTCGCGTAGCCGGATGTTCGCGTAGTTCTTTGAAACGAGCGGTCGGGCATTCGTTTTAGTAGTGATCGCGTGGCGGAAGTGCCCCCTCGACTTTGCAGGTTCCACTCCCGCAATGCTGCTTCACAGGAAGCTGGTCGCAACTGCGGACTGCGCCGAGTAAAACTGTGGATCAATCGCGCCATTCCGTCGGGGCAGTCCGGCACCAGAGTTCTGACATCGGGAATGTCGTGTTCTTTGCCCTTGAGAAGTCGTGTCACCGGGTCGGCGGACAGAAACACGGGGCGTGACGTTAGTAACTGCCACAGCACGCAACCTATAGAATATAGTTCGCTTCTGGAATCGACGTGTGCTCCGGTTCCGACAAGTTCCGGCGCGGTTGTTTCCACATCGCGAAGTCGCTGTGCTGCCGTAAATGACAATGTGGGATTGAACAGTCGGGCGATAAACGGCGAAACCAAAACAGTGCTGCCATCGTGCTGCAGCCGCACGTTTCTAAGTACTATTTCGCCATGCTGCAGCTGATGGGCTTCCAGCCAGCTGGCCGCTTCCAGCAACTGCCGACCGATTTCAGAGACGGCAGCAGATGGAATCCGTCCGCCTCGCACCAAAAGATCATCAGCCGACCACCCAGCGACAAAGCGACTCATCATGAATGCGTCTTCATGGTCTTCAACGTTCACCCGATTTGGAAGGCAGATAGACGCCGGCGCGGAACGCCGAATATCCTCAAGCCGTTGAAGCAACTTAGTCAGCTGCGAGTGAACGCGCTCCGAGAGCTTGCCTGTTTGTGAGTTCAAATGGCGAATTGTAATGGTTTGGTTGTTAGGCCGATTCCAGCCCGCAAACGTACTTTGGCCAATCGCGTTGGTCAGAAGATATTCGCCAACCTTCAATCTGTCCGGCGTGGACGACTGCAGAACATCAGCCTGCCAGGCCGTCAGTACATTGCGTTGAACCAGAGCATCTATCCAGACGGAATCAAAATCAGGCAGATTCTGAGCCAGGTTTCTCACGGCCGGTTCACATTGCTCCAAATCACGACGCGTGCAGAGCCGCAGTCGCGAGAGCAATTGTATCAGGTTTTCGGAGGGTGTTCGCATCCGTGCGTTTCTTCTGGAATATAGCTAAGTCACCCGACCGGTCTCGTGCATTTTCTCAGACGGTCACATCGCTCAACCCGTGTCCAGATTATCAGCAAATTCTCCAACGCCCACAAGCCACTTCCGATTTGATGCACGGAGCCACGTTCCTTGAAAACCGGAAAACGATAGTCATCCACGAACGCTTCGTTAGCAAGTGGATTTCAGAGATTGAGGGACTTACTCGTTTGTCTCGCGTGACTGTAGGCTGTGTAGCGTGAAAACCAAGCGCCGGGGGCTGAACACAGTCAGGTGATTCCGGCGACGAAATCGGAGCGAGCGGGCGGTTGGTCCAGAATTCGCCATTACTATTCTTTGACGGCGGATTTCGCGAATGCCAGAAATTCCTCTTCAACCACTTTTACCTGATCAGCTGGGCCGGTCAGTTTTATGAAATAGCCCTGGTCTGACAAAGGAACAATAAACCCCAGCATCCGCCAGCCGTCCTGAGCTGCCTGACCGAATCCTCCGGCAAAGCGACCTTCCATGTCGATCAGTGAAGAATCAGTATCTGCGATGCGAATTGTTTCCAGAATCTCCGGACGTGATGCTTCGATTTGTCCCCGCCAACGGTCGATGTTAGCTTCGACTCCGCCGCCAGACCGCGATAGTGTCAGAGTGACTTCCGGTGCACTGGCCATTGTGAACCGTGCTGAAATGATACCCATCTGCATTTGCGACAACGCAACCTTCTTCCAGTTAGCTGGCACTAAAAATTCCAGGCCATCAAACGGTTGTCGCTCGCTGGTTGCGACCGAAGGGCTTTCTTGAACAGCGTCTTTTGCTGTGGCTGCCAGAGCGTCGGCGGTCATCGTCGGCGGCGGCGGTGGCCCTGGTTCACCTTTCGAGCAACCGCAAACGGCAGCGCAAAATAATAAAGCAGTTAGGGGGCGGGCTGACGCGTTATCAAAAAGTTTCATCTGATCTGGATTCTCAGTTAGTGATTGACAGGTTGGTGTTTCGGCAACTTACAGAAACACAGGGCAGTTTTGGTCGCGTTTGCAACTAAGTCATCGATTTAGCCACTAGGGGAATTCGTGAATAGTCTGTCCGTTCCCCGAGCCTCAAGGATTTGGCTAAAAAAAGAACGGGAGGTACGAAGAAGCGGAATGTTGAGACACAACTTTAGACCCACGCGTCGTTTGCGGCCACAGACACAGAGTGTAACACTCGAATCCGCGCAATGGCAGCAGATGCCATACATCAACGCTCGATTTGTTGACTCAACAGTATCTGAGCTATGCGATACCGATGCGCGAGCAAACAATCGAAGTCGCCTTCTACATGAGATGGATCATGGCTCTGCGTTATTCAGCGTGACCATCGGCAGCTTGCTTCAGTTATGAAGTTTACCGTTGCGATAACGGACGCTAACGCGATTCAGAAAATGCAGTTCGCCGATGCTAAGTGAATCTCGACCGCCCTGGTGCAACTTCAGCAGGATTTCATCCACCTGCTGTTCTTCGCGTTCGCGTTCTTCCTGCTCTCGAAGTTGACGTTCGACTTCGCGTTGGTCTCGCCAACGACCCAGCACATCAGCATTCGTTTCGTAGTCTGATTCGTGCGTCTCGTTGTACTCAGCCCATGATTCCGAGAAGCTGGCTTCGTCGTCGTCTTCGTCGTCTTCGATAAGGTCGTAACCCGAGTATTCGTCGGCGGGGCTGGTGATTTCGTACCATCGAAGATTTTCGTGAATCTGCAATACCAGCACGAATGCGGCACAGGTTACCAGAGCGCTGGAATCAAAAACAAATCCCGTAAATATTCCCAGCAGGCCAAATACAAGCCCAAGCCTGATCATCAGGTCGCGGCTTTCGGATTCCGAAAATCGAGTTGATAGATAGGTTCTCAGTAGAATGCCGGAATCAAACGGGCTAACGGGAATCAGGTTCGCAAGAAACACAGCCCAGTTGGCAAGAAACGCGACTCGCCATGCCGTAGTCACCAGCGATTCTCCGTTGGGAATTAAGAACTCACCAAATGGATTCAGCAGCAAGGCGACTTGATCGGTGGTCAACGTCAACGTGCAACTGAGTGCCAGCAACAGGTTTACCAGAGGCCCCGCCATCATCGTCTGGATATGAGGCTGAAGATGCCCGCGAACGAAAGGTTCCTTGAGTCCGCCCAACGGCCACAGGCTCATTTCTTCCATGTCCCCGCCAGCCGAACGAGCAACCACAAGGTGCATTAGCTCGTGAATCAACACGCTGAAAAGCAGAATGCCGGTCGCCATCAGGCCGAACAGCAGATTCTGCCGCCACATGCAGGCGAGTGCCAGTACTGGGAAGAACAAGCTGATTTTCAGCCGCGTCCCGGCAAGTCTTCCGGCCGGAAAAGCGAACGTAAGGATTGTATCGGTGGCATACATAAACCGAATTGTAACACTGCCGATGCGCGTTGAAAGAAAGAACACGGTGATTTTTGGCAACTGAATGTTCAGATTTCTGAACATCTAAAAGTACACGATTATCGCTTGACTGGCTGAAAACATTTTGGTCTGAAACCCCAACCGCGTTTGACGACTGTTGCAGGTTGGCTACGATGCTTGCTCAACAAACAATCTAACGTCTGTGGATTTCCTGTGAATTCAGGCTTCACGGCGATCAATTAATTACAAACAGAGAGCTTCGTTATCATGGATCAGGACCAGATTCTTTTAGATGCTGAAGAACGCATGGAAAAAGCCATTGAGCATATGACTTCTTCAATGGGCGGAATTCGCACAGGTCGAGCAAACCCTGGACTCGTGGATTCGGTAAAAATCGATTACTACGGATCGCCCACTCCGCTGAAACAGATAGCCAACGTCAGCGTGCCAGAACCTCAGCAGATTATGATCCGTCCGTTCGATATTTCCACACTCGGTGAAATCGCGAAGTCGATTCAGAACAGCGATCTGGGAATGGCTCCCAACAACGATGGGCGCGTGATTCGTCTGAATGTACCTCCGTTGTCCACTGAGCGTCGTCAGCAAATGGCCAGCCGCGTGAAGGAACTGGCGGAAGAAGCTCGCGTGTCAATTCGCAACATCCGTCGTGATGCCAACAAACAGGCAGATCAGGCAGAAAAGGCCAAGGCCATGACCGAAGATGATCGCGATCAGACAAAAGACAAAGTGCAGGAATTGACGAAAAAGTTCGAGAGCACTGTCAACAAAGTCGCCGAATCGAAAGAAAAGGAAGTCATGGAGAACTGATTGTTTGTTCACCCGCGAACTACACAATTCAGCAATCATCTCGACGTCCCGAATGCTCCCGGCAATCGGGATTTTTCATGGGTCACGCTTTGTTTCGCGGTCACGTTGTTGCTGACCGTATGCATAGAGGCTGTTCAATTCGCGTTCAGTCGTACAGGACAGATTGCTGATGTCCGAGTATCGACGTTTAGACTTCACACCTCATCCGTCGTGTCTCACACGGCGCGTGCAACGAAAGCGACCGTAATGAAAATGAAATCGATCTCTGGGTTTCTCGTCACGGTTTGTCTGTTGTCTCCCATGAGTTCCGCGAAGGAATTCAAATTGTACTATCTCGGCGGCCAGTCCAATATGGATGGATATGGCTACGTCAAAGATCTGTCGGGTTCAGACGCGGAGCCAGTGAATGGCGTAATGCTCTTTCATGGTAACCAAGGCCCGGATGCTCACGCGGTGGATGGTCGAGGTCTATGGACCGAATTGAAGCCGGGTAATGGAACGGGTTTCCGCTCCGACGGCATCGAAAATACATTTTCGAATCGTTTCGGAATCGAACTTTCGTTTGCACGTCGATTGCGTGAACTGGATCCGACTTCGAATATCGCCATTGTTAAGTACTCTCGAGGCGGCACATCGATTTCAGCAAACGCCCCGGCTGCGATTACATTTGGTTGCTGGGAACCCGATTTTCATCACGATAAGCCATTCGGCAACATTAACCAGTATGACCATTTTCTGGCCACGCTTAACAATGCATTTGCCGTTCAGGACATTGATGGAGACGGAGAAGCGGATAAGCTTGTTCCTCAGGGAATTGTCTGGATGCAGGGGGAAAGCGACGCAAGCAGTCAGCAGGTTGCCGAACAGTATGAGGCCAATCTGAAGCGGCTGATGGACATGGTTCGTGCGGCTTTGCGAAAAGACGATTTGCGTGTGGTCATCGGTCGGATTTCAGATTCCGGCAAAGATGGCTACATGAACGACAAGGCAGATGGCAAGGTCTGGGAGTTTGGTGATATTGTTCGGGCAGCTCAGGCTAATTTTGCAAAGACCGACGAGAATGCTGCAATGGTCGACAGTACCGACAGCTATGGCTACTCAGACCCGTGGCATTACGATTCGGCCGGATATCTGGATCTTGGACGAAACTTCGCCGATGCCATTTTTATATCAGGCAGTAATCCGGAATAGTCACTTGCCTTGTTCTATCTGTCTCATGCTGTTGCCTAACTGGTTTTTCCGGCGACATGACGCGAACCGAACGATTCTGCTTATTCGTTCTTGGCCGGAAATCGTGCAGACGCACATAAGCCTTGAGCGATTTCGGGCATCTTTATCGGTGATTGCGCAGAATCAAGCCTGAATTAATTCGGGGCAGTCCTGCGAATTATGTCGTGCGCCGCCGCCGCCGGGCGGACGGCTATTCACAGGAACTCTTAGCAGACCTTGTTCGTGTTCGTGTTCGTGTTCGTGGGATTGGCCGCACATTTGACTCAGTGTTGTGTAGACCTGGTGCCTCCCCAATTTTTCTACAGTCGTTCAGCGTCCACAGACAGACGAAGACTGCGGAATTAAAATATCTTTGAAGAAACTTTAGCTCTGTTTGTTTCCGTTTACGCCTTGCAGGTTGGAGTGCAATCTGACACAAACTCGGGAGTGAACAAATGCCACAGAGGCCCTTGAATAAAGACGCCCATGGGATTTTTTCAGCTGGTATACTTGCGGTTGGAACATGCTGTTTTGTTCTGTTCTATGGGGGAATGGCCGAGCATCTCGCAGCTACGGTCAATGGTGGCTTCCACGAATGGCACTGCCGCGAAATTTGTTTGGAATCTGCGCAGCGTGATGACTCGCGTTGACCGCGGCAAGAATTTTTTCGTTATCGCACCGCGTTGAAGGAAATCGGAATGTTGGCTGAACGTCCTGATCGCTAAACTTCTCGGCGGCTGGACCTTTCCTGAATCTGTCTGCGTAGAAACAATTGACCAGGGAAGGTCCCTGTCTTTTACGCCACCAACCGCATTTGATGCAGCCTCATTTTCCATCTTCCGGCGTTCGCTGATGCAGAACGACGAGCTGCCGCTGACAGAGGTCGTGGACAGCGATCAATTTGCTCGGGCGTTTGAAAAACACGGTGTCGATTTCGGCGACGAGGAAGGTGTTGTCTATACGCCCGCCATTACGTTGTGGGCGTTAGTTTCTCAGACATTCTTTGCCGGGGCGCAACGCAGCTGCAAGGCGGCCGTGTTGCGAGTCGCATCGTTGTGGGCGACTCGGGGCCGCACGGTCTGCGACACCAACACCGGAGCCTACTGTCGAACGCAAAAAGGGGACATTGGAACGCAAAAAGGGAACGCAAAAAGGGAACGCAAAAAGGGGACATTGTACTTTAGCTGTGTTGCGAGCGTTGTTATCGAGCACGCAAAAAGGGGACATTGTACTTTAACTGTGTTGCGAGCCTTGTTGTCGTGATGGAATGCCACGCACAGCCCGAGCATCGCAAGGCGGTTTTGTTTAGCACGTTCTTAATCGCGGTAACGGTCGCA
>Ga0209390_10003513_pt1 | contig 25264 bp, 16 predicted proteins | sample BON01_FD_187212 | JGI IMG/M metagenome (GOLD analysis project Ga0209390, IMG submission 187212) | Freshwater microbial communities from Lake Bonney liftoff mats and glacier meltwater in Antarctica - BON-01 (SPAdes) (version 2) | ecosystem: Environmental > Aquatic > Freshwater > Ice > Glacier... | reverse complement strand
AAAGAGTATGTCTGACCAAATGCTAACGAACAAAAAGATAAAATAAAAGCTGAGTATGGAAAAGAATCCACAAACGCTACTAAAGAATGTATTTGGGTACGATGAATTTCGTCCTTTACAACAAGAAATCATTGACCGAACTTTAGCCGGAAAAGACAGCTTTGTACTCATGCCAACGGGCGGAGGAAAATCGATGTGTTTTCAGATTCCTGCCTTGTTTTTTGATGGAATTACCATTGTGGTTTCGCCCCTTATTTCGTTGATGAAAGACCAAGTTCAGGCATTGCAAGCAAACGGAGTAAAAGCAGATTTTTTTAACAGTTCTATTTCTCCACAAGCCGAAAATGACGTAATTGATCGAGCTACGAAAGGCGAAATTCAGTTGCTTTATTTATCGCCAGAAAAATTGATTTCAGTGAGTAACACTTGGTTGAAAAATTTGAATATAAAATTAGTAGCCATTGACGAAGCACATTGTGTAAGCATGTGGGGACACGATTTTAGACCAGAATATACGCAGCTAAAAGTTTTTAGAAATTCCTTGCCAGAGGTCCCGTTTATGGCGTTGACTGCCACAGCAGATAAGTCGGCAAGGAAAGATATTGAAGAACAGTTGGGATTGAAAAACTCCAAGTTATTCATCTCTTCTTTTGATAGAAAAAACCTAAGTATTGAGGTCAGAGGACAGGTTCCTAAGAAGCAGAAATTACAAGAGATCGAACGATTTGTAGAACAGAAGAAGAACGAAAGTGGAATCATTTATTGCTTAAGCAGGAAGAATACAGAAGAAGTAGCCGATTATTTAGAGGCCAATGGACATTCGGTGGCATTTTATCATGCAGGAATGGACGCTGAGGAAAGAGAACGCGTGCAAACAGAATTTATACATGACGACACCAAAATAATTGTGGCTACGATTGCTTTTGGAATGGGCATTGACAAATCGAATGTGCGCTGGGTGATTCATTATAACTTACCAAAGAACTTAGAGGGGTATTACCAAGAAATTGGAAGAGCCGGTCGTGACGGTTTGCCTTCTGAAACACGATTGTATTACAACATGAGGGATTTCGTTTTATACAGTCAGTTTGCAGATGATGGGGCAAATCCAGGGATGCAAAAAGACAAATTGAGCCGCATGTTGCAATTTGCTGAGGCAAAGTCGTGCAGGAGAAAAATACTGCTTTCTTATTTTGGAGAACATTTAACCAAAGATTGTAGAAATTGTGATGTTTGTGACAATCCGCCCAAGGACTTTGACGGCACATTATTAGCTCAAAAAGCCCTTTCTGGAATTGCCAGAATGAAAGAAAAGGAAGGGTTTACGATGTTAATTAATGTGTTGAGAGGTTCCAATAATGCGGAGGTACATGCGGCAGGTTATTTTCAACTCAAAACTTACGGAGTGGGAAAAGACGTCAGTTTTTCTGGTTGGCGCGATTACATCATTCAATTGGCCAATCAAGGGTTGATTGAGATTATGTATAGCGAAGGTTCGGCATTAAAGATTTCACCAATTGGATGGAAAGTACTAAAAGGCGAACAGTCCATAAAATTAACTTTACCAATAATTGCTGAAGAGAAAAACAAGAGAAAGCCAAAGCTCATGAAAATGACAGACGAAGGAGAAGTGAATATAGATTTATTTTCTGAATTAAAGAAGTTGAGGTATTCCATTTCTCGGGCAGAAAATGTACCGGCTTACATTATTTTTAATGATAAATCATTAAAAGCAATGGCGAGTGATTTGCCTGTTACAGAAAATCAGTTTTTGGCAATTTCTGGAGTGGGAATGAACAAAATGGAACAGTACGGAGAGGAGTTTATGGAGGTGATTAGGAAGTTTAAAACTATGGCAAAACAAAAGACAGCCTTTTAAAAAACCATCAGGAAGAAGAGAACGATTCTTCTGACAACAACAATGAGCCAAACTCAGGGACACCTTAGTGGATTACAAATGAATAGATATAACAAAATGCCAACGTAAAAAGTCATACACATTGCCAAGTCCCTCAAAAAGCCAACAGCACGAGCCAAAACTTGTCAAAGAGTATGCCTTTGCCAACGCTGGAAACAATGAAAACAGTGGGTAACAATGGCTAAAAAAACATAGGGGTTTTGACGGTAAATTGAAAGTTCAGAGATTTGAATAAAGTCCGCCAAACCAAAATTTTGATAATGAAAAAAGTAAAATAATTATAAAAATATTTGGCTTGGCTAAGTGGTAAACTGAAAGGGCAGCGTTTCAAGCTCCCCTCTGTTTCTAGCCCAGCGTTATATGCAATACCTCACTGCAACATGAAAATCATATCTGCTACTATTAATCTCCTTTTCCTGTTAACCTTAAGTGCTTTTGCTCAGGAACTAACAATTGATTGAATAGAGGAACTTGTTTTTAAAGATCTAAAAAATAAATCATGGACTAATATTTCAAAGTTAAATGCTAAATCCAACGAACCCGTTAGTAAGCAAAGCAAAAACAGCTTTTAAGAAGCTCTAAAAGAAGGTGAATCTGAAGGCATCATTTGGAAAAAAATAGCGCTCGTCAAAATTGAAAAGGATTATGGAATAACTATGTGAGCCAATCCTACTAAATATGATTTAGAACTTGCTGAAAAGCTTAAAAAAGAAGCTAAAGGATTATACATTGTAATAATATTCAGCTTTAATAACCTTTTGTATGAATTCGATGCTGGTTATTACGAGAGAACTCAAGCAGGATGGTCATTGAATAGCAAAATGTTTTATTACGGAGAACTAGAAGAAGAGTAGAGCATGAAGTCGAGTAGGTAAAGGGGGATTTCACCCCTAAACCTCGCTCAGAATACTTCGACAAGCTCAGTGCACCGGCGTACCCTATGAAAACATAAGAGAGGCTGTGAACGGCTCAATTCATACGGCTCTTATTATACAGTCGGTATTTCCCTATTGATCAGACCAATTTGTAGCCCAATCCCCAATGATAAAATAGGTTAGGATATGAAACCGTTACATGTCTCAGCCATTTTGCCGCTTTGACCTTGCTTCCTTTGAAACGCTTGTATTTGTTCAGAATCCACCTGATCAAACGATGGGGCAGGTAATAATACACTGGTTTTAGACTTCTACGGCTTATTTTCCCGTAATATTGGATCCACCCATGGATTTTCGGATTGAGCATTGTAGCTAAATCCTGAATCCCTCGTTAGGTTTTGTTGTGGAAATTAAGCTTTCGAAGTTCTCCATTGATACGCGCTTTGGACTTTCGGCTCATCTTACAATCAAATTGCAGAAAACTTCCCCCGTTTCTCAATTTGTTTCTCATCGGCTGAAAACTAAAGCCGAGAAAATCAAACTGTACAGGTTAGCCTTCCAGATTTCTGCCATGTTTCTTACAATACACAATTTTCGTCTTTTCGGGATGGATGTGATTAGTGCTTCCAATGCAGGACTAAATAGTATGGAGCATTTACGTAATCTAGAATTGTCATGTGCTTCAAACGCGGAAGAATTATTACAACAGCGTCAAGAACTTCTAGCACCAGGAAAAGATATAAAAGGAGCGGCTTTGCGATCTAAAATTCATCAGAACCAAAGGAAAATTGCTATTGATAATTTCGATGACATAAAAGCCCTAGAGGTGCTAAATGTTCTAGCAGCAAATGATACCTGGCAAATTCCAACACTGACGCTAAATACTGGTTTTACTAAGCGACCTTTTGCGGAGCTGGATTTTAAGGAAAGTTCAGGATGCGTGGTCAGGCCTCTGTAGATTATATAGCTCGTTTCCGACAACTACCATGAACTACTTAAAGACGGCAAAGGCTTTTCATCCGTTGTAACGGTCAACTTTTTGAACTATATTCACCATACATAGGCCTTGTGCGGCATTTAAAGAAACGAAACTGACCAACAATAAGAACAATTAAAATTAATTACAATGGAGAATCAAGATTTTAAAATTGGCATCAAGACCGTTTGGGTTTTAGTAATTGGAAACTTTTTAATGACAATCATTGGTTTTTTAGCTAAAATTCAACAATGGGAATTTTCACAAATCTTGCTGACAGGTGGATTAATGCTTTTCTTCTCGACTTGGATAATTATTTTAAGCGATATGGTAAAGAATAAAATTTATAATAAGACATTTTGGATTCTGACTATGTTCATTATGCCGACAATCGCAACAATTTTCTATTTGACTCAAAGAAATAAGCTATTGAGACTCGGACATAGATTTTCGTAATCGACCGACTGATAAATAAAAAACGAACGCAGAGTGGTGTAGACGGCCTCGCCAGATTCCTATGACAAAGAGCGCCTCACCCAGTTCCCTTCGACAAGCTCAGGGGACACCAGTTGGGCCTCGTACCTGCCTGCATTCCAACTCTTCGCTAAAATGGTTCGCTATGGCGAATTTTTTTATAATTTCAGTCCTCTCACGGTAAACCAACCCTTACATTAATCCAGTTGGAAATCTCAATCCCGAGATATTTGCACGCTTGGCCAAAGGAGAAGAAATTATATTACCAACTATAATACAGTTCGCCACAAGCTGTTATGGAAGCAATCGAGCACTATTTCGAGAAGATAGACATAAAAATCAACCGCTAATAATTAAGCTACAATTATGCAAAGTATCTTTGCCACAGCAGGAGCATTTGTTGGAATTGTAATTGAACTTTTTAAGCTATTTTCGGATACTTTCGACTATTTTTTATTTCCTAATGCATAATCCCTTTTAAAGTGTTAGCTGATACAGAAATCGCTAATAAATCCAGTTCCAAATAGGGTAATTTTCTTATCTGTTATCGTTCCGTCAATTTTTTGGTTAGTTTGCTATAAAATTGGCGGTTTGTTAATTTCATTGTGCGATTTCCGAATCAATTTCAGGTGATGTAGTAACTTCCCTGAGGTGGAATTCTCCTTTTAAACCCTGTAGTTTTTTCATACATTTATACAAACTTTTCACACGATGAGAAAAAGAACCTTTCTGAAAAACCTTTTGGCACTGGGTGTCACCGCCACTCCTGGCACCAATTCCTTTGGACAACTATTGTCCAGCGTTGAGCATGTACCCGCCTCACAACTTGCCTCAGATGAAGATTTCTGGGCAGGAATACGAGCAGGATACAGGCTCAAACCTGATTATATTAATCTGGAAAATGGCTACTACTGCTTTGCGCCACAAGAAACCCTTGAAAATTTTATCGGACACGTGCGAGATGTCAATTATCAGGGGTCTTGGTATATGCGGACCTTACGAAAGAAAAACAAGGATGCCACTGCAGCCCGACTTGCAGCATTAGCAGGATGCAGCCCTGAGGAGGTAGTAATTACGCGTAACACAACTGAATCGCTTGGTCTGGTCATCACAGGTATCCATTGGAAGGAAGGAGATGAGGCCGTAATGGCAGAGCAAGATTATGGTGCCATGTTGAATCAATTCAAACTGGCCGAAAAAAGGTACGGTGTGGTGAACAATATCGTTTCTGTTCCTAACCACCCAAAATCTGACGAAGAAATTGTCAAGATCTATGCCAAAGCCATCACACCAAAGACAAGGCTGCTGATGGTTAGCCACATCATCAATATAACTGGCCAGATCTTGCCAGTGCGTAAAATTTGTGACATGGCCCATGGCAAAGGTGTGTCAGTGTTGGTCGATGGAGCCCATGCATTTGGGCATTTCCAGTTTAATATACCAGATCTGGATTGCGACTATTACGGATCGAGCCTTCACAAATGGTTGAGTACGCCGCTTGGTGCCGGACTTTTGTATGTAAAGAAAGGGAATGTTGAAAATATCTGGCCTTTACTTGCTGAGGGGAAGAAAGAGCCCAACGACATTCACAGCCTTAACCATATTGGTACTCACCCCGTGCATACTGATCTGGCCATCAACAATGCCATTGATTACCAAAATGCCATCGGCGGAAAAAGAAAAGAAGAACGTCTCAGGTACTTGCAAACATACTGGACGAGCAAAGTCAGGGATATACCTGGTGTAATTGTGAATACGCCCAAAGACCCTACGCGACATTGTGGGATCGGAAATGTAGGAATTGAAGGCATGAAACCGCGTGATTTCGCAAAAACCCTGATGGCAAAATATAAGATTTTTACCGTAGCTATCGACGGTTCAAATGTCCATGGGTGTCGGATAAGTCCTAATGTCTATACCACTCTCAATGAGCTGGATGTGCTGGTGGGTGCGTGTGTGGAGCTGGCAGAGGGGTAGAAAGAATATATGGTAGCTATGCGAAATAATTGCCTATATCCAGGTGTTGTTCGTAATTTTGAGTTGAATGATTATACTCAAAATGAATTATCTAGAAACAAATTCACTACGAAAATTTGCATCTTGACTTTCCGAAAAGAGCTTTAGCAAAGACCTGTATACTTCTATACTTTCGCTGTTAGAAATAATTTCAGGAATTAAGAATGCTGAATCATTTATACTTAGAAAATCAATTCTTAATAAATTGGTTAAAAGCACTATTAAAATTGACCCGACTTTTCCTGAACTGAAGATATTTAATTCCTTATTGAAACCTTCGGCAGACTCAGGGTAAACTTCAATGAATTGAAGGGGTGCTGGGAGTTAGGGTGGCTATGGGGAATATGCTGTAACTCCATATCTTTTATTCCAAAGTTATTTCATTTTTATTGATTTTTTACAAACGCATGTGCGAGCCATCACAAAATGGAGGATTCTTTGTCTGTTTGCACAGGCACATAGCGCCATTTTTGCTTTCTTCTGCCTTAAAAACATTCGGAACAAATTCACTTCCTGTATGAGCACCATTGCACCAAGGTTGATTTTCTGATTTCCCACATGCACACCAAGCATATGTTTTACCTTCTTCTAAATGTTCCATTTGTGGAGCTTTGCCCGCTACTTTTCCTTTTTCCATAATTGTGTTTTTTAGTTTATTGTTGGACACAAATATCCATAGCATTCAATGTAATTGCAATAACCTAGATTAAGAAATGATTTAGCAAAAATTATTTGGCTCTCGCTTTGTCCTCTTTAACTTTCCTCAAGGCCTCAGGTGTAATACCTAAGTAAGATACTACCATTCTTTGGAGTACCCTTTAAATAATATCTGGGTAGTTTAAACAAAATATTCGTAGCGTTCAATAGCAGTTGGTCGCATCAACATGATTATACGATTTTGTAATGTTGCCAGCCGTTTTATTAATGCGTTGACCTCAGCATTGCGTTGAATCTCTTCTTTTTTTGTGAAAATAAAAATAGGACTTAAACTCAACTATTTATACGGAGGGCCTGTTTTCGAGGGATAGTTAATAATGGCAGCTGGATACAGTTTTGCTGTTTTTATTTCCCACACAATTCCTTCCTATTATCCAGCTCTTGGTGTTTTTGGATAAACCACTCAGGTATTCTATACCTCTTGTGAGTCTTCCTGCGATAATCCGTCCTTCTGTGCAAACCAAGGTAGAAAGATGAGCACAAACTGAATCGCTATTCTTACCATGGCCACCGTTTTGGTTCCTATTGCAGGGCTTTCCTTGAGCGCATCCCAGATGTGAATAGGTAAGAACATCAACATCAAAATAAAGATACCGAGTAAGGCTTTTTTTCTTAAGGTGGGAATAAATACCCCAATACCCAATACGATTTCTACAATTCCCGCTAAAATATTGACAACCGTCTCTGGGAGAAAATCAGGAATCAGGGGAAAGTACATCTCGGGCGTCATAAAGTGTGCGACTCCGCCAAAGATTAAAAATAGAGCCAGGATAATTCCGATGATCTTCTTTGCTAGTTTCACTTTGTATGGGTTTTGATAAAACTTATATATCTCAAGTTCTTCATTTTTTGCGGAATACCCAAATCGTAATCCTTCCAATTTTCCCACTTTCAGGCCCTCCAGGTAATCTTTATATTTAGGATTGTCTCTGGTTGTAGCATCATTCACCACTCATAGCAGAAAGCAGAATGGCATTATCGGTTACATTTCTGGTCATTGGGCCGGGTGTATCCAGCGTGCCAGAAAGTGGAACAATACCGCCTCAGCTTAATAATCCAACAGTTGGTTTCAGTCCCTACAGCTGCTACAGCATAATTTGAGGCCATGGCGACACCACTTCCGGAGCTCGAAACGCCTGAGTCAAATATTTTGCGACCATAAGCATTAAGCGTTTGGCCTCAAACGGCGCTACATCCATATTGAAAATGCAGGCATGATATCTTTTTATCTCCGAAAGTGGTTAAAGAGGCCGCTTTTGAGAAAATATTCCCTTGGCTATCAAAAATTGATTTTGAGAATTAACTATCGCCAATAGCTAAGTATTCGTCCTGCCCATAGGGCAGGATGAACATCTTGTTGACGAATCCGCTTTCTCTCTATGGGGAAAGCGTTGCCTTTCTATTTTATTTTTGAGTTTTGTTTTGGCAGATCTGTTGAGGTATCTTGCCGGATTTTGAACGCTAACATCTTTTTTAATGACTTAGCCCTAAGTTTTCGTTTTCTCGGTAGGATTTAGGATCTTAATATTTTAATTATCAAATCAAATCTACATCACCATTTTAAAATCATAAAAAGAGGCATTCACTAGATTTATATAATCAAGATGGCATCAATCGGGAAGGCTAAATACAACCACAGCGCCTCCAAGGTGTGGTTTCATTTTCGAACCACCTGCAGAGATGGCAATGTATTGCTTGCCGTTCGCATAGTATACACTTGGGGTAGCGTGTCCGTCAAAAGGTAGTTCATATTCCCACAGCATTTTTCCATTTTCCTTGTCAAAAGCCCTGAATTTGGAATCAGAAGTAGCACCAATAAATAGTAACCCTCCGGCTGTTACGACCGGACCACCATAATTTTCCGTGCCTGTAATCGGGATTCCTTGTTTGGTCAGCTCCTCGTATTCTCCTAGCGGCACCTTCCATTTTATTGTGCCTGTATTAAGATCGACAGCATTTAGTGTGCCCCAGGGCGGCTTAATTGCTGGATATCCTTCCTCATCGAACCAGCGTTGGAAACCGCGGAAAACGTAAGGAGGCGCATGTTCGTCCTGCTCATTTTTTGAGCTAACAGCAGTTTCTTCATTAAAGAGGAATTTAATGATGGCTTCCCGACGAGATTCTGGGACCTGATCAAAGGCTGGCATACGCCCTCCTCCCTTTTTCATTACTTGCCTCACCACTTCCTTGTTTAATCGGCTCGAGACGCCTTCAAGGGAAGGGAATCCGCTAGCAAGATTACCTTTACGATCACTCCCGTGACACGATGCGCAATTGATCAGATATTGCTTTTCGCCGTAAGGTAATGAAGTGCCGTCAGCCTTTTTTGTTGGAACTAGCTGATAAAACCAAGGAATCTCATTTACATTCACATACAAAATTCCTTCGGGATCTGCTGCAGATCCACCCCATTCCATGCCTCCATCATATCCGGGAAACATGATCGTTTGGTCTACACTAGGAGGAGGGTAGGATCCATAATTTCCCAATTGACTGAATACCTCTTTGCTCATTTGCTGAGCCCTGGGAGAAATATTCGAAAAGTCATCAATAGTGTATTCCTGTCTCATCAATGGCGGTGGCTTTGTGGGGAAAGGTTGCGTTGGCCAGGTTTGGACTTCATCAATTTTAGAGGCTGCCTTTGGTCGCTCTTCAATTGGCCAAAGCGGTTCTCCAGTAACCCTATCAAACACAAACAAAAGGCCCATTTTTGTGCCTTGAGCAACAATATCAACTTTTTTTCCCTCGTGCTTTACGGTCAGTAAAGTTGGTGGTTGCGGATTGTCCATATCCCAAAGATCATGATGCACAAGTTGGTGGTGCCAAAGTCGATCCCCTGTATTCGCATCGAGTGCAATTAGAGAGTTTGCAAATAAATTTTCTCCGAACCGGCCGCCTCCATAAAAATCCGGACCGGCCGTCTCAGTTGATAAATAGACGATGCCGCGTGGTATATCAATTGCCAGACCTGACCAGTCAGATGCACCACCTGTTCTTTCTAAATAGTTTTCTGGCCAGGTACTTGAGCCAAATTCACCTGGTCGAGGCAAGGTGTGAAAAATCCACTTTCGCTTTCCAGTACGAATGTCAAATGCACGCACAGCACCAGGGATATCTTCACCTACATTGGCTCCGATGATAAACATGTCCTTGTAAATCTGACCAGGGGTATTAAGCATTACATTCGGCTTACCCAAAACGTCCATTTCCTCACCAAGGTGAATCGATCCGTTTTCGCCAAAAGAAGTAATAAGTTCACCATTTTTGGCATTCAATGCATAAAGCCGGTTTCCTTTCATAGTTAGTATGCGACCAACTTCACCATCATGCCAGTACATCAGTCCCCGTTGATCCCCATCAGCGAGGGATTCATGAATCCTGGAAGGATCAAAGGTCCAGCGTTCCTTCCCCGTCGCGCCATCCAAAGCAACAACCCGACTGTGTGGGGTAGCTGTATATAGCCAACCATCGACAATAAGGTTGTTCGTTTGATAATTGGCACTGTCCCCTGTTAAATAAGTCCAGGCCAATTCCAATTGGGTCACATTGCCTTTGTTTATTTGATCCAGCGTTGAGTATTGATTGCTGGTAGGGTGACCCAAATAAGTAGCCCAATCAGCCCCGGCACCTTCTGGTTTGGTTTGCGTGCAGGCAGATAGGTATAAAAATAGGGAACAAATGGCGATGAGGTTGTATTTTGAAAAATATTGGGCATTGTCCATGTTCTATTGGATTATTATAATTGTGCATGACGGATTATTGATGATGCAAAATATAAAAAATATTGATCAGGTATAAATAATGCGTAATCTTTCAATATACTACGGTATTAGTTCTAGAAGGGGGATTGAATAGCTTTTGTTGGATGCCTCAAGGAATTAGGTGGGAGTAAAAGGATTAAAAAGTGCTGGGAAGGATTACATCGGATAGCCTTTTATCCCTTTAACCCGGATTCTGCAATAGGCTTCGTAGGGCCTGTCCCGTATTTACGGGAAGTGGTGCAATCACAAGAAAATCAGGCTATTTGGAGACTGATTCATAGCATCGCTATGGTGATACGGAAATAGCAACGATGTGACTGATTTTGTCCGCCGCGGCGGATCATCAAGTAATAGAAGATCTATTGCATATTTCGGGTTCAATTGTAGTTTTTTATGCCTGCCAATAAATTTTGACACATTTGTGTCAGCTATCTTTTGCTACAAGAGGTAATCTTTGTGATATTGTAATTCTTATATAGAATTTTAACAATTCATTTAAATGGAACCATCAATCGTTTTTTCTTTCAGCAATTCATTTGTCCTTATTGGGTGGATCTTGCTCTTATTATTTCCGAATTGGAAATACACGTCTACCCTTGTTTTAAATGCCGTAATTCTGATCTTAACGCTGATATACGGTACATTAATTCTGACAACAATTCAGGATTTTGATTTAAATTCATTTAGCAGCCTGCTTAATGTGAAAGAATTGTTTCAAAATGATATGGCGTTAACAGCAGGATGGATTCATTATCTGGCCTTTGACTTATTTGTAGGCCTTTACATTGTAAATAAGGGAAAAGAATTGGGTTTTACCAGGTGGCAATATACACTGTGCCTGCCTTTTACTTTTATGTTTGGCCCCATTGGCCTCCTTATATTCCTGATCACTAAGTGGATAAAAAATGGATTTAATCAATAGAATATTTGGGTGAAATAAATTATTTAAAGTTTTTCGATCAAGGGCTAATGGGTAATGAAGCCCTGGCCAGCCAGAGGTTTCAAGAGTAAAGGAATCAATACAAGTCAGCAGAATACGCCGTTGTATCATAAATTCCAGGGGAGAGGAGGGCCTATATTCCTGGCCTGGAATTTTATAGGGATGCGGCAATAAATGCTATGAAAATATAAAAACTTAGTTAAATTAGCTTTTAGTTATATGGTGAATAAAGTGCATAGTGCACTTTATTCGTACGTTGTAAGTAATTCATATGAATCGAAAAGTCTTCATAATTATTTTATTCATTCTATCTATTGGTATATCTGGAATCTACTTTCTCTACGACCAAACATTTGGACAGTTTTGGATAACAGAAAAAACCTTAATTGAATCCGTAGACAATTCTGCAAGGACGTTTAAACTAACAATTGACAATGAAGCAAAATTTCCCCACTCAATTGATTTAAGAATCAAAGGAGAATTGAACGGAAAAGCAATAATTGGGTATGGTTGGAGTGATACAGCAATGTATCAGAGCGACACAGTTGAGAATGGCTTTGAAAAACTTTTCGGAGGTGATTGGTATTCGGATTCTTGTTTTTTATAAACCAATAACTGCAAACTCGGGAGAAATGGAAATTCAATGTGAAATTTATTCAAGCAAAAAATAAAACCCATTGAAAACGGTTTTTATTTAGCCGTTGGCAAACATTATTTAAACTCATAATTATCACATGGAAAAAGAAACACTCGAGCGCGAAGAGCTCCAAAAAATCAGAACAGATTTTACCTATCTACTTGGCATATTCAAAGAGATGCTTCAATCACTAGGTGAAGACAACATGGCTGCTATGATTCCGTTAGAAAATAATCAACCTTTAATAAGTCATCATGAGGTTTCAGATGAAAAAGTGGCACAGGCCATTGGAATTTGCTTCGAACTACTTAATTCTGTAGAAGAAAACGCTGCCACTCAGTTTCGTCGAAAAACAGAAACCCAGTTCGGATTAGAAAGCATTCGTGGATCATGGGGAGAAACTTTGAAATCATGGCATACATCCGGGATTAAAGAGCAGGAAATAGTAGACTTATTGCCCAAAATTAAAGTAACCCCTGTACTGACTGCACATCCCTCGGAGGCAAAACGGCTGACGGTATTAGATATTCATCGAGAGCTTTACATTCTGTTGGTAAAAAACGAAAACCCGCTTTGGTCTAACTCAGAAAGCGCTGTAATAAGGCAAGAAATCAAAAGTTTGTTAGAACGCTGGTGGCGTACTGGAGAGATTTATCTGCAAAAACCAAGATTGGACGACGAACGTAGTAACGTGATGCATTACTTTGAAAACGTATTTCCGAAAGCCCTGCGCTTAGCAGATCAGCGTTTACTAGATGCTTGGAAATACATGGGGTTTTCCAAAAAAAACCTGGAACGGCCAGAACAATTTCCTAAACTAGAATTTGGAAGTTGGGTTGGTGGAGATCGGGATGGCTATCCATATGTCACTCCGAACTTTACAGCCTCTACCCTAAAACTGCATCGGCAAGCAGCATTAAAAATTATGAAGAAAGAGCTGGTTCAGTTAGCCAAAAAACTCAGTTTTTCAGAATACCTAAATAAAATTCCATCAGAGTTTCTCTCTGATTTAAAGGCAAGTGCCAAAAAATTAGGTGAAGCTGGACAAAAGGCATTTGAGCGCAATCCCGCAGAACCCTTGCGTCAGTTCATCAATTTGTTAATTGTACGTTTAGAAAACACCCTAAACGAACGTTTTGGGCTTGATGAAGAATTCTATTATCACAGGCCAGAGAATTTAGCGATAGAATTAAAAAAACTAAGACATCTTTTAGTCCATCTAAGGGCAAATCAAATAAACAAAGAATGCCTTTTACCCATTGAACGCTCCCTTGACTGCTTTGGCTTCCATTTAGCAAAGCTAGATATTAGGCAGAACAGTGAATATCATGAAAAAGCCATTAGCCAGATACTCCAAGCCTCAGGCTTTGTGGACGCAGACTATTCAAGTTGGAATGAGGAAAAAAGATTATCCTTTATTAATCAAGAATTGCTAAGTAACCGCCCTTTCCTTGTCGCTGGAACTTCATGTGGACCAGAAGCAAATAATGTCCTGGGGTATTTTAGGGAAGTCAAAGAATTTGTAGACCTACACGGGGCAGATGGTATCGGCTCTGTGATTGTCAGCATGACTCGCAGTTTAAGCGACCTACTTCTTGTTTTTCTATTCTTGAGAGAAGTCGGTCTAAAAGACACTAATCTACCTGTTGTACCACTATTAGAAACCATTGATGACCTCATAGCCGGGCCTGATATCCTAGAAGCATTTTTGACCCATCCCACTGTTCAAGACCTACGAAAACGTAAAGAAACGTTTGTACAGGAGGTGATGCTGGGGTATAGCGACAGTAACAAGGATGGCGGAATATTAACGAGTCGATGGACTATTTATAAGGCAGAGGAAAATCTCTCGGAAGTAGGTGATCGACTCGGAATTAAACTTTGTTTTTTTCATGGTCGTGGGGGAACCATAAGCAGAGGTGGCGGGAAAATCCATCGATTTTTGCAAAGCATGCCACCCGGATCTGTGAGTGGCCACATCAAAATGACAGTACAAGGTGAGACCATTGCCGATCAATTCGCCAATCGTCTAAATGCCTGTTATAATCTGGAGATGATGATTTCTAGTACAGCCCGTCATGCGATGATATCACACAATGAGGTTAAAAACCAAAAATTGTATGCTATTATGGATCGTCTTGTAGAAATGTCTCGAAGTAATTACAGACACTTATTGGATCATCCCAAGTTTATAGAATTCTACAGCGAAGCTACCCCAATAGATGTGTTAGAACAAAGCAAGATAGGTTCTAGACCGGCACGTAGAACTGGTCAGAGATCACTTAATGATCTTCGATCCATACCATGGGTATTCAGTTGGAACCAATCACGATTTAACCTTACTGGATGGTTTGGAACTGGTCTCGCTCTTGGTAATTTCGAAGAATAATACCCTGAAGATTTTGAGTACCTAAAAACTGCTGCTCAAGAATGGCTCTTTCTAAAATATGGCCTGATTCAAATCGAGACGAATCTTTTGAATTCAGATACTGATATCATGAAGGCCTTTGCAGATTTGGTAAATGACCCTGAAGTCAAAACTGAGCTGATGGAACTTATATTAACGGATTACGAACTATGTCTAAAACAGATTGAAAATCTGATGAGTGGATCAGTAGAAAAACGCAGAATCTCTAAACTGGAAAATAACAAACTTAGAAAAGAGGCATTAAGAGTATTGCACGCAATCCAAATACAATCGCTAAAAAAATGGAGAACGCATAAAAATGGCGACTTAAAGGAGGGCAATCAATTGTTGTTAATGCTTTTATTATTAGTTAATGCGTTATCTGGTGGCTTAAAAGGTACAGGTTAAGAAAAACTGAGGGCTAAGTCCTTTGTCAGTTTTAGATCAATTTGAGACAAAACTAGCTAGATAAAGATGGAATCATATCAGTATGCTTAACGCATAGTGAAAATGATTTTCGATTTTGTCAGGTCTAAAAGCTATCGGCTTATAAAGTCTATTGGACAAGGTGGTACGGATAAAACAGTACTACTTCGCGATGACATTATTGAAGAAGTTTTTGTCTGCAAAAAGTACGCCCCTTTCTATCCTGAACACAAGGAACAGTTCTTTTTCAATTTTGTGCATGAAATCAAGATTATGCACCTTGCGTTTTTAGGTAATAGAAAAGCATGGATTCATACCCTTTTTTTCTCAGGCGTTACAGAGTGATAGTAGTAATCAGAATCAGGCTTTGGGCTTATACCCATCCTCCGATCCTTGCCACTTGGCCCCTCGCTAAAATCTTTCAATGAAGGATTTCTTTACGCTCCGTTCTTCCAAGCATATCCTTGGCCCTGTTCTACTCCCAACCTGATCAGGTTTTTACGCTTTCGTTCGGGCTTCTTCCCCTAGTACACCTGGACCAAATGCAGTATCGCAGTCGGTTTCTAACCCATTCATCGATGGTTTTAATGGGTCCTTATTAAGAGTTGCTGTCTGCTTTTTAATAAGCTACCCTCAAACTTCCGAAACAATAGCCCCTTGTTTTTACATTTTCATATAAAAAAGAAGGTTTACCGAAATCACTTTCAGTAAACCTTCTGTAGCTAATTGATAGTTAAGATAGTTTAGTAAGGCATGTTAGTGCCTTGCAGTAACCACATTTTTGAGCGATGGTCATCTGCTGATGTTGATTGCACAAATTCTGATTTTTCTAACCTGCCAATAGCTTCATTGTATTTATCTACATACTGAGGATCTGGAGGATTAGGTGTGTCATAATGATACCTAATAGGTAATGCGGGCTGATCTGCTCTATATGGTGGTTCAAAATTTGGATAACCTGTTCTACGCCAGTCAAACCATGACTCTGGTCTCAGCCACATTGATATCCACTTTTGCGTCATAATGCGCTCATGCTTATTTGTTGCTTGACTTAAGTCAACAGATTCTTGACTATAAAAATTATCAAAATCAAAGCCTCCAACATAGTCTTCGTATATTCCCCATATATCCATAGAAGCTTCTATGGCATTTTTATAATGAGATTCTGCATCGTTGACACCAAAAGCTCCAATAGCCGCTGCTTCTGCAAGAATAAATTCAACTTCAGAATAGGTGATAATCTTCCTAGAAACATAATCATTGGCATTTTGATAATACATTTCAGCAAGATTAGATACGTACGAAGTAAATTTAGGCTCATCACTATTGGCATAGGGGCCAGCATTGTATCCTGTCCAAGACACATCGTTACCTACTGGTATTCCAACATACATATCTGTTATTAGATCATCAAAGCCGTCAGGGTAAGGTAATCGTATAATAGGAAAGGTTTGGCCAAGTGGGTCTGTAACCTGGATAGTATCACTCGTAACAATATCATTGTCCCATTTTTTTTCGACAGGCCTTAACCACCTATACAGTCTCGGGTCGTTTTGAGCTCTTAGACTGTCTAGAAGGCCTTGACCCATTTTTTCAGAAAAAGAAATTATCGAATTGTTAAATGGACCATCGCTAAAAGAATTGGTTCCGGAAGTCCCAATATAATATAGAACAGCGTTATCAGCATTACTAGTGAAAACATTTTGTGCAGCATCCTGAAATTCCGCGTCTATATCCACACTTAATTCTCCCTTTTTATTATTTAATAACAAACACATCCTGATTCTGAGAGAATTAATAAACTTTATCCACTGGCTTTTATCTCCGTCGTACAACAAGTCATATCCATCCAATACGGGAAGTTCATTGCCAGGAATTCCCTCTATCATATTCCTTGCTGTTTTCAAATCAATTAATATGGTTTCATAAATTTCCTTCTGCTGATCATATTTTGGAAAAACGATTCCTTCCTCCAACTTATTAGTTTCCGAAAATGGAGCATCACCATAAACCTTCGTAATTAAATCCATAAACACAGCCCGGTAAACCAAAGCTACTGCCTCGAGAAAAACGTTGTCTTCTTCCACACTGAGATCAGACATTGCCTTAACATTTACCAAATTTGAGTAGGCACTTTCCCATATACTAAATCTATTGGGGTGCCAAACTAAAGCATTAAGCTCCTCTGATTGATAACCGTCATTTTTCTGGAAATATTGTACTAAAGGAGATACTTTTCCATTAAACTCAGAAAGACCACAGTAGGTAGCTGCTAGATTAACGGTCATAGAGGTAAATAAAAAGTTTGGAGATATATTACTCACATCATTAGGGCTCTTATTTACTTCCTCAAAATCATTACATGAAATTAAAATTGGAATAAGCGCTACTGTTAATATTATTATAAGTATTTTCTTCATGATTATTAGAATTAAAATTCAGCACCTAGTTTAAAACCGAAACTACGGGTAAAAGGAATCACAGAATAATACTCCCATCCCCCCTGCAAGGCTCCAGATCCATCGTTTGCAGAATAAAAAGCCGTTTCCGGGTCGATGAAAATCCCTGACTTTCTCCAAACAAACAAATTTTGACCTATCGCGGACAAAGTAAGCCTTTGAAGTTTCATTTTGTTTATCAAAGTCTTCGGAAAATCATACGTAATTGTTAGCTCTCTTAATTTTATATAAGTAGCACTGTAAAGATTGGCTTCTGCAAGTAATCTATCTTGGCTTCTGTTGCCATGATACGGACTTAACCATATTGTTTCCGGTCCTCCGAAATTCTCAATATACCCTCCATTTCCATCTGGTTGGACTCCTACTGCAAAACTAGCATCATTTACATATATTTGCTCTCCTGATGCGTTCACATAACTTCTGGCTTCTCTTTGTCCCTCATTTGGCCAGGTAAAACCTCCATATTCGGAATCGCGTCCTCCTACCCATTTATCTATAAATTTATCTGGATTATCTTTGATTTGTTGTACAATATCTCCATTAAGATCATAACTTTCACCTCCATAATAACCCGCTACTTTTCCATCATTCTTAGCGAACATCATAGTTTGGGAATAGAATTCTCCTCCTGATCTCCAATCAAAATTCGCAAAAACTCTAAAGTTTTTATACTTAATACTGGGCAGTATTCCGAGCATAAAATCGGGATTGAAATTTCCTATTTTCTCGAATTTATCAGGATCAGTTACTCTTCGGGTTTTACCGTTCGCATAAATTATTCCGTGGCCATAGTACTCAGAATTGACATCCTCTACTTTTTCAAAAGGAGCCTGGTATATGTCTCCAATTTCTCCACCTGGATAAGTATAGAAATAAGCAGCTCCTTGTTTTGTTCCAAAGTATTCAATTCCATCAGCGAGCTCTAAAATGGAAGTTCTATTTGTGGTGTAATTCAAGCCTAAATCAAAAGTAAAATCTTTTTGTCTGATAATAGATGAATTAAGTGCTACCTCCCAACCTTTTCCTCTTACCAATCCAGCATTTATGAGCTTACTGTTTGCTCCTGATGTAATTGGAGTACTTATATTAAGTATCTGATTTTCATTGTCCACAACATAGTAAGTTGCATCCAGAGATATTCTGTTGTCAAACAAAGACAATTCAGCTCCAATTTCTTGGGATGTTGCTATTTCCGGTTTTAGCTGTGCATTCTTTGCAGTTAAATCCAGGGCTGCTCTTTTAGCATCTCCCCAGTCTTCACCAAAATTATAGTACCTTTCAAGCTGATAGGGATTTACATCATTACCCACCTGAGCATATCCTGCACGTATCTTGGCGAGGCTAATCCACTTGGGCAAATCAAACATTTCATTTAAGAGTATACTGAGAGAGGCCGATGGATAAAAATAGGACCTGTTATCTTTGGGCAGTGTACTAGACCAGTCATTTCTTGCCGTTAGGTCAAGATATACCATATTTTTATATCCTATAGAAGATTGCCCGAAAAGACTGTTAACTTTCTTTTGACTCCAGAAATTATTATATATAACAGAACCAGGCCCCCCATTTGATATATTATAGTACCCAGGAATAACCAAATTCGTTGTCGAATTACGAATGTTTTCCTTGACATTGTCTCGAAGGTTTCCACCAACATTGACCACTATATCGAAATCGGTCAATGTTTTAGTGTAAGAAAATCTCCCCTCCCAATTTTCTTCTCTTTCACTGGAGTTTAAAAGATCATACCCTCCATAAGCTGCATCAACGGTATTATATGGTTTTTTTGTTTCTACCCTTTGGGATAAACTACTACGCAAATAACTTGCATTGAAACTAAAGTCATCAAAAATTTCCCAATTTAATTGTACTTTAGACATTGCCTGTGTACGGTTATAACCAGTTGTTGCCAATTCTTGCATCAGATAAGGATTATTCCATCTGTCTTTCCATCTGCGTTGTACTATACCTTCCTGGCCAGGCATATACCATGTTTCTGGATTTTTATAAGGTGACATGTCTACTTGTCCTCCAATAGTCAGAATGCCTCTTGTTGGGGTAGTAAAGCCATCATTATTATTTGGTCGATTACCTGAATTTGACTCATTGATAGACGTCATTATAGAAATATCCACTTTATCATTGAGTTTCATATTTCCGTTTATGCCAATGTTATTTTTTTTCAAATCTACATTCCGCATAATACCTTTGTTAAGGAAATTCCCTACAGATACACGAAAATTGGCTTTATCGTAATTTCCGCTAAAAGCCAAATTATTTGTTTGCGTCAAGCCGGTTTGATAAAATTCCTTCTGACGATTTATATTGTTTTCATGAGAAATCAATTCGCTTGGGCTATCGGCATATCTTTGTTGCGCAATAAAACCATTGTCTAACTTGGGACCCCAGAATTCGTAAGCATCACCTTCAAATGCAAAGGCGCCTTGTTGTCCTGAAGCAAATTCGTTTTGTATAGGGAAATATTCAAACGGAGCATCTGTAATAAGGGCTGTATTGAAGCTAACACCAAGTCCTTTTTTCTTGTTTTTACCCGTAGTTGTTGTAATAAGTACAACTCCGTTCCCTGCGCGTGAACCATAGAGCGCGGCAGCACTGGGTCCTTTTAATATTGAAACTGATTCTATATCGTCAGGGTTTAAGTCTGATACAGCATTACCAAGGTCAACCTGATTAAATTGATTATTCACAGTATTATAAATCGGGACACCATCAACAACAAATAAAGGTTGATTGTCAGAGCTTAGTGATGATGCTCCCCTAATTACCATACTAATAGAAGAACCTTTAACACCGTAGGTTTGAGAAATCTGTGCACCAGCAACCTTTCCTTGCATTGAGTTAAGTACACTAACCTGAGGCGTTTCATTTAAACTTTCTCCACTTACTGTGCCCACTGAATATCCAAGTGATTCTTTCTCTCGCGAAATGCCAAGTGCAGTAACGACTACCTCATTCAGTCCAACAGCTGCTTCAAGCATTGTTACGTTAATTCTTGACTGGGATCCAATCACAACTTCTTGCAGTTGATATCCAATATAAGAAAACTGCAAAATTTCTATATCCACTGGAATGGTAAGTGAAAAATCGCCGTCTAGGTTGGTTACTGTACCGTTGGTGGTTCCTTGGGCTAAAACCGCAACACCAATCAAAGGAAGGCCTTCGTCATCGGTAACAATACCAGTGACCGTTTTTTCCTGGGATTGCTCAATATTTGTACCCTGCGAATAGGAAATAGTACTGAAAAACATTGCAGCATTTATCACTATCAAAAACAGACTTAGCTGAATAATCCGCATTGCTTTGCGGGGAAGATTCTCAAAATCTCCATGAAATTGTTTTTTTTTCATTTTTTTTCATTTTAAAATAAAATTCATTTGATACCGAGGTTTGTTTTGTACAACTCGTTTTTTATTAATGTCAAATCGTTTATTTTTATTTCATAGGCATGCTTTTTTAGGTTTTAGGGTTTACTAATAAATGTTTCATTTTCATTTTTCATGGAAAAAAGAGCTGAAAAAATAAGATCGCAATTCTTAACTCAAAAGCAATAATACAATATTAAACCTATAAGCAAGCTTCTATTTCAGAATATATGCAATCATAATTAAATAATAATGCATATATAATTTTGTAAAAAAAAAAGATGATTTAAAGATATATTCTCATAACTTGATGATAAATTTAGGTAAATTGGTGATAATTCCTGATGAATTGGTGATAAATATAGATGATTTAGTGAAAAATAAGGTGGTTTTAGGCACAAAATAGAGATGATTAGGTAATAAAATAATAGAATAATTTATTCAGTTGTATTGCCCAATTTTTACTTTTCAATAGGTATTACTTTTATTCATGAAAGCATTCAGTCATTGCGATGTAAATTAATTAAGCCGTATGGCGGGCTGAGGGGAGCCGAAGCCCGCTATTCTGAATTGCATTCTGCTAAAAGAATAAATTGTTGATTTTTGGCGTTAAAAAGGAATGGCAAATGACTAGACAATGAGGGTGTTCTTCTACTAGGGCTTTAGAAATTGGTGTAAATGCTGCTTTAAAAATTTAGCCACCATATAAGTAGGTCTATATACCTAAATAAACCGGTTTTGGTCATTTGTTTCCTTGAGAAAATTTAAAACAAATCATTACTTAATTTACTATCTTAATCGCACAATCATAGAAATTATCAAAAGCACATAGCACTCGGTATTGGCTTATACCCCTCAAGGAAAGTTGATTTCAATTCCCTGAACAAACTGCGATATTTGTGTATTGGCTGTTATTTAAATGACAACGTGGAAATGACAAAAAAAAAATGTAGGGATATTCCAGATAGCATTAGGGATATAAAAAAGTTATGGCCAATTTAATGAAATTACAAATCCTAAACACAGACATGGCAAAATTTGCTAGTTGATTATTCTTATTAAACATGATGAAAAATAATTTAACCTATTTGTTAATTGCATGTACATTATTTTTTTCTTGCTCCATTCCTTCTGATAATAAAATAACATCAGAAAAGGAAGTAGAGACCCTTTTGGAATTATCCAGAAATTTTATGAGTCCACCGAATTCATCCAAGCCAGGTGCTTTTTGGTGTTGGTTAAATGGTGATGTCACCAAAGAATCCATCACCAATGACTTGGAAGAAATGAAAGACAAGGGGATGGGACGGGCAGAAATCTGGGATGTGGAAGTGAGAAACAATACCAACGGGACTTTTGGAATCGGTCCAGCATTTTTGGGTGATGAATCTGTTGAATTAATCAAGCATGCCTTATCTGAAGGCAAACGCCTGGACATGAGAATCGGTATGGTTGCGTCGAGCGGTTGGAATGCCGGAGGTTCATGGGTTCAACCAGATTGGGCAGCCAAAGCATTGTATTCATCCGAGACAAAAATATCTGGTGGCCAAGCATTTTCTGGTGCTTTGAATTTTCCTGAATTGCCTGAAGATTGTCCGATGGATCAAGATGGAAACCCAATTTACTCCAAAGAAGTAGCAGTAATTGCAATTCCGGATCATCCAAATAAAACGATCAAAAACCTTGATGATTTGGTAATGCTCAATGAAAAATTTGATGGCAAAACGTTGACTTGGGAAGTACCAGAAGGAAACTGGACTGTTTTGAGGTTTGTCTGTTCCAACACTGGTCAACATTTAATTGTGCCTAGTCCTAATTCAGATGGGCTTTTTATTGATTTCTTTGACCCTAACGCAACAAAAAGGCATTTGGCGTACATTCTAGGGCGTTTGGGGATAACCAAAGAGAACGCTAAAGATAAAGGGTTGGGATACATGGAATTTGACAGCATGGAGCTGGATGAAGCGACAGCATGGACAGGTGCCATGGATAGTATTTTCGAAGCACACCACAACTACAGTATCCTACCCTTATTACCCGCATTTCACGGTTGGGAGTTACCAGAGGGAAATGATAAGTTCTTGTATGATTTCCAAAAGACAATAAGCGATCAATTAATTCTGAGTCATTACCAAACTGGAAGAGATTTCCTTGCAGCATATGGAATCGATCTAGTTGGCGAAGCAGGTGGGCCTGGGCCTCCTATTTGGGTATCCTGCCCTGTTGATGCCTTAAAAGCATTGGGCAGTGTGTCAATTCCACGAGGCGAATTTTGGGTTCAGATGGAGCGTCACATCTTCTTGGTAAAAGAGGTAGCAAGCGCATCTCACATCTATGGATTGGGACCTGTTGATGCGGAAGCATTTACCACGTGGAGAAGATGGAAGGATGCACCACATGCCTTAAAGAAAAACTTGGATCGTGCTTTTTGCGAAGGCCTAAACTCGGTAACCATTCACACATTTGCTAACACACGTCCTGAGTTTGGATTTCCAGGAAGAGCCTATCACGCAGGAATAGACATTAACCCTACGGCGACATGGTGGGAGCAGTCGAAACCGTTTATGGATTACATGTCACGTTGTTCTTATCTCTTGGCACAAGGAAAATTTGTGGGTGATGTTGCCTATTATTATGGAGACGGCGCCCCTAAATTTTTCCCAACGCTTCAAGGTGATTCTCTCAGACCGATGATAGCCGATTTGGATGCCGGTTATGATTTTGATGTAGTGAATACTGACGTAATCTTGAATCGAATGGATGCAAAAGATGGCAAATTGGTTATGCCTGATGGCCTCAATTACAACCTATTGGTATTGCCAAACATTGAAGACATCCCCGAAAATATCATTCAAAAGACTGAAAAACTAATTTTAGCTGGTGCAAATGTTTTGGTTCAAAATCCTGAAATAGCAAAAAAGTTTAAAGGAAAAATCCTTACCAACAATACTATTGATGAAGGATTAGCTGAACTATCGATTGCTAAAGATTTTGTGCGTGATGAGAACAAATTAGATTTCATACATAGAAGATTGGATGGAATAGACCTGTATTTTGTGAGTAATAAAACAAACGGATCCATTGCTGAAACAGTGGAATTCAGAACAACCAATAAACAGGTTGAATTCTGGGATCCAGTTTCCTCTAAACAATTCAGCATGGCTGATGCACAAAGTATGGATGGCATCACTAAAGTAAATCTGAAATTATCTGCATATGGTTCGGCCTTTGTTGTATTCACTAGTGTAGATCGAGACTTACCTACTTACAACGAATCGCTAGATACTCAAACTACTGAGATCACATCGCCCTGGAAGCTTTCCTTCCCAGAGAACTGGGGAGCCCCTGCTTCTGTTGAATTAGATAAATTGATTTCATGGACAGATCACGAGGAAAAGGGTATCAACTACTTTTCTGGAACAGCTAGTTATGAGAACGTTTTTATTATTGCCAAAGAAGCGATTGAAAGCAAAAAAGGGATCAGCATAGATTTAGGAGAAGTATATGATGTAGCAGAGATATTGGTTAACGGCACATCCGCTGGTATCTTATGGACCAAGCCTTACAAACTCAATATTGAAGAATTTGTCAAGGAAGGTGAAAACAAATTGGAGGTTCAAATCACCAACTTATGGATCAACAGATTAACAGGTGACATTAATCTTCCCGAAGGGAAGAAATTCACTAGAACCAACCGTCCGCCTGTAACAGCTACTGATACAGGATATGGTGATTTAACATGGAGAATACAAACTTCTGGATTACTAGGGCCAGTAACCATAGCGCAGACACCAGGGGAATGACAAATTCCAATTTACCCTTTGGGTACAAGATGTTTTTGAGGTATGCGTTTGGGATGATGAATTAAATATTGGTATTACTACTAAAATTGATACAGCAGAGGCATTAGAAGGATATCTTTTTATGCGTAAAATATTAATATTTATTATTATATCGCTGTTTACTATGGGATTTATTATTTAAACACAAAAGTTATAATTAGTTACCTATACCAATCTCAACTAAAAAAAGCAGATAGTCGAGGTAAAATGGGATTTATCCCCACCCGTCAGGGCTCATCGCTTGATAACAATTATACGGTCTTCATTTTCCTTTGAATCGGTATCAGCTCATAGCGCTCAAGGAAGGTTAACCCACCTTGCAGGTTTTGGGGTCCAAACGAGAAATTTCTATTTAATTTCGGACCTAAAGCCATCTTTTGTGTGTACCTCCCTACAGGTAAATGGATTTTTCGCTCTCTATTTGGCTTTAAAT
>Ga0209390_10003510_pt1:20000-25286 | contig 25286 bp, 14 predicted proteins | sample BON01_FD_187212 | JGI IMG/M metagenome (GOLD analysis project Ga0209390, IMG submission 187212) | Freshwater microbial communities from Lake Bonney liftoff mats and glacier meltwater in Antarctica - BON-01 (SPAdes) (version 2) | ecosystem: Environmental > Aquatic > Freshwater > Ice... | reverse complement strand
GGGGGGGGAGGGGGGGGGGGACGAGAGGGGGACGGTCCCGAACCTGGGTTCCGAGAATCACTCTGCGCTCGCCGCGAGCATGCGTTCACAGCAACGGCGCGCCCGGGCGCTGGGGCAGCGGGGGGGCCGGGCCGCGGGGCAAGAGAGGGGGCGGGGGAGGGGACTGAAGACTGACAAAAAAGCGAAGAAGGGAGGTGTGTTCGTGTTTCGGATGAGGAGGGGCGGAGGCGTGGCTAGTAAAGAGAGGTTGAGCGTGTCCCCAAGGTTTCGGCGAGCGCGGCAGGGCGCGACTCAAGGAGGGACGGCAGGCCGCAAGGCGAAAACTGTCTTTTACGTTGTCGGGGACAGGACACGTGGCCCCCCTCACCGATCCAGGGCGCGCGTTCGCCCCCGGGCCGCGGCGAGGGTGCTTGCGGTGCCCAATCTGCCTGTGTTGCCCGGTCGCCAGGGGGAAAAAGGGCCCCACGCGCCCGAGGACAGGCCCTTGGATGCGACAAGTAATCCGCGGCCGCGCCTTCGCTGCCTTTATCCGCCCCCGCGTAGACGCCACGTTAACCGGCGGTAACTAACCGCCGCCGTTACCCCCAGTGGTAGGGGCGTTGAACAAACGGACCATTTCACTCGCACAGCGGCACGGGGCACCGCAGCGTCACGCGCCCGTCGGGCCCGCGCATTCGGTCGGCGCCCGCGGCGGCGGGCCCGCCCAAGAACCGCGGAAGCGCGCAACACCGGGCGCCGCGCCCGGCCGGAACAAGGCCGCCGTCGTCGCCGCAGTGGCCGCTGTCTCCGCCGTGGCCGCTGCCGATGCCACCGCCCCCGCCGCCCGCGCCGCCGACGAGCAATACGCGCGACGAGGTGGTCGGCGGAGGGGGTGGGGGTGGGGGTGGCGGTCCCCGCCGCCGAGCCGACGCCGACGCCGACGCCGACGCCGCGCGCTCAAGAGCGTTCGTGCGCCGCGGCGAAGACGCGCTCGAGCTTTTTGGTTCGCCCCCACATCCCCACGACCCCCCCCCCGCACTCCCCATTTGTACTACCAATCCCGTCGATCGCCCAGACACGGATAGTTGACGGGTACAGGGCGGCGGCGCTGGCAAACTGCCCCCACGCCGCGTGGGCCACGCGTCGAACGGGGCAATGAGTTTCGGAGGAGAGGGAGGAGGAAGGGGGGGAGGAGCAGCAGCGAGAGCTGCGATCGCGCTCGCGGCCTCCTTTGCGGCGGGCGCGGGGCTCGCGTGGGCCCTGCTCACCAAGGGACGCGGTGGCGGGAGCGGCGCTCGCGCGACCGGTCAAGAAGGGGCGAGCGAAACCAACCGGCGACCGGGGCTGCCGCCCTGCGCGCGCGTCGTGCCACCGCCGGCGCCCGGATGGCGGCCGCCCGAGCCGCAGCCGATGCCGTTTGACGAGGAGGGGCGCGGCATGATCGAGGTCGACCCGTCGGCGATGCCGAAAGCCGACGTGTACGCCCTGTGCATCAGCGCCGTCGTGCCGCGGCCCATCGCCCTGGTGTCGAGCGCCGGCGGCGGCGACGGCGCCGTCAACGTGGCGCCCTACTCCTATTTTAACATCGTCGGCCACGACCCGCCGATGGTGGCGGTCGGCATGTGCCGGTCGGGCGCCCGGGGCGGCGCGCGCAAGGACAGCTTTGCCAACATCGAGGCGACGGGGTGAGTTGCTTTTGTTCTTTGTTTCTGACCGCGGGGGGGCGCTTGCCATCAACGTCCGTCTCGCCCGCTCTGTGTGTCTTTGCTCGCTTCCCTTTTCGCCGCCGACGTCCCTCCGCCGCCGCGCCACGAAAAATGCACCAAAAAACAGCGAGTTTGTCGTCAACATCATCAGCGAGTGGTACGTCGAGGCGGCCAACCACACGTGCGGCGACTTCCCGCCGGGGGCAGACGAGGCCGCGGCCGCCGGCCTGACGCCGGTGCCCTCGGTCGCCGTCAAGGCGCCCCGGCTCGCCGAGGCCGCCGTGCAGATGGAGTGCGTCCTGCGCGCGGTGCACGAGACCAAGTGCCGGCGCACGGGCGCCAGCACGGGCGCGATCGTGCTGGCCGAGGTGGTGCGGTTCCACGTCGCCAGGGGGGCGGCGGGGCGGTCGCCGACGGGCAAGCTGGTGGTGGACGCGGCCGCGCTTCGGCCGGTCTCCCGCCTGGGCGGGGTGACGTACGGGCGCACGAGCGAGGTGTACGACCTGCCGCGCCCGGATGGGGACGGGCTGTACGCCGGGGGAACGAGGAAGGGGCCCGTCGCGGGCGGCGGCGGCGTTTGAGACGGGGACGAGCAACTGCGCCCTTTGCCCTTCTTGTCCGCGCTCGCTCTACCGCCTTCACGCAGCGGACCATAGCTCATTGTTTTCACTAGCATCTGAAACTCTCACACGCTTCTCTTCTCCTGCTTGTCCTGCTTCTCCCTGATCAAGGCGCGTCCCCCGATCAACCTGCACTGACGACCACTCACACTCACCCGAAACCTCGCCATCATGCTTCCCTCGCTCAGGCCGCCAACATTGGCAAGGGTGCCGCGAGGGTCCGCGAGACGGGCGACCATCACCACGACCGCCGCCGTCAAGGCCGACTCCCGCGCCGCCCTCGCCGCCGTCGCCGCTGCGAGCGCCGACGTCTTCGCCGTCGTCGTCGCGCCCGGCGTCTCGGCGCTGGCAGACCCAACGCTGAAATTCAAGGCCGACACCCGCGCCGCCCTTGCCGCCGCCGCAACCGCCGCCATGATGCTCGCCGCGCCCGGCGTCTCGGCGGCCGCAGACCTGACGCTCAAGTTCAAGGCGTCTCCCGATCCGGCCATCCGGGCCGCGCAGCAAGAGCTCGTCGAGTCGTGGGCCCTGGCGTCGGCGCTGTTTGTCGACGCGGACGCCATCTCCAAGCCAGAGTGGCACGAGTCCCTGACCAAGGCGCTCGACGCCTCGTTCGCGCTCGGCGGCAGCGACAGCAACGACGGCAGCAGCGGCAGGAGCGACGGCAGCAGCAGCAGCAGCAGAAGCAGCGGCAGCAGGAGCGACGGCGTCAGCGCCGCGGCGGCCTCGCCCGTCGACGGCGTGCACGCGCTCGAGGACGGCGTGCTGGCGCAGCTCGGCGACCCCTTCACGCGCGTGCTCAGGGGCCGCGCGGCCGAGCGCCTGGCGCAGGAGGAGGAGGGGCGGGTCGTCAGCAACGGCCTGGCGCTGCTGCCGGCGGGCCGCGCGCGCCGCGCGGGCGCGGGCGCGGGCGCGGGCGGGGGCGCCGGGTGGGCGGTGGCGTACGTCGCGCCTGGGGGGCCGGCCGAGGCCGCGGGCGTGCGCGCGGGCGACGTGCTGCTCGCGCTCGACGGCGCGGCGCCCCCCCGCGCGGACGCCGTCGCCTACCCCTCATCCTCCGCCGGGGCCAGGAAGGCCGCGCGCGAGGCCTTCCTGGCGCGCGTGGCGCGGGAGCCCGTCACGCTGCGCCTGTCGAGGGCGGCGGCGGCTGACGTTACGCAGGCGGCCCCAGCGGCACCGGCGGCCCCCGCCCCCTTTGACGCGCGCCTGTCCCCGCGGTCCGTCGACGTCGACTCGGTGCAGTGGGGCCTGCTGCGCGTGCGGAGCCAGGCGCCGCCGCTCGCGGCCGCGGCCACGCCCGCGCCTGCGGGCGCGGCAGGGGCCGGGGCCGGGGCCGAGGGCGAGGGGGGGCGGCCGGTCGCCTACCTGCGCATCGCCCAGTTCTCGCAGCGCACGCCCGCCGCCGTCCGCGAGGCGATGGAGGGCATGTTCGGATCGGGGGCGGCCGAGGGGCGGCGGCCGCGCGCGCTGCTCGTCGACCTGCGCGACAACCCGGGCGGCGTGGTGGAGGCCGGGGTCGAGGCGGCGCGGCAGCTGCTCAAGCCGGGCGACGCGCTGGCGGTCGTGTCGGCGCGCTCGGGCGGCGCGATGTCGGCCGAGACGAGCAGCGAGCGCGTGGTGCTGTCGCCGGTGCAGGCAGCGGGGAAAGAGACGGGCGCGATCGAGCTGCCGGCGCTCTATCGCTACGGGGGCAGCGGCAGCAGCGGCAGCGGCAGCGGCAGCAGCGGCGGCATCGGCATCACCGGCGCACGTCCGGCCATTGCCGTGCTCACAAACCACAACACGGCGTCGACGGCCGAGCTGCTAGCGGGCGCCCTGCGGGACGGCGGGCCCGGCGCCGAGATCGTCGGCGAGAGGACCTACGGCAAGGGAAAAACGCAACGCGTGGTGGAGCTCAAGGGCGGGGCCGGGGGCGCGGACCCGGCGGCGGCGGCGGCGAGCGCGGCGGCGGCCGGGGGCGGGCGGGCGACGCTGCTCGTGTCGACCATGCGCTTCGCCACGCCGGCGGGCGCGCCCATCGACGGCGTGGGGCTGGCGCCGCAGGTGGCGTGCGCGTCGCCGGCGGCCGGGTTTGAGGTGTTCGAGGCGGGCGGCGCCGACTCGAGGGGGGACGACGCGATGCGCGCTCTTCTCGAGGGCGACGCGTGCGTGAGGCGGGCGGCCGAGCGCCTGGCGAACAGGTAGCGCCCTATAGTGCGAGGACACGAGAGCCGATATAAAACACGACGCCTGCGAAGAAAGGAGGCGGAGCGACAGCCCGTCGTCGTCGTCGTCGCCAGCCGTTCCCGGCGAGGCATCTTTCCGCGACGGCGCCTGTCGGCAAAGTGAAGGGGGGGAAGGCGTCGCTCTGTGTTTAACACCACGGCGCGGAAAGGATCGGCATTACGTACTGTGCGCGCGAGAGCAATAAGCGGGAGCGGGGCGTCAAACAGGGGGGGAGGGAGGGGTTGCGGGGGGCGGGTGGCGCGGCGGATGGAGATTTGCGTTAGTGCCTTTATATGGAAGGGTCGGCGCGAGAGGCGCGAGGCGGGCGGCGAAGAAAAACAATCGAGATCTCGCTTGTTGCTGGAAGAGACTTGTGCGTGCGTGTGCCTGTGTGTCGGCGCGCGCGCGTTCGGGAGGGGTCGATGAATCAGCCGCTGCCGCCGCCGCCGCCACCGTCCATCGCGTGGTCAGCGGCGGCGGGGGCGGCCCCGGGCATCGGGATCGTCCTGGGCGACGCGAGCGCGGGCGGCGGGCTTGCGAGGGCGCCGGCGCCCGGAACGCCGGCGGCGACGGCCACGGACGCCGAAGCCACGCGCTCCGCCGCCATTGCCGCCGCCGCCGCCGCCGCCGCCGCTGGCGTCTCGATCGTCAGGGCAAAGCGCACGTTGTTGCCGTCGCCGATGCCGCCGCCGCCGGCATCGGTCAAGTCGGTGCCGGGCAGGTCCTCGTCGCCCTCGCCATTGCCGTCGTTGGTCGGCCGGCCGGGCAGGCGGCGC
>Ga0209390_10003510_pt1:0-15000 | contig 25286 bp, 14 predicted proteins | sample BON01_FD_187212 | JGI IMG/M metagenome (GOLD analysis project Ga0209390, IMG submission 187212) | Freshwater microbial communities from Lake Bonney liftoff mats and glacier meltwater in Antarctica - BON-01 (SPAdes) (version 2) | ecosystem: Environmental > Aquatic > Freshwater > Ice >... | reverse complement strand
AGGGCGCCGAAGCGGTCGTCGGACAGCAGGGCCTTGGCCGCGCGCGCCCCCTCCTCGGCCTCCTTGCGCTTGCGGCCGGTGAGCCCTGCCAGCGCCGCGGCGGACGGCGCCCCTGCCCCCGCCGCAGCAGCAGCAGCCGCCCCCCCCTCGCCGCCGCCCTCCGCGCCGTCCCCGCCCGCCGCCGCCCCCCCTTCCTCGGCCGCCGCGGCCAGCGCCGCCGCCTCCATGAGCCGCGCCGCCGCCTTGGCGTTGACCCGCGGGAGCCGCCGCGCGATCGAGATGCGGCCCTGCCGCTGCTGCTCGAGCTTTTCCGCCACGCGCTGCTTTCGGTACTCGTCGTACGCGAACGGCTGCGCGAGCGCCGTGGCTTTCGCGTGCAGGCGGGCGTCGACGAAGAACCCGTGCATGTAGGCGCGCAGCAGGGTGGTGCCGCGCAGGTGGTCCAGCCCCAGCGACTGGAGCTCGCGGGTAGTGACGAATCGGTAGTCGTCAAACGCCGACGGGGCGGCTTCCTCGAGCTCCTCCGTCAGGCCCTCTAGGTGCGAGCACCAGCGCGGCGCGGGGCCGAGCGCGGGGACGAAGAAGGCGGCGACGCGCGGGGCGTCGCAGGCGACGGCCACGAGCCCCGAGCCCGGCCAAACGAGCACGTCGTTGATGTCGGGCGCGGCCGAGGTGCCTCCCGCGCGCACGCCGGCGCCCGCGCCCGCGTCGGCGGCGGTCGGCTCGATCGAGGTGAAGTTGGCGCCGGTCTCGGCGTCCCAAATGCGCACGACGCGCGAGTCGGCCGACACGACGCGCCGCGCGGCCAGCGAGGACGGCGCGGCCGGGCCCGCGCCCCCGCCGCCGCCGCCGCCGGACAGGCCGCCCGCCGCCGCCGCCGCCGCCGCCGCCGCCGCCGCCGTCAGGCCGCCGCCGAACCGCCCTCCGCCCCCCGCGCCCAGCGCCGCCCCGCCGTCGTGCCACTTGATGTCGCGGATGGGCGCGCCGTACATGTGGTCCTTAACGCGCAGCGGCTGACGCCCGCGCAGGTCGAACAGCGCGACCAGGCCCCCCGAGGTGCCGACGGCCACGCGGACGCCCGAGTCGTCAAACCGCACGGCCGTCAGCTGCTGCCCGGCGGCGCCCGCGGCCGCGGCGGCGTCCAGCACCCCGACGCCGCGCCGCGCGCGCAGGTCGAAGCACTCGAGCGACCCGTCCTCGCACGCGGCCGCGAACAGGCCGTGCGCGGGGCACACGCCGACCGCGTTGGCCGGCGCCCCCCTGGCCAGCGGCAGCGGCGCCAGGAAGCGGCCCGCCGCCAAGTCCACGCGGTACAGCTCGGGCGCCGAGGCGGCCGCCACCAGCTCGGCTCGCGGCGCGAAGTAGGCCAGATCGCGCCCCTGCCGCGGCAGCCGCACCTTGGTCCAGGCGCCGAAGCGCGCGTGCAGGGCCAGGCTGCGGTCGGCCATCAAAAAGGCAATTTTTGAGTAGTCGTCGGTCAGCGGCAGAAAGTCGACGACCTCGGCGTCAAAGTGGCGGTCGAACTTTAGGGCGAGGTTGGCGAGGTCGTAGACGCGGACCTGCGTTGTTGTTTTGGGGTTGTTTTGGGGGTACGTGTTGTCGTCGCCGTCGTAGCGAGACGGAGGGCGCGGGGTTCGTTGGTCGTTGTTGTTGGAGCAAGCGGGCGGCGCTTTGTTGCAGCGTGCAACCTCGAAGGAAAAAATAAGAAGAAAAAAAGGGGAAGGGCTCAGCGTCGTTCCTTTCCTCAGATGCGCGGGGGTATGAAGCCCACGCTCGGAGAAGTATGAGGCATGTCAGAACGTTATCTGTCGATGTTTCTTCCTCGCCCCTCCCCCCCAAAGGCTCGTCTTTCCCGTTTGCGTCGCCGCCCGCGCCGCTCCGCTGCGGCCCCTTGCACACTCTCCAAACCCCCCGATCGCGCCGTCCCTCTCTCTTACCTGCGGCGGGTGGTACCCCGTGGCGATCAGGTACTGCCCGTCGGGCGTCAGCTTCATGCGCTGGCACGCGGCGGGGAAGCCGAAGTCCTGCAGCAGCTCGAGGCGCCCTCGGTAGCTGTCGTCCTTGCGCAGGGCGCGGCGCTTGGCCTCGGGGAGCCACGAGGCGAAGGTCTTGCCGCTGGTGACGTGGTAGACCTGCGTGTTGGTGTTGTGGTGCGGGGGGCGGTTGTTTGTTTGGACGGGAGAGGAGCGTGTTGGCCGGGGCGGGCGGAGGCGGGCATCGGGCGCGCAAAGAGCGAGAGAGAAAGAGAGCGCGTGCGCGGCCGCCGCTGAGCGCGCGCGCACGCCGTCGTCAAAGACGCACCTTAACGCCGTCCGGCGCCGAGACCTTCATGCCGGTCGACATCGTAGCGGGTCGACCGACAGAGATGCGGATTCGTGGACCCCTCGGTGCCTTAGCAGAAGGGCTCGCGCCTCCGGAGGCAGGGGGCGGAGAGAGACAGACGGACTCTCTGTCGGCGAACGCGAAAATCTCTTTCCTCGCCCGCCAAGGGAGGCAAGGCGAGAGCCAGACAAGCGCCTGTTGCTCAAGTACCACTCGCCGCGCGGCGGGTGGATTCAACTGTGCGTGTGGCGCAGCGCTCAAACCCAAAAGTGACGGACGGAGGGGAGAGGCGGCGCAATCGTGGTCTTTTGCCTTGTCCGCCCTGTTTGCCGACTGAATCGAGATTATATGTGTCTATGCGTGCGTTGGAGGAACGCTGGAACGTGGGGGCATGTGTTTGTTTTTGTCGCGCGCGACCGCACCCCCCGTTGACCAAGGCCGCCGCGTGACGACCGACGATCGACGCGCGCCTGCCGCCGTCCCTCGCCCTGCTTCATTCGACCCCAAGAAAACCCGCTCACTTACAAAACAAAACAATCGAAACGACCGCTCTTTCCAATACCATATTCCACCATTATCCGTTCACCGCTTCACCAGCGCCAGCCACCCGATCGACACGTACATCAGCAGCACGGGGTAGACCGCCAGCGCGCGGCGCTCGCGCCGGACGCTGCGGCCGACGAACGGCACGGCGGCCGCGGACGCCCACGCGAGCGCGGCCAGCAGGACGAGGGTGCGCACCCACATGAGGCGCACGAACACGCACACCACGGCCGCCAGGCACACGGGGAACAGGCAGTAGCCCATGAGGCAGAGCGACTGAAAAAACACGATGCTGCCCCCGAGCAGCACGACGTTGGCCGTCAGGACCATCGACCCGACCGCCACCTCGGTGAAGACGAGGGCGAACACGTCGCTGGGCTCGCGCTCGCCCACGGAGAGGGTGATGGCGAGCGCGAGCATGAAGATCAGCGGGCCCCACAGGTCCCAGTTTTGCAGCGCGGCCCCTCCAGAGTTGAAGTCCCAGTTTACAGGGATCAGCACAGAGCGCAGGTTGCGGCCGATGGTGACGGCGTCGCGCTTGAGCGTCTGGAGCACGGGCTCGTCCAGGGTGTTGCCCCCGCTGGCGTTGGCCTCCTCCGTGGGCCCAAAGCCCGACATGGGGTGGGCGGCGGCGGCGGCGCCGGCCTGCCGGGCGGCCGCCGCGGACGAGAGGGGGACGCTGGTGAAGGGCGCCGATCCTGAGGCGGCTGCGGGCACGGGCGCGGCGCTCGTGAGGGCGGCGGGCGCCACCGAGGGGACGCCGCCGCCGAATAGCTGTGTTTTTGGTTTTGATCGGTGTTGTTGGGTGAGGCCGGGGGGCGGTTGCAAAAAGACGGACGGCGCCGCGCGCGCGCGCGAAGAGACGGCGCCGGCAAACGCACCCGCTCCGCATCCTGCATCCTGCAATGCTGCGTTGCTGCTCTCTCCTGCCCCAGTCGCTCGGAGGGTGGTTGCGTCAAGGCGCAAGGACGACCTGCTTGCGGGCGGGCCTTTCGGCGCTGGGGCGCGGGTCTCTTGCTCTTGTTGGTTGTTCTTCTTGTGATTCGCGCGCGCGCGGGGGACGAGGGAAGGAGGTTGCTGGGACGGCGGGATGGTTCGACAGGGTTGTGTGAGATCGCGTTCGAATGGTGTTGCAAGTTGTATAGGTCGGGGAAGGAGCCGGCGGAAGGTTTTCTCTCATGGCTCTCCCTCACTCCTTTTGCCTTGTTGCTCCCTTTCTCCCTTTCCCTCCTCCTTCTCCCCCTCTCTGAAAGCGCCGTGTGCCCCCTGGCTCGCACACGATCAACAACACCCACCTGTACACACACACTCTCTCTCTCTCTCGCTTCAGCCAACCTGAAAGCGACGAACAAACGCAATCGCCGCGAAAAAACCGCCATCTCGCGTCTCGACGAAAGTTGTTTCAAACGCCATCACCTGCTCCATAGCACACACGCTCCAAGCAGCGCGCGCGCGCCAACAGACCGACAAGGGCGGGGACCTTCCACACGGCTCACGCTTCGCTGGTGGCAGCAGCCACTTTGCGCACGCGGGTGGTCGTCAAACAAAAGAGCAGACAACGAGAGGCACGCGGCACTGCACCCGCGGCACTGCACCTGCGGCCTGCACCCGCGGCACCACCACCATGTCGTCGGCGGACGGCGGCTCGGACGCCGGCGGCTTCAACTTTGACAACGTCAAGCGCAACGCCCTCCTCTCGTCGCGCGGCGTCCCCATGCCCCGCGCCTGGAAAACAGGGACCACCATCGCCGGCGCCGTGTTCGACGGCGGCGTCGTCCTCGGCGCCGACACGCGCTCGACCAGCGGCAACACGGTCGCCGACAAAAACTGCGAGAAGATCCACTTCATCGCCGACAACATCTACTGCTGCGGCGCCGGGACCGCCGCCGACACCGAGTCCGTCACCGCCATGGTCTCCAGCCAGCTCGCCCTGCACCAGGCGCAGACGGGCCGCCAGCCGCGCGTCGTCACGGCGATGACGATGCTGAAATCGCACCTGTTCCGCTACCAGGGCCACGTCAGCGCCGCCCTGGTGCTGGGCGGGGTCGACCTGCGCGGCCCGCACCTGATCACGGTCTACCCGCACGGGTCGACCGACGTCCTGCCCTACGCGACCATGGGCAGCGGGTCGCTCAACGCCATGGCCGTGTTCGAGAGCCGCTACCGAGACGGCATGACGCGCGAGGCCGCGATGGCGCTGGTGGCGGACGCCATCCGCGCCGGCGTGATGAACGACCTGGGCAGCGGGAGCAACATCGACCTGTGCGTCATCACGCGCGGCAAGGTGGACTACCTGCGCAACCACGAGTTCCTGCAGGGCAGGACCTACGAGCGCCAGTTCCCCGCGCGCTACCCTATCGGCACGGCGCCCGTCATCCGCACCAAGGCCGTGCCGCGGCTGACGCTGGCCGACGTGGTGGTCGAGGAGGGCGTGGCGGTCGAGGCGGCGATGGACACGACTTGAGGAGAGAGAGCGTTGGTCGCGCCTTGTGTTTTTCTTGCGCGCGAGGGAAAAGGGAGACAGAGAGAGGGACGAAACGCAAAAGAGACGGAGGCGCTCGCTCGTGTGTTTTCTGTGTTTTTTCTGCGAACGACTGTGTAAAAACAAGACAGGTCACGCCGCCTCGCCCAGCTCCAGCTGCGCCTCGATCCCCTCCCACAGCTCGCCCAGCGCGGCCGCCACCGCGCGCTGCGACCGCGCCAGGCCCACGAGCGCCGCGCGCTGGCCCGACGACCGCAGCGACGACAGGCGCGCCAGCTCAGAAGCGTTGCGGCGGGCCGGCTCTCCGTATGCGGAGCGCTGGGCGGCGGCCTGGCGCTCGGCGGCCTCGTACGCCTCGCGCGCGGACGCCGCCCGCCGCGCCTCGCGCGTCGCGGGCTGCTCTTTTGACGTCGCCGTCGCCATTGTCGTCGCGACTGCTGTCGCCGAATGGTGCGCCGCCGCCTCGGCGTCCCGCGCCCGCTGCAGGGCGCCCAACCGGTCCCGCGCTTCGGTCTCGAGCACGCACAGCGCCGAGTGGGCGCGCTCGCGCTCCTCGAGCGCGGCGACGGCCTCCGGCGCCAGCGCGAGCAGGTCGTGGAAGCCGACGAGCGCGGCCGCCGAGCGCGCGGCGCCGCGCCGGAGCAGCGCGTCGACCCGCGACGACCCCAGCGCGCTCGTCTGCAGTGTGGCGGTGTGTGGTGGTGCGTGGCGGTGTGTGGTGGTGTGTGGCGGTGTGTGGCGGTGTGTGGTGGTGTGTGGCGGTGTGGGGTGGTGGTGGTGGTGGTGGCCCCCGAGAACGCAGAAACTCGTTTCAAAACTCGCGCCCTCCGGGCGCCTGAGGGGGCTTCGGGCCCGCGCGCCCAACAGAGAGGCGATGATGTGATGCAAGATGAGCGAGGTGATAGAATCAGGGACGGCGCTGGTGGTAGGAGGGTTGGCGAGAACGCTGGGTGTGGGGATGATACGAGCGAGGTCCGCGATTGAAGATGATAAGCTAAAATGATGGTGGGAGAAAATAGCAACGCCGCCGTTGTCGCGCCGCCGCCGCCGCCGCCGGACGTTGACTCTTGTTTTCCGGGGCCACCACCACCGCCACCACCACCACACACCGCCACCACCACCAGCAGCAGCACCACCACCGCGGCCAGCCCCCACCGCCAGCGCCCGCCACCCGCGCCGCCCCCAGCCAACACCACCACCCGCCACCACGCACCACACACCACGCACCACGCGCGCACGTCCTCCCACCGCGAGAAGGCGGCGAGCCCGGAGCCCAGGGCGCCAAAGGCGCCGGCGAGCGCGGCCATGCGCGTCACCAGGGCGCGCGAGGCGGCGGCGGCCTGGTCCAGCTGGCGGGCCAGGTCGGCCGTGGTCTCGCGGGCGGCGCGCAGGGCGAGCTCGGCCTCGGGGACGGCGGCGGCGGCGGCGACAGAGCTGTTGATGCTGGTGCTTTTGCCGGGCGCCCAAGCCGTCGCTGTCGCCTGCCGCTGCTGCTGCTGCTGCTGCTGCTCCGGCGACAGCGGCCTGGCGGGAGGGGGTGCTGCCGCCGGCGGCGCGCCCGGCGTGATGCCGCTGGCCGCCGCGGCCATGGCCAGCGCGGCCGCGGCGCCGTCAAACGCGCTGAAGAAAGAGTGCTTGCAACGGAGCGCGAGCACGCTGCCGCCGCCGCCGGGCGCGCTCCAGGCGGCGGCGGCCAAAGGCGATGGCGGCATCGGCCCGAGCGACGGCGTGGGCGCCGGCTCGCCATTCCCTCTCTCGGCCTCAGCCGCCGCCGTCGCCGCCGCTTCCTTCCACCCGCCCTCCGGTCCGTTGTCGTGGGTCAAGAACAGGCGCAGCGCCGCCGAGTTGCGCAGAACGTGGTGCGCGGCGACCGCGCGCAGGAAAAAGGCGAGGTCGGCCGTCCGCACGGCGACAAAGGACGACGGGGGCGCCGTCACTCCTGCCGCCGCCTTGCCGCCGTCGTTTTCGTTGTCGCCGCCGCCCTCGCCTTCTTCGGGCGCCGTCAGGGCCGCCAGCTTGGCGTCCAAGAAGGCCTTCCCCGGCAGGGGCGGGATGAAGTAGCCGCGGTGCTGGCGGGCGAGCAGCGCCCGCAGTGTGCCTCAAACTCGCTGAAGCGGCGGCGCACGGAGAAGCGGGAGGGCGCCGCGGGGTGGGACGAGGGGCCGCTGCCGCCATACCCGGGCAGCGTCGACTTGCCGGCGACGCGGTACGACAGGTGCGGGGTTGCGAGCGAGAGCGGGGGCAAGGCGAGCGACGACAGGGCGCCCGGCGACGCGCCTCCTGCGGTCCGCTGGGGGTCCGAGACCGTGACGCGCAGGACATAGCCGCCGCTGCTGCCGCCTCCACCGCCGCCGCCGCCACTTTCGTCGATGTCGTCGTTGTTGTTGCCGCCGATCTGGCGCGGCGGCCCGTGTTGCTGCGGCGCCGAGAACGACTCCGGCAGTCGCGCGTGGCTGACCGCGACCTTCGCGACCGCGTCCACGCCGGACTCGGAGGACAGGACAAACATTTGCTTCTTTTCTCGAGCGTTCTTGTGAGTGACGGCGGCAACGGCGGTCTTTGTTCCTGGGCGCTTGGCGAGTGAGAGCCCGATTGTGAAGAAGAGCGAGTGTGAGCGATCGAGTCTGCGAGCTTCTGTGCAGGGGGGGTCGTTGGGGGGGACGAGGGAGGAAGAGTCTTTGTCGGAAGAGGACCAAACGACTTCGCCCGCAAACAAAGACGAGCGAGCGGCCGCGCCAGTCGCGCCGCCAGCGCCTGCGCCTGACGCCGACGCCGATGCCGACGCCGGCCGCGCCGATATGTATCTCTTGCCGCCGCCTGTTTCTTTCTCGCCTCCAAACAAAACCACGTTGCAGCTCCAACCCGACGCACATCAACCACTCCTCCTCATCGCCAAGCCGACTCTCTCCAAGCTCACAGCGCGCACAGGAAACTCTTTTGTCGCGTCCTTTGGCGCTCTCGTCTTTGTCTGCACGCGCGCGCCTGTCACCCAAACCCCTCTGCGCGCGCTCGCCCGGACGCTCAGGTGTCCCGTCCGCACCGAGGACGCCATCAGCCTCACAGCCATCAAAGAGAAGAAGAGGCGCAGGAAGAAAAAAGGGCCAGGGAAAAACAGACGCGATGGAAGCGGCGGCGGCGGCGGCGGCGACGGCGGCGCCGACCGGCGGCGAAGCGGGCGCAGGCGGCGGCCTCACCGCCACCTTCACGCGCGGCCAGCCGGGCGACCCCGACACCCGCGGCTCCACCCTCGTCGCCAAGCACCAGGAGCTCCAGGCCCAGCGCCGCGAGGCCGCCGCCCTCGAGCGCCTCGCCGCCGCCATGCCGCGCATCGGCGCGCCCGCGCGCGCGCTGGCGCTCGCCGAGGCCGCCTGGGACGCCGACGCCGCCGTGGGGCTGCTGCGCCAGTTCCAGGTGGCCAACCTGGACCGGCTGGACGTGCTGCAGCAGCGCCGGAAGAAGCTGCGCGAGGGGATCGAGAAGGCGGCGGCGGCGGGGGGGGGGACGGCGCACGGCGGGGCGGGGGGCAGCAGCGGCGACGGCGACGGCGACGGTGGCGGCGGCGGCGGTAAGGGGGAGGCGGGCGGCGGCGGCGGCGAGAAGCAAACCAAGCGCAAGTCGTCGTCGTCGCGCCGCGCGCGCACGCGCAGCCGCAGCCGCAGCCCGACGCGCAGCCGCAGCCGCAGCCGCAGCCGCGATCGCAGTAAGCGGTCGTCGTCGTCGCGCCACCAGCACCGCAGCAGCAGCAGCCGCCACCACCACCGCAGCGGCGGCGGCAGCGGCCGGCGCCCACGCCGCTCCCCCAGCCGCAGCCGCTCGCGCAGCCGCAGCGCCAGCCCCGCCGCGGCCGCGCGCCGCCGCGGCGACAAAAAGAGCGCCCCCCTCCACCCCGCCGCCAAAAAGGCCGTCGAGGACACGTACGGCAAGCACGGCGTCATCCGCCCGCCGGACGCCCTGCACGAGGAGGGGAAGAAGCGCTCCGAGTTCATGGCCTGGCTGGTCGACGCAGAGCGGCTCGACCCCGACGCGCTGTCAAAGAGCGCTGAGGAGGCGGCGGCGGCCAAGTTTGCCGAGGCGTACAACACGTGCACGCTGGGCGAGGCGCGGTTCTACGACCTGCAGGCGGCGGAGCGGGAGCTGCGCGAGAAGGCCGAGCGGGCGCGCGCGGTGGCGCTCGCGGGGGCAGGGGGGGCAGGGGGAGGGTGCGCGGCGGGCGGCGGTGGCGGTGGCGGCGGCGGCGGCGCGCGCGCCGACGCCAAGCGGTTTGCCGCCGAGCGCGCCGAGGCCGAGCGGCGCGAGCAGCAGGAGCGGCTGGCGGCGGCGATGGCGGCCATGCGGCACGGGGGCCTAGCGCAGGACATGCGGGAGCAGGCGCTCGTGCGCGCGGAGATTGACCTGGCGTACAAGACGGGGGACGTGGCGCGCGCGCGCAAGCTGGCGGCGAGGCTGCTGCCGGAGAAGAAGTAAAAAAGGGGTCTGGCACGTCTCGCTCGAGCGGGGGTCGGCGGCGGCGGCGGCAACGGGGGTTGGACGGACCGACAAGGGCGGCCCCGCGCTCCTCGGCCTTTGTGTCTCAAAAGCATCCAGCCCTCTCGAGCGCCCGCCCACTCTCACCCGACTCCCAAGGCTCCGATCACGCAGAACGACCGCGCGCGCCCGCTAAACACCGCATTGCTTTGCGCCTCCGTCCGTGATCGGCGCGCACGATTTGCAAAACGCCCAGGAGGTGAGGACAAAGATTCTCCGCCCGCGCCTCTTGGCAAGGCTATGCCCAGCGCCCGGGCCGAGCGCGTATCTGGGATCTCTGCTCGATCGCGCGCGCGCGTCGCCAACGCGGAATTGCTCCGGCGCCCCGAGAGCGAGATATGCCGCGGATGAAGGCGAACCGCTGTCGCCCCTGCTTTTCGCAGGGCGTGCGCCTTCGACCGCGCCTTGGACATGACGCGCGCGCGCGGACCTTCGTTACAAAGACCAAGAGGCTTTCGGCGTCGGTGCCCCTCGCCGCCGGCCAAGGTCCGAGGGCGGCGGTTCAGCCGGCGGCGCTGTCCCGAGGGTCGCCGCGCGGGCATGTGATCGTCTCCGCCGCCGCCGCCGCCGCCGCAAACCGAACCGGACGGCGGCGGGGCGACAGACGCCCCTGCGGCGCACATTTTCGCGCGCTCACAAATCAACCCCTCACCCCCCATCCCCCCCCCTCTGAACAACCCCCCGACAGAACACACACCCAGCAGAAGCAGCGCGCGCCGCCCCCTCCCAGGGCCCGCAGCCCGCCGCCCCCAGAACAGCGAGCGCCGCGCCGCCCCAAAAGGCCGCCGCCCGCCCGCCCGCCCGCCCGCGCGCTCGCCCCGCCTTGTCTCTCGTCCATTTCCCTTTTTGCCCCCCCTCTCGGGCAAAGGAAGCAAAGATGACCGACTCGACCGACGACTACCACTACTTCGGCGAGGCCTCGGGCGTCGCCCTCGCCCCTTTAGTCGACGACTGTGCCCTGCTCGGCGGCATGCTCGACGAGTCGCTGCGCTCCGAGGTCGGGGAGGAGCTGTTTGCGAAAGTCGAGCGCATCCGCGCGCTGGCCACGTGCGCGGCCACCCTGGCGCAGAAGAACGACGCCACCGCCTCGCGCATGCTGTCGCAGCGCATGGCCGAGGAGCTCATGGGCATGCCGCTCGACGAGGCCGTGCCGCTGACGCGCGCCCTGGGGCACTACCTCTCTCTGACGTCGATCGCCGAGCTCAACCACCGCGTGCGCCGCGCGCGCAGCGTCGAGAAGAACCCGAAGTCGTGCGACGAGGTGTTCGAGCGCCTGGTCGCCGAGGGTATGTCGCCCGACGCGCTCTACGCGCACGCCATGCGCCAGGCCGTGGAGATTGTGCTTACCGCCCACCCGACGCAGGTCAACCGCCGCACGGTGCAGTACAAGCACAGCAAGGTGGCGGCCTTGCTGCAGCAGGCGGACCGCAAGGACCTCACGCCCGAGGAGCGCGAGGCGGTCGGCGCCGACCTGGCGCGCGAGGTCGCCGCGCTCTGGCAGACGGACGAGCTCCGGCGGCAGCGGCCGACGCCCGTCGACGAGGCGCGCGGAGGGCTGCACGTGGTCGAGCAGTCGCTGTGGGCCGCCGTGCCCACGTTCCTGCGGCGCATGTCGGCCGCGCTCAAGAAGCACACGGGCCGGGAGCTGCCGCTCAACGCCACGCCCGTCAAGTTCGGCAGCTGGATGGGCGGCGACCGCGACGGCAACCCCAACGTGACGGCGGCGACCACCCAGCACGTGGTCGCCTTGGGCCGGTGGATGGCGGCCGACCTGTACTTGCGCGAGGTGGACGTCCTGCGCTTCGAGCTGAGCATGAACCAGTGCTCGCACCAGGTGTGGCAGATGGCGCAGGAGATCCTGGAGCAGTCGCGGGAGGAGCTGACGGACGGCGCGTCGCAGAAGCTGCACATGAGCAGCGGCGCGCTGGCGGGCGGCGGCGCGGCGGCGGCGGCGGGCGGCGCGGCGGGGGCGGCGGCAGTGGCGGCGGCTTCGGCTGGCGGCGCCACGACGGGCGGCGGCGGCGCAGGCGCAGGCGCAGGCGCAGGCGCAGGCGCCGTCAACGGCACCGCCGTCGGCACCCCCTCTCGCCGCTCGCCCTCGGCCATCGCCGGCGGCGGGCGCCAGAACAGCGTCCTGCGCGCGGGCGGCGCCATGTCGCGCCGCGGCTACGCGCCTGGCGACCCCACGGGCATGGCCGCCGAGGTGCCCTCCGCCGTCGGCAGCGGCTTTGGTCTCTTTGGCGGCGCCGCCGTCGGCGCGGGCCCGCTGTGCGAGCGCGGCGCCGAGGTGCCGCACGACCTGCCCGGGCAGGACATCGGGGGCGGCTCTGACTGCGGCGGCTACGACATGGCCAGCGCGGACGACGAGCCGCTCTCGGAGGCCCTCGGGTCGGCGCCGTCCTTTGGCGCGCCGGGCCCCGCGGGCGCGAGCGGCGGCGGCGGCGGCGCAAGCGCGCCCAGCCTCCTCCTGCCGCCGACCCACCCGGGCACGGCCGAGGCGCGCGCCGCGTCCCGCCGGCAGAGCCAGAGCGGCGGCGTGGGCGCGCTCGCGGCCCAGGTCGGCGCCATGGCCATCACGGGCGCCGACATGCAGCAGCTGCAGGGGTCGGACCCGGGCCTCGGCGGCTGCTGGGCCAACCTGCAGGCCATGCGCCGCCCTTCCGGCGGCGCGGGCGGCGCGGGCGGCAGCGGCGGCGGCGGCGCGGCCGGCGGCGGCCGCGGAGGAGGCAACGGGGCGGCGGACATGTCGTGCCAGGCCCCGCCGTCGCGCAAGCGCGTGCAGGCCCGCCCCACCCAGGAGGCCCTCAAGGACGTGCGCGCGCACATGCACGCCGGCAGCCACCCCTACCGCGTGGTGCTCGGCGAGGTGAGGCGCAAGCTCCTGAACACGCGCCGCCGCATGGAGGCGCTGCTGGCGGCGGGCACGGCGGCGGGCGGCGTCGGCGGCGGCAACGGCGGCGGCGGCGCGGGGCTCGCGGGCGGCGCCGCGGCCGGCTCGGCCGCCGCCGCCGCCGCCGCCGCCGCCGCGCACGGCATCGGGATGGGCGTCGGCGGACGCGGCGGCGGCGGCGGCCAGGGCGGGAGCGGCGGCCGCGGCGACCCGGCGGCGGCGGCGGAGGGCGGCGCCGACCGCGACTGGTACGCCACCGAGGAGGAGCTCGCGCGGCCGCTGCTGGCCGTCTACTGGTCGCTGTGGGAGTGCGGCGGGGGGCTGGTGGCCGACGGCCGCCTGCTCGACCTGGTCCGCCGCGTCTACGCCTTCGGCATGGCCCTGCTCAAGCTCGACATCCGCCAGGAGTCGACGCGCCACGCCGAGGCCATGGACGCCGTCACGCAGTACCTGGGCTACGGCTCCTACAAGGGCTGGCCGGAGGGGGAGAAGCTCGCCTTCCTGACGCGAGAGCTCGAGACCAAGCGCCCCCTGGTCCCCTCCGACATGCCGATGTCGCCCGAGGTGCGCGAGGTGTTCGACACGTGCCGCGTGGCCGCGCGCCTGGGGCCCGCTTCTCTAGGGGCGTACGTCATCAGCATGACGCGCACGGCCAGCGACGTGCTGTGCGTGGAGCTGCTGCAGAAGGAGGCGCGCTCGCAGGTGGCGGGAGAGCGCGGCGGCGCGCCGGATCACAGCGCCTCTCTCCGCGTCGTGCCGCTGTTCGAGACGCTCGGCGACCTGGACGCCGCGCGCGAGGTCATGACCACCCTGTTCGACAACCCGTGGTACCGCGCGCACCTGCGCGCCACGCACGGCGACCACCAGGAGGTGATGCTCGGCTACTCGGACAGCGGCAAGGACGCGGGCCGCCTGGCCGCCAACTGGGCGCTGTACCGCTGCCAGGAGGCGCTCGTCGCCCTCACCAAGGCCGAGGGAGTCCGGCTCAACCTGTTCCACGGCCGGGGCGGGACCGTGGGCCGCGGCGGCGGCCCCACGTACCTGGCCATCCAGTCGCAGGCGCCCGGGTCGGTCGAGGGCGCCTTCCGGATCACCGAGCAGGGCGAGATGGTGCAGGCGAAGTTCGGGATCCCTGTGGTCGCGCTCAACCAACTCGAGATCTACACGACCGCCGTCCTCCTCGCGTCCGTCAAGCCCCCGCCCGCGCCCAAGTGCGCGGCGTGGCGCGCCACCATGGACCGCCTGGGCGAGGCCTCGTGCGCGGCCTACCGCTCGGTCGTGTTTGAGCACCCCAACTTCATCGCCTACTTCGGGGCGGCCACGCCCGAGGCCGAGCTCGGCAACCTAAACATCGGCTCGCGCCCGGCCCGCCGCAAGGCCGGGATGTCGGTGGCCAACCTGCGCGCGATTCCCTGGGTATTCGCGTGGACGCAGACGCGCATGATCCTGCCGTCGTGGCTCGGCGTGGGCGAGGCGCTCGCCGAGGCGCTGGCGGACCCCGAGCGCAAGGCGCAGCTCGCCGCCATGTATTCCGAGTGGCCGTTCTTCGCCGCCTCGGTCGACCTGATCGAGATGATCCTCGCAAAATGCGACATGCGCATCGCCCAGCTGTACGACGACGTCCTCGTCGAGGACCCGGAGCTCAAGCGCCTGGGCGCCGAGCTGCGCGGGCGCTTCGAGGCCACGTGCAAGGCCATCAAGGAGGTGACGGGGCACCCCCGGTTGCTCGAGCGCAACCCCGAGCTCCGGCAGCTGATCGAGATGCGCAACCCCTACATCGACCCGCTCAACATCCTGCAGGTGGAGGTGCTGCGGCGCATGCGGGCCAACCCGGGGTCGAGCAGGCTGCGGGAGGCGCTGCTGATCACGATCAACGGCTTGGCGGCGGGCCTGCGCAACACGGGCTGAGGGGGGGATGATTTTTTTGGGCGGGGGGCGTTTTGGGTTGGCGTGGCGCGCGGCCTTTGCTGCCTCGCCTTTTTTTTCCTTTTCGTTTTCTTCGCCTCGTCCTTTCCGCCCTGCCACCCCTTCGAACACCTTTCTCTCTTCGACCCCTTCCGCCCTCGGGGCGCGCACGCGAACAGAGAGACGTTCACACAACATACACACCGAGCGGGGGGCCCGATTCCCTCCCCGCGTTATGCCTCATATCCTGGACTCGTGCATAAGAACGAAAAGCGTCCTCGTCGTCTTTTTTTTTTTTTTTTTTTCACGTTTTTTCTTTTTTCCATGGTGTGAT
>Ga0209390_10003506_pt1 | contig 25299 bp, 24 predicted proteins | sample BON01_FD_187212 | JGI IMG/M metagenome (GOLD analysis project Ga0209390, IMG submission 187212) | Freshwater microbial communities from Lake Bonney liftoff mats and glacier meltwater in Antarctica - BON-01 (SPAdes) (version 2) | ecosystem: Environmental > Aquatic > Freshwater > Ice > Glacier... | reverse complement strand
TACTTGTAGTTTCAAATCCTTTTCATACTTTTCTTTGCAGTCGGTTTCTACTTGTAGTTTCAAATCCTTTTCATACTTTGCTTTGCAGTCGGTTTCTACTTGTAGTTTCAAATCCTTTTCATACTTTTCTTTGCAGTCGGTTTCTACTTGTAGTTTCAAATCCTTTTCATACTTTTCTTTGCAGTCGGTTTCTACTTGTAGTTTCAAATCCTTTTCATACTTTTCTTTGCAGTCGGTTTCTACTTGTAGTTTCAAATCCTTTTCATACTTTGCTTTGCAGTCGGTTTCTACTTGTAGTTTCAAATCCTTTTCATACTTTGCTTTGCAGTCGGTTTCTACTTGTAGTTTCAAATCCTTATATATAGATGGCTTACAATCTTTTTCATACTGTTCTATAAGATAGCACAAGGTCTTATCGTGTATAGATAGGTGTATATCATCTTTACAACTATGTATAAGTTCTTGAATAATATTTTTTATTTGTGATTCATTTAAATATTTTTTAAATTCGTTTTCTTTATGTTTAACGACATTTTTTACAATGTTTATTATTTTTGAATGATCTAATTTATTAAATTTATTATATTTAGTATCCATAATATATATAATGGTTAAACAAATATGTAAATATAACGCATTTACATATTGTGAATAACTATAGTTCATATTATTCCTATAATGATTTTGGGAAATATACAGAACAGTTTAATGCCTCGGCTAGGATGAACCGGTCATACCGGTATGACCGGTTGAACCGGTTGAACCGGATGGACCAGTTGGACCAGTATCACCGGTTGGACCGGGATTGATCGTTAATATACTTGTAATTCCCGTGGTATTTGAAACCGAAACAATAAAAATCCGTTCTAGTATTCCCTTCTCCTCTAACCAAGCCTCCGTAAAAGAAATGTTGTAAACCCACATGTTTTGTTCCGTATACATAATGTCCGCAACGTATCCGACATAATCTGTCACACCTAGTTTTACACCAGACTCAAACGGAATTGTGGCGATGATATTATGATCTTCGGTGCTTCCATCATATGGATCATATAAAATTTGATTGTATCTTACAAGAGGGGTTCTTGTAGTCACACGAATTTCTAAATTATTATTTAGAAAACTCACCAATTGAATGATGGGTACATCGGAACTTTGATACCCAATCATGGAATGGTTTCCTTGTTGATTATCTGAATTGTCATAGATGTTTGTATTAGTAGTTAACGCATACGCATTTATATTTCCAATTGGAGTGCTCACTATACCTTTAAAATCTACAAGGTATATACCAGGATCTGACCCTACATCTACCTCTTTTTGACCGCTAATGTCACCATTAGAATCAATCATTTCCACCACATATTTATTAGGTGTAATACCATAAGGTAAAAATGTAGGGGGGTTAAAAGTAATTAGTACGTCAATTTCCCCTTCGTTTGGTGTATTGGTTGCCCAAACAACACGTAATAATTCTGGAGGACCAGCATACTCAAATAGATTTACACTTTGAGGTACGGACACGTACTCACCTTCTTCTACAACTCCTACAATTTCAAACTTCACCTTAGTTGTCTTAAAATCTATAATATTGGGTCCCATTGCATAGTTATAAGGTTGATTAGGTTTAATATCATCCACTGTCTCTAATAAAACAAACGCATCCTCATCCTCCGGATTGGTATAAACATTCAAATTTAAACGGTTATAACTAAATTTCGGGATATTCGATACGTAGGGTAGATCCCATTTCAATGTAATTTCTTGACGTCTGTCTTCAATCTTGTTCTCATATATATGGTAATCGTCTGGCAAAATTATTTCGCGAAGGTTCGGTGCTTCGGGCACGGCATTTACCGCGAGCGCCGTTGGACTAATTTCACTTAAAGTAAAATAAGTCTTGGACTCGTATACGTATGGAAATAGCGCATACAAGGCTACAGTAATATCAGAATTCACATCGCTTAAAGCAATGGAACCAAGCAATAATGTATTTGTGGATGTTGGAATTCCCGTCAACAGATCCGAAATTTTCCATTGTTTGTTTCCGTTTGTATCGGTATAAGACGTGTTAATGATAAATTTAATTGTATCTTCATCATATGGGTCTGTGGGTTGTATTATTTGAACGGAACAGATGCAGTTATTATCCTCAACATCATATTTAAATGCGATCGGTTCCGGGGGAGATGCGGGATGATTATATACACCGATGGCGTTGGACCAAGGAGAGCATAACACCTTGGACCCTTCGCTAAGAAATAATCTAAACATCACAACATGTCCTGGGTCGATCACACCGACACTAACCGATGGAAACGAAAAATTTAAAACAAAGGTATCGGCCTCATGGAAATCATTAAGATGTGAAAGCAAACTCATTCCCTCGGTATTATCTGGGGCAATATATCCGTACGTAACGATTTCATCATTAACGTCCGTAATTAAGTATTCCGCTTGCATTAAATTACGAACCGTGCCAGCCGTTTCGCCTATAAACATTCCGGACGGAATGGTTAAACTCGCATGGTTCATTCCAATAGTAGTATTACGAGGCAATGTAATTCCTGGGGTTGCAATTAGGTTAAAATCTGCTATATCAATGTAGTCCACATTGGGTTCATTAAGGGGTTCATCAACAACTGTATTGGGATCCAAATCCAACACGCCCTCTTCAGCATCAAACACGACAATATTAAAGACGTCTTTTCTCCCGGTCATATAATACATTCGTGAGAAAAAAAATATATAAATTATCCTATATGAGATAAATTAGTCTTCCATATTCATAATTTTATAAAACTCTCGTGTAGTACCTTACATTACATTTAAACACAGTATTAGGTTAAGAACCATATACAATTATGAATAAATAAACTATCTATTTAGTATTTCTTGCAGAATACGACGATTTAAATGATTATGAATGCCTGGAAGTTCCACGTAGACCACGCTAATTTATAACGCATATCGGTCGCGTACAATACTGTAAAATCCATAGACGAATGTAGAGATTTTATACACGATACTTTGGACGGAAAATCCATTGTACACACGTGTTCTATGTTTGTAAAGATTATGAATTCAATGCATATTTACATTTAAAATGATGTATTAATTGTATTATACAACAATATGAATAAAGAAATAATAAAACTATCTATTTTAGTATTTCTCGCAGGTTTTTTGTGTAAAATATACGATGATTTAAATGATAATGATTTATTTCAGTATTTTCTTTTAGATAAAAACAAAGAATATATCAATGAGTTTCTTAAGGCATTGCATTATATTTTATTAACCTATGTATCCTCTACGTACATTTATCCACTATTAATATTTGTAATTCCTAATATTCTGATATTTTTTAAGGATTCTAAAGCGGTTGAAATGCCCTATGAATATTCTGGTATTATTGCATTTTCAATATTTTCTATTTATTTAATCATTAATAATTTTTCAATATTGAAAACCATATTTAACTGCTATGTTATATTGTTTCTTATTATGTATATTGGAGGAACGTATATATTTGATACACTTTTATGTAAAAATATAGAATATGGATATAAAAAAATAGCAATTAGAGGATTTTCTGCAATTTTTATTATTTCAGCATTGTTAATAAATTATTGGCTCAAGTATCTGCCAGATGAGCTAACCTTTGGGGTATGGTATATTATTGGTTATTGTTTAACATCCTGTTTTTTCCAAATGTTTTTAATTTGGAAATCAAAACAAACACCACATGATACACCAGAACAAACACCACATGATACACCACTGAAACATGAGAGCAACAAACAAAATGCAATCCTATAGGATAAATTAAACCTTTGAACCGTAAAGAAAAATCGGCAGGTTCAATATTAGATTTTTTATTAAATGTAAACGTATAAACAATCTAAATATTTCATAGTTGTATATAGTATGTCCATGACGATTGCGCATCAAACCTATTATTGTAAGGTGACGAAACCCTTTATAACGATAGACCATTCTATGAAAACGAATCAGACCGAGAATATATATAATCGTGTAAAACAACGGTATATAGACGAAAGTAGACAATGTATTGGTCAAACCCGTATAAATGATTATGAATGCATGGAAGTCAATAAGTTCCACGTAGACCACGCTAATTTATAACGCATATCTGTCCCGTACAATACTGTAAAATCCATAGACGAATGTAGGGATTCTAACGATCGTTTTAATTCACAACTTCCAATCTGGTCTGGAGACCAGTATGGTGACGGTACCACATGTTTCACATAACATCCACTGCGAATGGTTTGACACACAATTAAAAATAGTACATCTTTAGACCCAGTATTACATTTTGGCATCCATGCTAAATAATAATCATTTGGTTTACGATTCTCTTGAATGTAATCTTCTAATTGGTTTATCCGATGGATAATGTGTAACTCCGGATGTTCATTGTAATAGCATTTGTCACGGTTCGTCATAGGATTGATTATGTTTGCTAACCAATGCTTACTTACAAACGATGCTTTGGATGGAGTAATTACAATAAGGTCTTCGTGTGGAGGGTTTCTTGAAACGTATGTATGACTAGGATTTAAGGCATGAACACCTACAAGGCAAATATATAACCATTTATAGAATTTCATATACTATATACATAAGAAAAATGTTTAGGTTCATTTATAAATAGACAATTGATATCAAACGGTGACTATTCAAGGTTTATAATCGTGGAATAAGCTTTATAAAGACATTGTTTAAATTTGCGTTTATTAGAAATAACCCCTTTTTTAAAACTGCATATTATATTTATATTATCGTCACACGATATTATATTATAAACAATCTCTCTCTTGCTTGCATTTGTTAAAAAATGAATATCTGTAACTTTTATATCATTTGTAAAGAAAAAACGGGAAGGTCCTATAATATTGGAATACACATAATCCGTATGATCTAATACAGTCGTATAGATATTAGAGAATAGATTTAAAGGAGTATAGGGTGTTATACATTTCATTAAAATATACAAACATGGAATAAACAAAGAATATTTAAAATTATTAAAGGTATGATTCACTTTAGTGATTAAAGTTGAAACCGTATAAGAGTTATTTGTATAAAATAGGATTGGAAACATATTGTTGAGTTGGGTTGTTCCAGATACATTCATTGGACTCACCGTTAATACTATTTTCTCTTTTTGTCTGTATAAGTCATCCGTTTTTATCATAAGGAGAATATAAAAAATCATTCACGGTAATATTTTTTTTTTGGTGAACGGTTTGATGTCCTGAAAATTTAATGGTTTAAACACAATATAATCGGTATTCCTTTTTGTACTCTCTTGTTCCCTGTTAAAAGATTTAAATACGAGTGTAAAGAAGTTACGAATATACATTACCAATAAAAGAATTGTCCCAATAAAATAGTAATATAATGTATTAAAAAACGTGGTTTTTCTATTAAATTGGTGTGTGAAATCATTCTTTTGAAATGGAGAGGTTAACATTTTAATAATTAGATAACCATCTGCCAAGGAGTGGTGTATTTTAAAATAGAACCTACTTTTATGATTCTCTTTATCTATACAGAATAAAAACTTCCATTTTAATTCTGTATTAAAATTATCATTTAACATGGTATCCATAGGTCTATCAAACTGTGTATGATTGGTGTATATTATGCTACAGTAATCCTTTATATGGATTGAATCTATATGTTCTAAAAAGAATTGGTTATTTTTTTCAATAATATATTGATGTAAATTGTTATTTTGTTGAAACACTTCATTCACATACGAATGAACGTATTGTTCCGTAAATATACCATCCACATCGATATAGGTTAAAACAGAGTATGAATTATTAGTATCTTTGAAAAGTATTTTAGAAATATAATTATTTAATACTACCATTATATTTCTACAATTAAATAATTATATTTTGTAAACGTAATGTGAATGAAAAGAATGCGTGAGAAATTAAAAAATTGAAATGGAAGAGAGTGAATAAGAATAAAACGAGAAAACAATTTGGAGGCACAATGGAGACCTATGTACCATCTAAGGAAGACAATCCCTTTGTAGATAATATTGTACGTAATATGGCGTATGATATGTTTTATTGTAAATTCATTCGAGAGAGTTTTGGTATAACAGGTCCAACTATGGGGAGAAGTATATACGAGCCTGGACGGAATTCCATATTATATCTTTATGGGTATGCTGACTTTATAGGAGAACATAAATTAATTCCATTATTAGGTCAAGTTATTCGAAATATATATGGTCCCGAGTACGTCCTAAAACAAACCTATTATTATTTAACCCCATTGATTTATAGAAATTGTATAATAACACACGAACTCACAGGTTCATCTTCCTACGGAACCCCAGGTTTAGGAGATTTTGTTGGTTATAATGGAAAAAAACCCGACAGTAAAGTAATAAAAGAACCTGACCGCCCTGGGGGTGCAGCAACTTTTCAAGCAAATGTGGATGACCCATATGGTGATAAGTTTCTTGTTTTTCCGAGTAGAGTGTCTGAAATGTATGAGATATTTGATTTTATCCCAAACGAAACTACAAATGTATATCACGTACCAAATATAGGGGATGTAATCTTAGATAAACCTCAAGGTGATATTATATGGTATAATGAACAAGTTAGAATTATATTTGAAAAAGGATTTATTCCACCAGAAATAAAAACAAACCATGATGAACTTCCTTTCAATACATATGCAGCGGTGGGTGAAGAATTAACGAACAGAGATGATTAAGTTTCAATACATACTTATCTGGATTGAACGTATCCCTTTTTATATAAAATGGCGTTAGGTACAATAACAATTGGTTGAAAACCCTAACACGTAGGATTTGTTGCCTTGAATTGGAGTCGGTAAAGGGTCACGCGACGATGTCGCCAATACAGGTGCTTTTTTACGTGCTAAATAACGATGGTAAGAATTATGTTTGATATCCACTCCTTTCGCACTAGTTCCAGCAGGACTCGTACCGCCTGGACGAAGACTAGTTCTACGCCTTGGAATATAAGACCATGAACTACTTGGATCCATTCTATCACTGGATTGATTCCAATGCACACCATTACTTTTATTGGTATACCGTCCAGTCCAAGGTCCGTATACTGTAGAGGAAGCACGATTCATCGTATAAAGGGATGCGTCTACACGTGCAACCTTCCAAATTTTACGTTGAGTTGCTTCGGATAATAGTTGATTGTATTTCATAGTATCGTTTAGGTAAGAGGTCATTATAATATCACTATATTATTTTCATAAAATTGATAATATGTTTTTATAAAGATTACTTATAAAATGCACGCGTGTACGATGTGTAGCAGAAGTTATAAAAACCTTTCTTATTACGAACGCCACATTCAACGATGTCACCCCAATAGTAACCCTTTGGGTGACGATGTCAATATAACCATACCACAATTATATGAATGGTATTTAGAATTGTCCAAACAAAATGAACGTTTACAACAAAAAGTAGATGAACTTATCCAATGGAAAAACGAAAGGGTCATGACGCAACGACCTTGCCATGGAGTGGAGGCCTTGAATCAACGTAACGTGGCATGTATAGATGACTATTTGAGAGAAAATGTATTGACAGAAGACCAGTTTGTTTGTATGCGTAATTATGAGGTCATGAATGGATTAATGTATGCATTAACAAGTCGGTTTCCACTCAAAGACGTTCACACCTTGCCTCTAGTTGCTTTTACACATACTGTAAATGAAGTGTTTATACGAAAAGAAACGGACTGGCAAAGCATGACTACCCATGAACTAAAAAAAATACTAGAGTATATATCCAAAGAATGTATGCAATGGTTAATGAAATGGCATGACCAGAATCAAGCAAAATGGGGACAAGAACAATATATGGATGAATATACGAATACCCTTCGTAAATTTCTAATACCGTACGACGATACTCTTTTGTTAAAAATAAAAAAACGTCTATATGTTTATTTAAAAAGGCAAGTCACTATGAACTGACCATTCTAAAAATGTTTCATTGCCAGGTTATAACCTAGGACGTCTCTTATGTGAATCAAGCGGTATATACCAATACATTCTCTATATATGTTTTATCATATACACCCATATTGGTGGTTTTATCCCATGTACTGTAATTCATTAAAATTCTATGGTCCTCTACTATAATACTTAGACAGTATTCAATGGCCTCGCCTTCAAATTTAAAAGGCGCAGAATAACGTATCAAGTTCATATTGGAATCAAATACAGAAATAATATGATAATAATGACGGGGGGATTCATAGGATATCATATGGACGACAAACCATAGTTCGTGTATCTTATCTGTTTTATATAAAAAACCACAGGTTGAACCTCTTACTTTAGAAAACATCTTTGGGGTAGGTTTAGTAGTTACCACTTGAAGTGCGTTATTTACAACTTTACAGATTCTCAATGGATGCCAGTCGTAGATAATATGAGTATCCTCGTTATAATCTACAAAAACCCAATTTTTTTCCCATAAAGATGGATGAAACGTTTGTTTGAGTTCGTGTACGTCCAAAGTACCTTGTTTTATATTATATTCGCCCGATACAACCCTTATATTATTGTTCGGAAACCCTGTGCCGATATAGGATAATTGTTGTTTATAGTTGTCGTAATACAATCTTACATCTTCTATTCCACTATATATTTTTCCGTCCAATACAACTTCCATCCATGTTTCTACCATTTTATTGAATTGACTATCCAATTCAATCCATTGATTGATGGATATGTTACAGTCTTGACAAATATAATCACCATTTGGTTGTATATCATAATTGACATATCTAATATTCATGACATACCCATTGGAATGAGGATTTGGAATCATACAACTAGAAGAGGATGTAAAACATTGAGGTTTATCGTAACAAATGCGATTCATACAATGATTGAAATGATAGACTGCCTTGTGTTGTAGAACGTGTTTATAAAATTTCATATTGGATAAAAGAGTCTTCGTTTCGTCCTTATGGATAGAATGATTACATATTTTAATCAGTTCATTGTTAATAGTGTTGATATTATTGTAGGACGCAAGTATAGTATATTCATAATAAATTTTATAGTCATATACATCCGCGTGTAAAAACAAATATTGACTTCGGTCAAGATTTTTATCTAAAATTTCTTTGGCTAAGTTATAAAATTTAAACCCTATCTTTTGTTTTCCAATGATTCTATAATGTTTGATGATTTCGTAGATTCCTTCAAGACGTTCCGGATAATAATCATATCCTTCTAACCAATACGATAAAGCATCCGCAAATCGTTTCATAGATTTATAGCATAGTCCAATTCTATAATAACTATACCACACTTCTTCTTTCCAACCACCCAGTTTAATCCGTGTTTGATACATAAGAATGGCTTCCTTATAATGATTAGTATTATAATAACTATTCGCCAAATAAAAATGATAACGCTCATTTTTGGGTTCTTCAAGGATGCCATTTTTCAATAGACGAATATCTCGTGTATACTTGTCATGTTTCGCACCACCATCTCCAATGTCTTTGATAAAAAGAACCGTTTTATCAAAACAAAACGATGTATTCTGTTTAGGCGTGTCTATGTATTCATGCGTGACCCCAACGTATTTATATAAACCATTGTTTTTTATAAATCTAATATTTTTATAATAAAAAGAGTCGTTTCCTTGTAATACATAAAAAGTGTCGTATTGTGTCAGCATAGATGTATCAAACTGTTTGATGTCTAGTACCATGTCAGCATCTAAGAATAAGATATAATCGGACAATCCCTTGCATGCTTGTAAGGAAACATTACGATTATAAGAAAAATTTTGAAAAGGTTCACTCCATAGAACGCCGGTTATACTTTTGTCTTTAAAATATGTGCGAATGATATCCATTGTATTATCATTTGAACCTGTATCACAAATACAATACGTATCTATGATCGGTAATACGGAATCCAATAAGCGTTGAATGGTACGACTTTCATTTTTAACAATCATATTTAAACATATCGTGGGTAATTTGGACATACTTTATATATCTTGTTTAGTTTTTAACTACTTAAAGACAATAAACAATATATGGTACTAGCCCTCGTGGCGCAATTGGATAGCGCATTGGACTTCTAATCCAAAGGTTGCAGGTTCGATTCCTGCCGAGGGCGTTGTTTTGTTAGCTCAGTTGGTTAGAGCGTCCGACTGTTAATCGGAAGGTCATAGGTTCAATCCCTATACAAAACGTAATCCTAAATGTCATTTATGTCAATCGTGTCTTCTTCAATCCATACTTCTGATGGTACTGCTGCTTCAATGACCTCGTTTGCATTAGTTAAATTATAGTCCATGTCAATTCCCGTATCGTCCTCTTCGTCGTTCAATTTCAATACAGACCAATTCCCATCTGTATTGTGTTTGAGTATATTTTTATCTTCTTCCGAATAAACATACAATAGGTCGCATGTGCTTTTTTTATCTGGATGTTTTACTTCCCAATCACGTATTCCAATCAATATCCAGATTCCTGCCGTTAACATATTATCGCGTTTGCCTCTACCCCTAAACTTATTACGAATAATACAAATACGTGTTACTCCGTCTTCACATTTAGCCTCAAACATGGAACAACCTGTTAATTTATTTACCATGGCGTACATTTCGCAGGTTTCCAGTGGATTTTTTTTACGAATGGAACCCGTATAAGGTACATTCAAATGCTTACGCGAGATTTTTTTGCCTTTGTTTCCTCCATTGTTTTTCACCATGTTTGTATTTTACATTCTATATAACCTATACTACCGTTTCAATTTTACGACTTAACTTTGTAAGTCTTCGTTTGCGTCGTTTCGTATACTTACCTCCTAAGGTATTTTCTTCCGCCACACGAGGGTCTTGAAACACGGGAGGGGTCATACGTAATCCACGACGTACGTTTTGTATCAAGGCATGGATGTCGTGTTCTTCTAATAATCCTTGATATATTTCTCTCACTTGGTCGTATTGTTCCGATGAAATCAAAAGACGAATTTTAGAGCCTGACATGGAACCGGTCGGTCCAGTTCCAGTACGTTCTATTTCTTTGCATTGCACCGGAATGACACTGGAAGGTACCTCGTTTGAAATACAAAAACTTCTTCGTCTATCCATATCTTGTTCCGCATCTTTCCCCATATATAATATTACTTTCCGTCCGTCTCCGCTGGTTTTAGATATTGCACATTGGGTTGCTGTAAAAAGACTTTGAGAGCAGTCCTCTCCCGTTACAATCCATTCCTTGAGTTGTTCTTCCGTCCAATTCCAATATGGATATTCTTTAGATTTAGACATTAACATTTGTATCAACACTTGTTTTTTATCCTCAGGCATTAATGGATTTTCAAGGTTTTTATCTTTTACATTGAAGGTATATTCTTCGTCCGGTTTTCCATCTACCAAACGAACAACCTTCGCATATTTTGATTGTAAGGATTTAGACAGTTTAAAAAACTTGGCCTCGTTCGTTGTATTTGTTAAAAATATACGCGGTACTATATTAGCACAAGTAGCACTCTCATTCAACGTTTCGGTCTCTGAGCCCAAGGCATACTGTTTCACTTGTTGTAACAAATACAAGCATAAATCTAAGTGTCCAGGGGTAGGCGGATTCATTCGTCCAACTATCATCATTACGAGGGGTGTTTCTAAGGTAGCCTTACGAGCTTCTATGAATTGGGATTGAACGGTTTCAATTTCCGTGGACGGAAGGTCATTCAAGGCATTCCTCCAAGAAGAACTAAATCCGTTTACTTGCGTCATTGGATTCATATAAAACGATACCATGTCTACCTCTTCCGGTCCATCGTAGGTAATGTTTAAAGAACGAAGTAAATCTATATTCGCGGTATCGGATGCCGTGACTGGAACCCATGTGGATTCTTTGAACGTTAATCCGCCCCGATATTTTTTTTTCGTTTTTCGTGTATACTTTCGTGTATACTTTCGTGTATACTTTCGTTTTGTAGTCATTGTTTTAAGTAAATATAATTAAGTTATAGACTATAAATTATATATATGTCCTTTGTATAGTATGATTCTTGATATTCATGCCTATTCCAAACAGGAATTGATGCAATTATTTTCTTTAACCACCCATTATACATATTTAGAAGTAGAAAGAGGAAAAAAAAATTTAAATCTACAATTGGTTCAGTCGTCCGTGTTGAACGAACAAGAAACATTAGACGTGCAACTATTCATCGACAACGCATGTGCAAAATTGATGGAAAAGGACAGTTCCATTGCCAATATGGGTACTTGGAGACAGTCTGAAAATGTCCTCTTGTCTGGTAGTAATAACCATTACGTGATTGCAAATTCAAATTCTATTGCAGGACAAGATGCTAAAATAACCGAAGGTCGTTTAACGGGTTCAGACGACGTCCCTCCTGGCTGGTTAAACCCCATCAACGTAAAAACTGTACTCACTGGTATGAACATTGATTCTAGGTTTAGAGATGATTATTTTACTACATCCTCCTCTCAATTTCAAATTGAATTACCCGATATTCAGCGCAAGGTAACCTGCTTACGTGTTGCAAGTTTAGACATTCCAATGACCTATTATGCCGTGTCTAACGCGAGGGGCGATTCTACTTTTCTTATAAGTACAGAACAAGTGAATACGTCTCCTGTAACCGAAGATTTCTTACGGTTACATCCAGCATTTCTACCCGATGTTTCTGATGTTGAACTCCTTGACTTAACCTATACACCCCCACGTACCTTATCGGTGAATACCATCACGATCAATCGTTCCGTGTATGCTTGGTTAGTTACTTTACCCGATGGTAATTATGAATTGTCTTGGCAGTCTGCAAGCAAAGCAGCCGACCTTGAATTGGCCATGAATAAAGCACTGTATTCTTCACAAGCCGGTTTATTAGATTTGAATACTGGTGTGTTTTACGCTTTAAAGAGTTCTTCTACTCAACATGGACTAGACCCGACGGTGGATATTGTATATAAAGTGGACCATGCGTCTGGTAAATCCATCTTCCGCATTCCTGAACTTAGTACCTCGTCTGTATTTAATACATTGTTAGGATTTTGTTTGTATTTTCAAGTAGATTCGTTTGGTTCATTTGAATTGACTAGTAATTTACAGGCAAAGTTAGGTTGGCAATTGGGGTTTCGTAAGCATGCCTATACCTGTTTAGACACTTGTAGTTCAGAAGGCATCTCAATGGTCATTGGACCAAGATATTTGTTTTTATCGTTGGACGATGGACAAAAAAATACAGGTAGTAATTTAATCGCGGCTTTTTCACAATCTACACTAGACGCGAACATCATTGCACGAATCAATTTGTCGTCCGAGATGGACAATTCCACGGTATATAAATTATCTCGTGATATTGGATTGAGTACGGTTTTGAACCGAACCCGAGAATATTTTGGACCCGTCACTATCTCTAAATTAAAATTGAAATTATTGGACGAGTATGGTAGGTTACTATCCTTGAATCATATGGATTGGTCCATGACACTTGCGTTTGACAAATTATATGATTAAACGTTCATAAAACTGTTTTACTTTACGATTTACACGAATGTTGCTGGGTTCAAATTCACATAAATATAAATGATTTAAAGTTCGTACTCTAGACAAGGCCACGTAGGTTTGACCACATTCAAATATGCGTGACCCTGCATCAATTCTTGCCGTGTCTAAAGTAATGCCTTGTGCTTTGTGAATCGTAATCGCCCATGCATAAATAAGAGGAATTTGACGAATCGTTAACCCAGGTATCGTTTCACTATTCCAAACATGAGGCACAATCAGTCGTATGATACCGTTATGAAATTTAACCAAGGGATAAGAGAATTCACCTTGTACTCCTATCACTAACCCTTGACTACCATTCACAATCGTAAACTGGTCGGGGTCAATGTTGGCCACACACATTACACGCGTACCAATTTTTAATTTCAGGGATTGAACTACCATCAAAGATTGTACCAGTTGAGTTGTTTCATACTCCATTTGAGACGTAGTCCACTCCATTCTTATTTTTTTTTGTTGTGCGTTCAAGGTTTCGGTCTGATGTACGACCTCAATATCGTATTGATATTCGGTTTCCGTTAATTTGGCATATTCTACTGTATTGAACGTATCCGCTCTGGCACGTGTTGGATATAACAAGGTGGGTGTGTTTTCCAAATCGTAAGGACATACGCGTTGTTTTAGTTTAGTAATGGTATTGGTTGAAATTTTACCAATACGTATTTGATTTAATATTTTTTTATACGCGTCGTCCGTTTGACGAAATATAGTTTGTAACACGTGTACATGGTCCATACATTCTTTCCATCGGTCGCTTTCAAAACAAAATTCGCGTGAACCTGGGTCTTCTTCATCCCCTACTGGCGGTAGTTGATAAAAATCTCCTGACAATACGACTTGTATTCCACCAAATGGAAGAGTCTGCTTATTTTTGGCTATTCTTGCAATCGTATCTATCACTTCAAATATTTTTTTGGAAAGCATACTCACTTCATCTAATATTAAAATGTCAATGGTTCTCCATACTTTTACTTTATATGGATTTTGGGTTACATGTTTCACTACATCCATGATTAAACCAGAGGCCATCCCTATTCCGCCCCACGCATGAATGGTTTTTGCTTTACATTGTAGCAAGGCCGAAGCCGTTCCAGTCATGGCACAGACCTGTACATGTTTTTGATTACGTTCTGCGTGCATTTTAAAGTGACGTATCAAATGGCTTTTTCCACATCCTCCTGGTCCTGTAAGGAATATGTTTTTGCCTTGTATAAAACTATCCATGGCATGCTGTTGTTCCTTTGAAAGTTCACTCATTATGCGTTCCTTTCAATGGTATCAAATTTATATCAATTTTTACCATATAAACCTAGACTTTTTGTTTATGATAAACATGGATTACTTAAATATATTCTATTATAAATTCAAAATGGGGAATGGTTGCTATGGTCGTACTCTACCAAAACAGATTCATACAAAGATACCCAAATACATTCCTACGGTGCGTAGAGGTCGTGTGATGAACGTATACGATGGAGATACAATTACGATTGCAGGGTATGTGGATTACAGTCCAACGTTGTACTCTTTTTCAGTTCGGTTCAATGGTCTGGATTGTCCAGAAATCAAATCCAAACAATCTAAAGATGAAACCGAATACTCTATCGCTTTGTTGGCAAAACAATACATTCAATCCTGTGCGGATGGACGAATCGTTACGCTGGAACGGGTATCCATGGATAAATATGGAAGGTTATTGGCCGACGTGTATTGCCATGGGATCCATTTAAATCAATCCTTGATAGAGAAACGGTTGGCTGTCGTGTATCACGGTAAAACCAAATGCGTTCCACATTCTTGGAAACGTTATTACGAAACGGGGGATTTACTTTAAGGTGTCGTTCCTAGATGCCTTTTTATTCCACATATTGAAACGAATACGTTTTGGTATGTAATGTATGGATGGCGTGTATCTCTTCGTCCGACAATCTAAAATACTGGGATAGGGATGTATCATGGATTGTGTCTGGAAAATCGTTCAAATAGGTAACATCCGGTATCAACTCAAAAATATGTTTTTCTATATATTTCATTCTATATCGTGTACATTCCAGTAAATACAGTGCAAATTTAGTTTTAAAAAAATCACAGATTTTTTTTAAATAGAGTTCATCTTCGGATACAATGACATATGTATCACGATTGCTGATACCATAGTTCCCTTCCAAATCTAAATATGGAAATCCATACATTTTATGGGCTAGGATTAGTTTTTTTACACCATGGTAGGCCAATGGAATAGAACTATATTCTTTGATGAACCGAACATGACGTTGATCCACAATCACAGCCGTTCGTACATTTTCAAACGGATGGGCTGTATCTTGAACATTGCTCAACGATGCTTTTTGAGATGGCATATTGGTTTTATAGACACAAAGCGTATTGAATGGCTGAAAATGTCTAATTTTACGTAAAATACTTGCCCCAAACACCGGTATCGGTTCCATGGGTTGGTAGGTATAAGGCACATAGCATTTCATAGAGGAATCATATAAGTCCACGATATAGTCATTCTTGGTCTTTCGTACATGAACCATACTCGTGGGTGTTTGTGCTTCGCCTTTGAATGCTTTGTTGGTTTCCGTGTTGGATAAACATTTGATTTTGCATAGTTTATGACGGGTCATGTAGGTATACAGGTGTTCTTTGTCTGGGCGCATCCATAAAGAGGGTATGATTACTAACAATTCGCCTTGGTCTTTCAACAACTCTATGGAATGTCTTACAAAACTATACCAAATCGTGACACCGTCATGGGATTTCGTTTGGGTTGTATTGGTGGGTACTTTCTTGATGCCGTTGCAATTGTAGGGCGGGTTACCTATCACGTAATGGAATGTGCGGTCCTTGTACGACAAAAAATCTCCTTCTATTATATTGGCCAATGTACCAAAACACCTCTTTAACTGTAACACATTCTCTGAACGTATTTCACACATGTATACCATGTGGGATAAGATATGATGTCTTCGTTGTGTTTCGTCTGGCATACATGGTGTAAGATGTGTATCTAATTTCCAACATAACGCCATGGTAAAATATCCAGTTCCTGCCCCACCATCCATAAAGGTGTGGACCGGGTTTGAAAATACAGACGGGTCCATCATATCCAACATGGTATCCACGATTGAAAACGGTGTAAAGATTTCTCCATATAAATGTTTATATTCAGGGTCAGATGTAAGCGTTTGAACGTAGTCTTTTGGACGTATTGTAAAGATGGACATTGTAGTAGTATAACATTCCCATTCGTTTCATTGAACGCAACCCAGACTAACAATTCATCCAATTCGTCGGTAACAATCCATCGGCAATCGCTTGTTGAGGGTCCGTATACCCTTTCCCACAACTACCATTCTGTAGTTTCATTGGAAAACTTTGTTTACACGGTGGCGTAGGAAGACATTTGTTCGGAAGTAATTCGGTATCCGTGTATTCGCCACATGACCTTGCCGTTAAAGGGGATTGAGGAACATATGTATTTCTTGATATTTTACGTGTTCCCAACATATACATATTATCCTCCGAACACGGAATGACGGGAGTTTCCGCACACTCTACTAAAGATAAACCGGTTTCATAATTTTTAATTTGTTTAATATATTCACTCTGGCTATGGTCCAGCGGGTCAAAGGGTTTAACATACCACTTTCTGCATCCTTGATTTAAACTACATCCGCTAGAACCATTGTATGAATTCGTAGAACGTATCGGATGATATACTCTACTTGAAAGTAATCCTTTTGAATTCATTACAGACCTTTGTACCTGAACTGTATTATCGTAAAACGTTCCATTCAGTGAAAAAACGTCTTTTCTATTGCTTAAATTACGGATTGCTTTTGTTTTTTTTTTTAATGTAGCAATGGACATGTAATACAATAAGATAATATTCGTGACTTAGGATTAAAGTAGCATATTTAAATACATTGGATACAATCGGTCGTTTAAATAGGTTTTGTAGTCCCTTGCGATTTCAAAAATAGTGTCTCCCTTCAATTCTAAACATAGTCCGTTTTCTTGAAGAATTCTTTGAGAACCAATACCTTTCATCAGGGCTACAAACATATCCATATAATGATAGTGTTCCATATCCATATAATGATAGTGTTCGCCTTTTGTTAGGTTCAATACAAATGGATGATACCGTTCTTTCATGGTATACAATATATTGGATACCATGATATACCATTTATACTCTTCCTTAGGACGTATATGTAAATAACCCATATGTGGGATAAACTCTTTACTTGGTACACTATAAAAGGTAAATACAGTATATACTACATCCGACGGTAACGCATTGCATAACACGTGAAACAGTTGTTTCTTTTTGTAGCATTCTTTTTTATATTTTTTGTATGTATTACAACGAGTATTCAATTGATAATTAAAACAATGTGCATCACGCCGGCGTTTTGCGTTGTCATAATAGGCTTGATTCATATCAGGGTCACGATGTGACCGATACAATCCTAGACTTGGAAGAGGTTCTTCGCAACACCGAATATAGGATTTAAAGTTCATTGTAATACATATTGTAGAATACTAATTAAAAGTTTCATTTTTTTTGAGATTTTAATGTATTCATGTCTGCACGAATGCTATATACGGTGACTTGTCTTGCTTTTGTAAAAAGTTTGGTCAATTCAACATAACTGTTCACGTCATCGTCCATATAGAATATCTGGGAATATCTTTCTGCGGTCTCTTGAATTGTAAGACGTTTCGTCGGGTCTGGATGAATATTAATCAACAATAAAGTATTCAAATGTGTAATAAACGTATGTTGGATATTGAACTGTGCAAAAAAAGATTGCAACAATTTTAAATACATTATGCTTAACGAATAATTATCCCAAGTATGACGGTGTGACAATAGTTCCTGTATCACTTGCGTTCGTGGTTGTTTCACATATCGTTTCACTTGTTCTATAGACTGTTTTAAAAACGTATCTTTGAAGGATTGGGTGCAACCCTCTAATCCTTTGTTGTGTTTTACGTATAAATCAGCAATGAATATCGCTTCGTCTTCGGTTAAAACGCTATCGGTTTCGTGCAATAAATAACAAATAATGTTAATTTCTAAACACCATACATAGTATTCTGGTAAAAATACATAGAAATAATTAGGCATAGTCTTATCGTTGACACGTTCCAATGGTATTGAAATCCCAAAATCAATGATTATAGGTTCATGGGTTTGATATTTAAATAATACGTTCTCAATTTTCAAATCGTAATGGATTACGTTGAGTTGTCTAAGTTTTTCTAACCCCATCAAAAGATACTGAAACGTTTCAATCAGAATCATAATGATTTCGTTTGCCGGTTTATTTTGAATGATATTTATAAATTTAGTTTCATGTAGAAAAGGTAAGTCCATGGCGACATAGTCGTCTTTATAATTCTTAATTAGTTTACACTTTTTTATTTCACGGGTCGTTACTTTACGAAGGTCAATAGAACAACTACTTAAAACCGGCAAAAAAAACAAAGAATAACTTGGCAATTGTTTCAAAATAGACCCCACCACAATTTCATTCTTGGAATTAAAATATTGTCTTTGTATTTTAGTAGCATTGTGCATTACCTTGTCCGAGGTACCATTACATTTTATACCTGGATAAAAAATACATCCAAATCCTCCTTCTCCAATGAGTTTACTCATATATATTTCATACTATAAATATACCTACACTATACGACGCGTATAAATATAATAACGATTTTTATACGTTTTTTTAAATCGTTGTACCCATTCGGCGGTTTCCAAGTTATTATTCGTATCTTCTTGTTTTAACGCGCTTTTTAATTCTTTTAAAATAAGGTTTGAATAGGAAAGACAAAACGTATTGTATCCTATGGCAGGACTAAAATGTGCCTCGTCTATGTGTAACGAGATATGCGTATCCATGGCATCTAATACACAATGGCTTAAACGTTTATAAGCGTTTCTGTGTTTGGACGTAGCGGATTTATCCTTGCTTTTTACACGATAATAATATCTACCCGATTTAAACAATTTATCAGCAATGTCTCCTTGATATCCCATTCGTATGTGTCGTTCCGTTTCAGATTGTATCATTTCGGAATGGGATATACACCAATCTTGCCAAGCAGATTTATAATCTTTACGATTATCATAACGATGTATCCTTGCAAATTCATCAATATGTGTATGAACGGTCTCGGATACATTAAATCTATATGTGGTGAGTGATTTATTCCTAGGATCATCCATGTTGGTTAGGAGATATACATTTCGTTTTTTATAATTCATTTTTTATAAAAAACTAATTTATGTCTGAAACCTATTCCATCTTGGTTCAACCTTACTACGATAGCGTACATCAATGTTATACAAAAGTGCTTAAGATAGACCGTACGCCTTTGAACCATTCCCCCATTATGCAAATTTTAAAACGTATTCATTCCACACCTCTGTCTCCTTTCCAAACCAATCTTTCATGCGATACTACATACCTTCCATGTAAATATGTTTTTCTTAATCCAGGCACCGATAGACTTGCCCAACTAAATGACGTTCCAATTGTATTCCAGTGGTTAAGACAACACGGTTACCTTATAGATACCGCATTAACCACCATGATGCACAAAGGAGATGTCAAAGGCAACGACCCATTATTATGTTTTATTACTTCTAAAAATTGATGCTTGAATTCGTATTCATAGGGTTAACTTAGAATGGAACCTACGGAAGAAGACAAGCAATCTTATTATAAACAATTGACCGAACAAGAAAAACTTGTATTGCACATTGCGACGACACAACTGGGTTCATCGTTTGATTTGGTTCGTTCCAATGGTTTTATTCAATGGTTTCATACACCCCCCCCCAAGTCTTCTTAACTATGTTTGTATCGTGTAAAGGTAGATATAGATTTTGCCAATCGTTTTGCCGTTTTTTTTGCATTTCGTCTTCGTTTTCCACCCGTTTGACCCATACTCCTTTTGTATTGAAATTGTTCTACGGCATCATTGAGTTCTTTCTTTACATTACGTATATCCGTATCATACTTATGGGCAACCGCCATTCCATCTTTACCAATTTGTATCGTTTTATGGGTAGTATCTTGTATCTGAAGGATACTGGGTGCTATAATTCCAGCCGCGGTATTGTACCATTTCCCAAAAGCTACCACAAGGTCAATGACACCTCCAAGTCCTGGTATTTCGGCAATCGCAGCCATTCCTGATTGTATAAGTGCATTGCTTGCATTTCTTGCACTTTTTTCACCAATGGTTTGGATAGTTACCCAAATTTTGTCGGTCATGTCTTGAATCAAGGGTTCTTCTAAACGATGGACTTCTTTGAATATATTACCATAAATTCGTATAGCGCGTTGCAATGCTGCACGAATCGCTTGGTCTTTTACTGCTTGGGATAAAAAGAGTGCCTTCTCGTCAATGTTACGGGCGATTCGCGAAGAAACAAGACTCCAATTTTTATTCTTAATGTCTACATCTTTCAATAGGTTCGGTAGCAATGTATCTAGCACATTTATAATTTGCTTCATTCCATCGTTAGCATCCTTACTAACCTGTTCCACTTGTTTTTCCACCCGTTTCATTCCCGCACTCACATCCTTACCAACCGTTTCCACATAATTCGTTCCTTTATGAATCTTGGCTGAGATGACAGACTCGTCTAACCCATTTATAATTTGTTGTATTCCATCACTAACTTTATTACCAACGTTTTCAACTTCTGTATGAATCTTGTTTGAGAGGACAGACGCATCTAGTCCACTTATAATTTGTTGTATTCCATTGCCAACGTTTTCCATTTTCTTATTAATTTTGTTTGAGAGAGAGTCATAGGATTGTTGTATACCTTGCATTTTTATAAAATGTTATTTTTTTTATGAACTAATCCATCTTCATTTCAGATACCCAATCCTTATAGGATAAGGTTTCACAAGAGGATTGGGAAACGTCTAGTTTAGAAGCAATCCAAACCAAGACTTTATAGTCGGGTTCTAATCCGTGATTCGCCGACCATTCGCCTTGCACGTTTGTAGGCATCCATTCTTGTATACACCCTTGCCGTGTAAAACGATTGTATTTAGGATACACCTCGTGTATTTTCGGACGATTATATTTTTTAAACGATACCATTGAAGATTTGGACGTAGTCCTCGTATTTTTTACGACGGTTGGTTCAGTCTCTTTATATACCGTTTTACATTGATTTACAATTGTATATAATTGAGCGATCGTATCTAATTCTATAAATGAAATATTCCGATTATCGCACCAATAATGAAACGCTTCAAGGCCATGACTGTAACACATTATAACCGTATCTCCTTTCTCCGTCTCTTCCTTTATAAAGAGGCCTTGAAGTTCGTGGAGACGAACGTCGTCCAGCGGTATACGTTCCATCCCTTGGAATACCGTTTGATATTTCATAGTGTATAGGGGTGTATAGGGTTCAATTGTATACACCGGTGTAAGTTTTTTAGAAGGTTTAAATATATAAAACCAAACCATCACATATCCCGCAAAAGATACCAACATACCTGAGTACCAAACGTCCATAGGTATAACATACAAATATATTTAATTGGTTTATTATAATCATTAAGTTCTTCGTTTTGTATTCCGTTTTTTACGTTTTGTATTCCGTTTTTTACGTTTTGTATTCCGTTTTTTACGTTTTGTATAACCTCCAAGGTATATACCTGGATTGTTTTGTATCAAGGCTTGTTGGGTGGTGTCTCCAAGGTCATTGCTTGGATATGTACCTGGGTTGGTTTGTATCAAGTCTTGTTGGGTGGTGTCTCCAAGGTCATTGCTTGGATATGTACCTGGGTTGGTTTGTATCAAGTCTTGTTGGGTGGTGTCTCCAAGGTCATTGCTTGGAGTGTTTTGTCCAACCGAGTAGGCGACGGAGGATACTATCATATTTGTGGTCCTACATTTATTATCCGAGGTACGACTTCTACGAGTTCCATTATAAAATGCATTATAAACCGACCAATCTACTGGAATATCATACACGATTTTCTGACAATCTTTGATTTGAATACACTTTGTCATATTCTCTCTTGGAACACTCCATTGATTCCCATCACACCCTTGTCTTGAATAAGTAAGTTCATGGGAGCATGGTATAACCACCAACTGTTTAGTGACGTTTACCTCTTTGGAGGATAATTGTTTATATATAGTTGCGGCGGTTTGTTGAGTACGTATTAAATCTGAAACAAATATGTGGTCAACCGTGTTAGAGGAGTCTTTTAGTAAAATCGCCAATTTGTCGCCGACGTCACTCGCTTGTTGTATACCTATATTCGTTAATTCCGCGTCAGCCTCTCCAAATACTTGATTGTACTTTTTAGTTGTACCGCTTGTTACATTATGGGTTCCTTGTCCATGACGAATTAAATAATACACTATTTTTAACGTTGGATTCATATATTTCTGTATACTACTCGGTGTATCAACACTTATATCCCGAAAAGTTATAATACGATAAGACTCCTTCGGCGGCTGTCTAGGTTGTGTATAATTTATCTCTTGTTCATTTACATCTGGTTTAACATAAAATATATACCCTGGTTTAGATTCGTCAATCTTCCCGTTATCCACCAAGGATAATTCCATCGTGTCATACATGAGGGTGAGTCTTAACACACAACCATTCATAAATCGGTACGGTATTAAATCTTGGATTCTATTTGGATTCATGAATTCATTGAATAAACACTTTAATCGTGCTTGATGCGTTACAAATAAGCACGTTTTTTTATTCATCCCTATATATATATGTATGTATATTATAATGGAAATCGTGGCATATCTAATTGGGTTGTTCGTCATGTAACGATGCAAATGTTTGTAGACGCAAGGTTCAATATAACGTAATAGTAATCGTTATGAATGCTTTCATAAAGAAAATTGTAATTGGTAGTATCTGTTTCATCTACATTTTTTTTAAATGTACGACTTTTTTTAAATGTACGACTTTTTTTAAATGTACGACTTTTTTTATATTTTGTTCTTTTTCCACCTGTGGATTGAAAACTCCCCCCCCCTATACCATTTTGAAAAACTTGTGCGATATCTCCAATGTGATTGACTCGGGTTAAATTGACACAAGACAAATTAAATCTTGCTTGACGATGAATATCATCTATAGCTCTCATAACGTTACTTGGATAACATAACTCAACATCTTCTACTACATGAGGAAATCCTTCAAGAGGTCGTGCTGCCACGGTGACGCGCATAAAAGCACCGGGCTTGAATACAATCTCACATTCTGCATAATGACTTTGTAATCGGTTTCTATCATATGCATAATAAGGACATCCAACCTCAGGATATATTCGATATATTATACGATCTGCTGTAGCAGGAGGCACTACCGGATCCGACGCAAATCTAATTGCTGTACGCCTGCTTATTGAAGCATGAACGCAATTCTCACATTTATACCATGTGTCGAAGGCTCGAGGCAAACCCAAATGGGCGATTTCGGCGGGCGTCAACATATTATAACGACGAGTCATACCTCTAAATACAAGATTTGTTGTCACGAGTGTCCTGCAGTCTGGTCCATTTAAATTATTTGCAGCATATGTTATTCTCGTGCCGGGATCCAAACCTGTTATTCTTCCTTTTTTATCTATAAAATCATTATATTGACGATCTTTCTCTTGCATTTCTCGTATTAAACGGATACGACCCTCACGAGTCGTATCTAAATTACCCTGAATCCTCCTACAACCGGGTGGAGCTTGATAACTCTCCAAATTGTTAGTCAAATCCCGGTTCACTTCTGGAAGGGCTAACCAATTTGTCACCGCCGTTGTATCACCAGTATAAGCTTTTGTATACCACCATGGATTCATTAATTTATCCCAACGTTTAGTAATACAATCCATGGTTCGAACATCCTCATTCGTATGTACAACCGATTTAATTACATCCACCCGTGGTTGTATAAAACCAACATTGATGGCATTTTCTTCATAATTTAAAAAAACATAATCGTGTAAAATTTCAGGACCTGCTGGACCCCCACCTTGAGCTGACGGCGGGTGCGTGTGATTGCGAAATTCCCATCCTTCTCCTGCTAGATGAAATGTTTCATTATCATATTGTATATTTACACCGGTTCTTCCACGAGTGGAAGCAATCGTATCCGTAATATTTGGATATTGTGTTGGAAATTGTTGTGTTGGAAATTTTGCATTAAATGAATTTACATACTCTATAATGTGTTGACGCGCCGTAGTAAACATATATATATCTATATCGTAATGAAGACCATTATTTAATATAATTCCTCCATTGGCTGTTACTTGCTTAAATATTAGAATTATAGTATTGTCAGGTCTTTTAAGTTGCTGCAACGCCGGCAATAATGTACTTGGCCCGCGATTAGAAACTGTTCCGCCGTTTTGTGACATTCTTTCAGGTGTAAAATTAGTTACTTGTTCGCCAGATAAAAAAAGTTTTTTAATTTCATCCGAAATTTTTACTTTGGGAAACGGTTCAGGAAATTCAATTGGTTCAGTGGGTTTGTAATTTTTTTCCATTTCTTTTAAATATTTGACATGTGCATTCATGATTTTGTTTTCGTCTTCCGTTAATGGTGTAAGGTCTGTATATCCCCAATTGCTAGCTT
>Ga0209390_10003501_pt1 | contig 25340 bp, 23 predicted proteins | sample BON01_FD_187212 | JGI IMG/M metagenome (GOLD analysis project Ga0209390, IMG submission 187212) | Freshwater microbial communities from Lake Bonney liftoff mats and glacier meltwater in Antarctica - BON-01 (SPAdes) (version 2) | ecosystem: Environmental > Aquatic > Freshwater > Ice > Glacier... | reverse complement strand
ACTCTTGAACTTGATTGCTTCGGTCACCGTTTGGTGAGGCGCGTTTTCGCTCCTAGATTGGTTTCTTTTCATTCAACTCCAATCACTTCACCATCGGTGACTCTTTTTCCACTGCATTGTTACGGCTGAGCCCACCACGATCGCGTTTCCCTCTTCCTCATGGACTACCCGAGCAAGAGCCGACTCAAGATCCTCGGCCGCGCTCACGTGCTCCACCCCGAGGATAACCCCACCTTAACGGCACGTCTAATTGACTCTGCCACGGTGCCACGCATCGAACGTTTCTTCCTAATCGACGTGGATTCCTACGACTGGAACTGCTCTCAGTATATCACCCCACGCTTCACGGCGGAACAAGTCACCACCGCGCTAGATCCCCTGAAAACTCGCATTGCAGAATTGGAGGACGAAATACGTTCACTGCGTGCCAGCGTCTGATCTTCCGCCCCACGCTACGCCCTACCCCATGCCTCGCTTAATCTCGATCATTATACCCACCTTCAACGAGGAGAACGCCCTCGAAAAGATGGGGCAAAATCTGGAGGCTCTGCAGGGCGAATGCGCTTTCGAAATCATCATAAGTGATGGCGGCAGTTCCGATCGCACGGTTGAAATCGCCGCGCGTTTTGCCCAGATCGTTCATGCCCCCAAGGGCCGCGCCTGGCAATTAAACGAAGCCGCCAAAACTGCCCGGGGAGATGTGCTATTCTTCGCGCATGCTCACATGACTCTCCCTCGCGGCACCCTGGCCAGTATCCGCACCACCATCGACCATGAGTCCTATCAAGGCGGAGGATTCTCTAACGAATTCACTTCCCATAACCGAAAAATTAAACGACTCGGGCGCCTCCTCAACTTCCGCCTATTCGACAACGACCACGCCCGGAACACCCGGTTCTACGGTGACAATGGTATCTTCGTGCGCAAAGACATCTTTGATGCGCTGGGTGGCTTCAAACTGATCCCGATATGGAGGACTACGACTTTTCGCAGCGCCTGCGTCACCGGTTTTCCGTCGCCCGCATCAGCACCCCTCGCATTCAACTTTCGCCCCGCCGCCACGTGAAATCCGGCTTTTGGAAAACCCGCTTCCTTTGGGTGGCCATCAAACAGCTCTACCGGTGCGGAGTGCCGCCCGAGTTTCTCGTTAAGTTCTACCCCACTGTTCGCTAAAATCTCGCTATGAAAAACTACGACCTCTGCGTGATCGGAGCCGGTTCCGGCGGCCTCGTCGCCGCCACCACCGGCAATCGCCTCGGCCTCAAAACCGTTCTGCTCGAAAAAGATAAAATCGGCGGAGAATGCACCCACTCCGGCTGCATTCCGAGCAAAGCACTCATCGCCGCCGCCAAGGCCTATCAGACGAGCAAAGACGCCCCTCGCTATGGCCCGCCCCCTTACGCGCCGGCCACACCTTTGGATTTCGCCCAGGTGATGGAGCATGTGAACGACGTGGTGCAAGGCGTCTACGCCAACGAAACGCCCGACGTATTTGAGCACATGGGTATCGATGTCGTGGTGGATTCCAGCGGGGCCAAATTCATCGACGCCCACACCGTGCAAATTGGTGGTGAACTCATTGCGGCAAAATACTTCGTCATCTGCACCGGCTCATCCCCCCGTCCGTATTGCCCCGAGGGCGGTGACCCGCGGCAATTCCTGCACAACGAAAACTTCTGGGACCTGCACCAACAACCGAAGTCGATCACCTTCATTGGCGGTGGCGTTATTTCCGCCGAGCTCGGTCAAGCCATGCGGCGACTTGGCACCGAGGTGAACATCATCGATCACAACCCACGCATCCTCAAAGCGGTCGATCCTGAAGTAGCGGAGATCCTCTCCACCCACCTCAAAGAGGAGGGGGTGAAATTGTATGCCAACACCGAAGTATTGAACTGCCGCGCCGAACCTGACCGGACCACTTTAACGATTAAGACGCCCTCCGGCACGACAGACCTCACCTCCGAAGCCGTATTTATTGCGGTGGGACGCGTGCCCAACATCGGCGGACTCGATCTCGCCCGCGCCGGCATCAATGCCACCGACCGTGGTATCACCACCGACGAATTTCTGCGCACTTCCGCCCCCCATATCTACGCCTGCGGCGACGTGACCAGTCCGGCCAAATTCACTCACGCCGCTTCCTACCAAGCCGACGTTTGTATCTCAAATATTCTCCAAGAACGTGCTAAAAAAAGCGACTTGCGCGCCTTTCCCTGGGTCATCTTTACCGAACCGGAAATTGCCCACGTCGGCATCAGTGAAGCGCAAGCCATCAAGGAATCGATCCCACACACCGTGCTCAAAGTAAACGCGACCCTCGACCGCTTCGTGGCCGAAGGCAACACGACCGGATTGCTCAAAGTGATCATCAGTGCGGACGACCTTGTCATCGGCGCAGATGCCATCGGTCCCCATGCCGGCGAATGGATCCACCCCCTCGCCCTCGCCGCCCGGCAACGACTCCCTTTACAGAGCTTCATCGACACCGTCTTCGCCTACCCGACCTATTCCGAGATCGTCAAAAAAGCCTTCGTCCGCCACCTCCGTTCCCGAGCCTAACTGACACCACCTTGGCCCACCACCGCCGACCCTCTTCGAACTCTACCTCGCCCCGGCCCCCCAACTAATCTTTCTCCGTCTCTTTCTCCTTTCTTGTGCGCCACCGTCCCGGCGACCGCGGATCGTTCGGCGTTCCTGCCGTTCGGACGTTGCGTTGAGCTTTAGCCGCGTCATCCGCCCCCCCCTTTCCCCGTAGGATTCGGTCACCGCCCAACCCGAACCAAGTCACGCAAGGAGCCCTCGAGGCGATAACGGTGAAATCGATCACGAGATCGGCGACTTTCACCCTAGGATCAATGACGGATTCTCCCCGCATCAGTTCGCAAGTCTCGGTGCAACTCCCCGCGGCCGCGGTATTCGGCCGAAGCCATTTCGCTCAGTTCAACGCCCTCAGCGCGACCGTCACCACGCTCGCTCAGCCCGCCGTCTCACCTTTGATCAGCTCGGGCACAAATACCCGTGACGGCACTTGTTTCAACTCCGGCTGCTCCACGAGCTGCTGCGCCATTTCGAAAGCAGCGACTCCAATCTCATACGCCGGCACCCGGATCGTGGTGAGCCGCCGCCACGCCGAGAGCGCGGCATAGTCCCCATTGTAACCCGCCAACGCGATGTCTCCGGGCACCCTGATTTTTTGCTCGTAGAAAAACCGCGCGATCCGATTCACCAGCTCATCATCGGAAGCGAAAATAGCATCACATCCTTTCACCTGCTCCCACCAATCATCCGGGAATTCTTCGCGAAACCCGATCACTTCGTCGGCGAAAAAGTAAACCACCGTCGGCTCGAGCCCCGCTGCCCGCATAGCGTTCCGGTAACCCTCCAACCGCGCCGACGCACTGTAGTGCATGGTCTCGATATCTGGATCATGATACGGCTTGCGATGCGTGAAACAAATCTTCCGGTGACCCCGCGAGATGAGGTGCCGAGTCATAATTTCACTCCCTTTGACGTCATCCACAAACGCCGCATTAAACCGCTGACTCTCGTTGAGGTAGACGACCGGTAATCGATCCTCCACGAGTCGCTCGTGGATGTGTTTCGTGATGTAGTGGAAACTCGCAATCACCAACGCATCCAAATTGTGCTGATCAAAAAGTGTCGGTAAACGCGCCTTCACGTGATCCACTTGCTGCGGCAATCGGATCAGCGTGATACCGTAGCCTTGCCTGTCCGCCGCATCATGAAACCCCGCCAAATAATCATCTGGCAAGTGAGTGTGGGCCCCCTGTTTCGCGAAAAAGAAACCCATGTTCTGGAACCGACTGGTGCGAATTGAACGCGCTCCCGCATGCGGCCGATACTTCAACCGCTTCGCCACCGCGTGGACCTTCTTCACCGTCTTCTCCGGAATGTGAATCGTCGAGTTTTTCCCCGGGCTCAGTGATTGGGATACCGCCGCGATACTCACGCCCAACACCTCAGCAATATCTTTTTGGGTGGTCCGTCGGGGTTTGCCCCTGGTCGCGGGCAATGGATCAGAGTTTCGAAGCATCGCTCACTCAACCCAGCACCGATCGTTCTCGTTAGCGAGCAAGGGATTTGAATGAATATCTCCGGTTTGATCTCAAGGGAGAACCCCCAGTCCGATTGCCCCCCCGCTCCCGCCATTGAGGGGAGTCCTTAACCGAACTAAAGGTTTTATTTATTTGATGCCCCACTTCGTCTCCACCGCCTTTTTTCGTTCCACGGGAAGCTCGTATTTGTTTGGTGGGCTAGGAAGCTGGGGCGGAATACTGCCGCCCCGACTCGACCTCTTCCTCATGAAATTTTTTTCGTCATTCGCCCCACCCAGTTCGTTCGCTCGACTTCGCTCCACCCTGTTCTGGGTCGGCACAATTTTGGTCGCCGCCCCGAGCCTACCCACCGCCAAAGCTGCTGAGGATCGACCCAACATCGTCTTCTACCTCGCCGACGATCAAAACTACTGGGACTACGGATTCGCCGGTAACCCTCACGTCACCACCCCGCATCTTAATGCGCTCGCCCTTCAAAGCCTTCGGTTTACCCGCGCCTACACGAGCATGTCGATCTGCACCCCCAGTCGATCCACGCTCTACACCGGTCTCCTCCCCCTCGGCCACGGGTCTTACATGAACCACATTCCCAGTCGCCCGGGTGTGCGAAGTGCCCCTCACTATTTGGGACCACTCGGCTACGAAACCATCCTCGCCGGCAAGAGTCACGTGAAACCCGACTCCGTTTACGCTTGGGACGCCTACTTTCCGGCCGTGAAGAGCCCGAAAGAGGCCCGTAACGTCCTCCCCTTAGCCGACCTAAAAGACTACCTCAGCAACGCCACCAGCAAGTTCTGCATCTTTCTCGCTTCCGACTTTCCGCACGGCCCCTACCCCGATCGGCCTGCCCTTCTCCTTGATCAAGCCTACACCCCTCCCGGAGCCAACCCGAAACCCAACCTCAAACAACGCGCCGGCTACTACGATAGTATCGCCACCGACGATCGGCAGGTCGGCAGCGTCATCGCCCTCCTGCAGCAAACTGGCCAATGGGAAAACACGATCTTCATCTACGCCGCCGATCACGGCATCGACGGTAAATATACCGTATCCGATCAAGGCCTACGCGTCCCCCTCCTGATTCGTTTTCCCGCCAACCGTCACGCGGGCCAGTCCACCGACGCGCTCATCAGCCTCACCGATATTCTGCCGACTTTTATCGAGTGGGCCGGCGGCCAGGTGCCCGCCGAACTCGATGGCATTTCGCTCCACCCGCTCATCGAAGGACAGGTCGCCCGGGCCCGCGACGAATTGATCGGCGTGCAAACGTGGCAGAACGTGCAAAAAGCCAAAGTCTTCCCCGCCCGCACCATCATCGAGCAGCGCTACAAGCTCACCGAGAATTTCAACGCTCAGGCTATCCACGAACGTAACTTCGGCGTTAACCCCGTCGTCAATGCCTTCATCGCCAAAGGCGCCAACGCATTCCCTCACACGCCGAAACTCGAACTCTACGACGTGATTGCAGACCCTTTCGAACATCACAATCTCGCCGACCTTCCCGAGCACACCGCCACCACCGAACGCCTCCGCGCCCGCCTTCGCACCCTTCTCGCTGCCCAACACGACTTCGTGCTCGAACGCCCGGCTGCCATCCTCCTGAAACCGACCCTCCACCCCCTCGATGAAACCTCCCAGTGGAAACAGGTTGAACCCGAACTCGAAGGTAAACTCACCCCCGAAGACTACCGCCCCAGTCACGACTAAAAAGCCCTTCCCCTTTTTGATCATGCATCGCCCCCTCGCCTTCTTCTTATCGTCCGCCCGCCTGCGCTGCGACAACCTCCGGCGACTCCATCCGCACCACCCGTTACGTCCACCCCGAATTCGTTAACCAAGAATACGAAGTCGTCGAAGCCATGCTCGACGATCTGCAGTATGACCCCGACGAAAACGACCCCATCGTCGACGCCCACTCCGCCCGCCCAAAACGCCTCAGCTCCTTGCTCGGCCCGGGTCCCGAGGGCAAACGCAATGCCTGGCGCGCCCTCGTCGAGGAATCCCGCGACAACACCCCTACCGCCACTCCGCGCCATCTCCCAGCTGCCATCCATCCCGCCGACTATGAGCAAAAACTAGCCACCTTCCGCCCCTAGTCATTCTCCCGCAGACGTTGCGCTGAGCTTTAGCCAGCGTTCCCTGCCCCCCCCGGGTCCGCACCCTGCCTCTCGGCCCAAATAAATGACCCCGTCAGGCGAAACGGTAGTGAAGCCATTCGTGTCCATTCGTGGTTAAAAAAACCTGCCCCTCCGCCCTACCGCTTCACGCCCCGAATCTCCAAATCCTCCTGCAACAGCTTGAGCGCCATCTGGCGAAACACGACCAGATCGCTGCTCTCGGTCGCCCGGGCCTGCCCCTTCCAGCACCCCGTCGCATCCAAGGCTTCACGGTGAATCACGTCGCCCGCCCCGTAGCGTCGTTGTTCACCGGATACGCAATCCAACACCACCGCCCCCGTGCGCACGTAGTAGACCCCGCGGCAAAGATCGCCCGCCGCAAACAACTCCTCGTCCACCTGCAAATGGATCGCCCGCAACACGTCTTCCGGCGGCGGTAAAACCAGACTAATATCTCGTGCAAATACGAGGTCGAACGTCCAGCCGACCACCACTCGCAGCTTACGTTTCAAGCCGGGTAACTTACTCAGATAAATCGTGCGCCACATCCACCACGCGATGAAGCCTCTGAACCGCATGCCCATGACTTCCGCCACCGCTTCGTTTGCCCCGATCGAGGCGAGTTGCCCCAGATAACGAAACGTAAACGGCCGCAGCTCTCCGCCGCTCAACGCGGCCGCCATATTCCGTCCGAGCAACGTGCCTTGCCTCATCGCGAACTGCGCCGTCGGCGGCGCATCCTTCAGCTCGCCCCGATCACTCCACGGCACCTGCGCGCCGTCGCCGGCCGACCACAGTTCATCGAACCCTTTCACCCGTAAGTTCGAATCCACGACAACGCGCCCACGATCCCGCGTCACCCCGATCTCATCACAGAGTTTAGCCACCACCGGATTCGGCGAATTGCCGATCGTCGAGATGATCGTGTGCGTCTCAATATCATCGCCTTGATTCAAGATCACGCGCGAAGCGGTCACTTCCTGTACGCGCGAATTCAGTCGAATCTCCAGCCCCCGTTTCACCAACGCTTCCCGCGCATAATTACCCAGTTCCGGGCCGATCTCCGCCAGTAACTCCCCCCGGCTATGCACCAACACCACGCGCAATTCATCCCGCTTCACGCGGCTATACATCGGCTCCACTGCGCGCACCAAATCAAACACCTGCCCCGCCGTTTCCACTCCCGTGTAACCGCCACCCACCACCACAAATGTCAGTAACCGCCGGCGCAGTGCCTCGTCCTCCACCAAATTTGCTTCCTCCATCCGATTGATCACCGCCGCCCGCAACCGCAGCGCATCCGCCACCGTCTTCAACGGCCGCCCATACTCCGCCATTCCGGGCACTTTGCTCATATCCGTCACACTGCCCAATGTCAGCGCCAGATGCCCGAATCCCACCCGATGGTTTCGCGTAAAACGTCCCCCGTCCAATACCAGTTCCTTCGCCCGCCAATCAATCTTCGTCACCCGTCCCTGCAACACCGTCACCCCCGCACAAAATTCCCTTAACGGATTCACTACATCTGTCGGCGAAAGCGCCGATCCCGCGACTTCCGCCAGCATCGGCTGAAACACCAACACGTTCTGCTCCGCAATCAACGCCACCCGTTTCTGCGCCGCCTCCTTGCCCCACGCCTTCACCAAAGCTCGCGCCGCATAGGCCCCCGCAAATCCACCCCCGGCAATCACAACGTCAAATTTCACCCCTCACGCTGAGTCCGCCACCTGCTCCTGCGCGAGCAGTGAAGCAGAATTATACCAAACCGTATGGATTCCCCCGCCGCTGACACCCCCCTCTCCCCCCGGTTGACTACCAGAAATTGGGCCCGGACTTTTTTTGACTTTTTCCCCAGGTATCGTCGACGAGTCCGAGTTGGTCTTCATCAAAAACGACGTTCTGTTCGAACCACATCTCGATACGACTACTCGCAATCCACTTCCGTGATTCGACGGAGTCCGTGATGAATGAGGTGAGTTTGGTCGTAACCGGAGTGGGACCCTTTTGGTTAACTGAGTTCAGCCAATCTTTAATGAACGGCCTCAGGTCAATTTCGAGGCACTCGACTTTTCGACGAGCGATCTTTTGAGCCTTGTCCTGATCAACGGCATGGGTGACTCGAAACTCCAACCAGAACCGTCCGGAATCGCACAGAACATCTGGGCGTAGTAGCTCGCCCGTCTGAGTGTCGGTCACACTCACTTCCGGGACGGCGTCACGGAATCGGCGTTTTTCGGGACTAAACATCCACCCGCCGTCACACTTTGGAGGATTCGAAATTCTGCGCCACCTTGAGTCATTTTGAAGCTCCCGAATTTCTCCGCAACCGGGGAGCATAGCAACCAACGGGTCTGCGACGATTTGCTTCACCATTTGATGCACGCTAGTTTCCAGCCCTGTCGCGCAGTTGTAACCGACCCCATGGGCAAAATGATGCCGGAGAATCTCCCCTTTCTTGGCCACCAAGGGATTCCCACACGCCGCGCAGACGCATCCACACTTTGCGCCGCGCTCTACGTCACCGATATCCCAAATACGGCCATCTTTGAAACCGAACGGAATCCCGTTCGCACATTCGTTTTCTTCTCGATCTGGGGTTGAGTTGTTCACGGAGCGAAACAGTGAAGACGCTAACACTACTTCACCGTAAATTGCTGAGCGAGGGCGGCGATGGTCATGTTATCGGCAATCACATCATGCGGGATGAGAAGGTAACTCCAAGGCTTGCCGGTGTGCGTTTGCACGTGCGCCGTCGCATTACGGCACCACGTCACTGCTACGTCCCGTTTGGCGATCACGTCATCCGATTCCATCTCGTTCCGTGCCTTGGGTTCCATCATGTAAATGTGATCCACCGTTTCGGCGATAAAGTCGGGCTGGTATTCTGGATGATCCACCCCTGATTTGTAGTAGATCTGAAACTGGCCCTTGGTCGGCTTGAACCACTTGTCGGCTTCGCGATCCAGAATGACGGCGAGTTTTCGTTCCGAATCGGAGTGAAACTTCTGCACGGGATACAGACACTTGCCGAAGCCTCCGAAGAGATACTTGGCCATGTTGCTCTTGTCCGCCGGGGCCTGTCGGAAATTGAGCGACGGGCTATCGGCGGCAGCCGTGTAGGCGCAGGGTTTGAGCTCCGTGAAACCTTTGCTGATCTTCACCTCAACTTCGACTTTATCCTCCCAGAAATGCTGCTGCATCTGGGAGTGGATGAGCTTGGCAATCGGCCGCGCGTAACATCTCACCACATCACTCACTTCATCCGGTTTGAGGTAGGTGCCAAGATGGCCGACGATTTGTCCGGCCAGATCATAGAGCAGGTCAGCGTGCTCGTCGTAGGGGATGTCGTCCGCCTCGATTAAAATTCGAACGATGTAGTTCTCCACCCGAGGTTCGTCGCTCTGACCGCGTTGCGGTGCGACGATGCGATTGTCTCCCGTGCGAAGGTATTGCACCCAGATATCTTCCGATACGGGCGGGTAGTTAACGGTTTTGAGGTCGAGTTGGAATGACTTGTAGCCCGAACGCACGTCGCCCTTGGGCACGACCAAAATACGGGGAATGCAAATGGTCTGTTGTTCGACGAGCTGGGTAGTCTTCGAGATAATCGCAGCGAAATCGGGCTGATCGACCACCCCATCCAATTCCGTCTGCATGGGACGATAGCGGGCTTGCACCTCTTCCAACACCATTGCCTGCACTTCCGGTTTTTGGAGATGCGCGATCGTGGGGAGCTTTTGCGGCTGAGTTTCCAGATTGCGGATCACTTCGTAAGTGATTTGGGCAACGTGTGGTTCAACGGGCGTCGCGTAAAGCGGTGTCGTTTCGCTCCCGGCGATTTGAGTCGTGGCAGTGGGATGCTGAGACGGCGCGAGCCCCAGTTTGGTGGCGAGCTGGGATTGGGAAACTACCGTCACCGTCTTCTCCCGGCCAAACTCGGATTCGAGCTGGCGTTGCTTGAGCCGGATCGCCGAGTCAGGGCGATTGGCCTCATCAACGATTTCTTGAAACTTGTCGTGAGCGACAATGTTGAGGGTATCCACCACGGGATCGCCCGTGCGCCGGCCATAGGGGAGTCGCAGACCACGACCGATGGATTGCTCGATAAGCGTGCGCGCATTGGCGGCCCGCAGGGGAATGATCGTGTAGAGGTTGGTCACGTCCCAGCCCTCCTTCAGCATGTTGACGTGGATGACAATTTCCGTGGGTTCGTCGGCCTGTTCCACCTTGAGCAAGCGCTCAACCATCTCGTCCTCTTCTTTGCCAGTCTTGCTGGAATCCACTTGGATGACCTTGTCTGCGTAGCGGCCCTTGAAAAATCCCTCGGATTGAATGAGCTGGAGTAGTTGCCCGGCATGAGTGGTATCGCGGGCAATGATGAGGACGAAGGGTTTGACGAAGGGTTCGTCGTTTTCCCGAGCGTAGGTCTCCAGTTCGACTTTGGTGCTTTCGTGCAGCCGGATGCCGTCCTCCAGCTTCATGCGCTCGATTTCCTCGGGCGACATTCCCGCAGGATTGAATGCCTTGCGAGTGACTACCGCCGGCTCCTTCACAAAGCCGTCGTCCATGGCGCGGGCCAGAGAATAGTCGAAGATGACATTCTTAAACGGGTCCGAACCCTTGCCGGTCTCGATGTAGGGTGTGGCGGTGAGTTCGAGCCCTAAAACGGGTTTGAGCTCGTTGATCGCGCGGAGGCCCGCCGAAGCGCGATAACGGTGCGATTCATCCATCAGGATCACGAGATCAGGCAACGCGGCGAGGTAGTCGAAGTAGCTTTCGCCGATGTATTCGGAAAGTCGCTTGATGCGGGGGGCCTTGCCGCCGCGCACTTCCGAAGTGATCTTTGAAATGTTGAAGATATTGATGTGCACCACCTGCTCATAACCCGGCAGCAGGTCTCGTTTCACTCCCCCGCCTTGTTCGTAATTGTCGCCGGTGATGATAACCGGGGCATTCTGGGCAAACTCGGAAATGCCCTTGAACACATACTTCCGCGTATTGGGCGTGAAGTCGGCAATCAGCTTGTTGTAGATCGTCAGATTGGGGGCCAGGACGAAGAAATTGTCGATCCCATGCGCCAGATGTAGGTAGGCGATGAACGCCCCCATAAGTCGCGTCTTGCCGACACCGGTCGCCAGGGCGAAGCACAGCGAGGGAAACTCGCGTTCGAAGTCGGTGACCGTCGGGTATTCGCTACGGATGATCTCCAACACCGCCGCGAGGTCGGCTGACTTCTTGGGCGGCACAATCTCGGTGATCCGGTCAAGGATGACGAGAGAATCGCGCTGCGGAGCGCGCAGACTAAGGCGGCCAGAGATGGCGTTGACGTGTCGGTTCATGAAGGGGGGACGTTGGATGCTGTTTGATAGGCCTGCCGCGGGTGGTTAGCGTCGTTTGGAAAACGCCGGGTCAACAAACCTTCTCTTACCAGCGGGCTCAGATACACGTTGCGCAGCCCGTTGGATTTGCGGTTCAGCAACTCGGAGAGTTCGGCCAAGCTTAGGTAACGGCCCGCGCACAGCTTCAGGATTATTTCCCGCACCAGGGTGGCGGCTATCCTTCCCGTTCGGGCGACGGGGGCCGCGCTTGCGAGCAAATCAGCCCAAACTTCAGGTTGGGTTGTCTTGATTGACCCACTGGTCCTGTAATTTGAGGAGCTATCGTTGTAATTTGAGGAGCTGTCGCCGTAACTTGAGGAGTTCGGCGGCTTAAGGATGGAGCTCGATGGCTTAAGTAAGGAGCTGCGGTCCTTAAGTAAGGAGCTACTCGCTTCGGTGGACGGCGAGTCGGCCGCGATCCGATAGCGGGTCCACCTTCGCCGTGCGTCCGACACCAGTAGCCCGCGTTCACACAAGCTGGCCAACATTCGGGAAATATCTGCGGGATGGGCCTCCAGCAGTTCCTGCAAGCGGGCATTGGACACGTCCTGCTCGATATAGGCAGTCACGAGGGCCTGGATCTCCTCCGGCGTGAGCGCGGCCAACGTCGCCTCACCAAAATGATCCCTCAAAAAAGACCGCGTTTCGTCAGGAATAAGACTGATCGTGGGCAGCGTGAGCCGAACCCGATCAGGCTCGGATGAGGTTTCCAAGTGTGGCGCTCGCCAGTGCTGGCTGCGCCAGCCAGTCTTGATTTTATCCACGCCGGAGCCAGCGCGCTCGCCGCCGCCGATCATGAAAAACATCTGCTGCAGGGCTTTGTTGCGGCACTCGCTGAGATTGCCCCGCCAGAATTGATCGCGGGAGACCAGCAGCGTGCCGGGGTTCTCAAACACAAAACGGTCGGGATACCGCTCGACCACCACGCCACCGATGGCCGAATGATCGGCATGGATGAGAGCATTGACGAACGCCTCGCGCAGCGCCTCGTGCACGGGGGTCTCGTCCTTACGCTGACCATCCTCCAATTTAAACGGGATCGGCAGGCCCCGGATGAGCTTGGGCCAAGCCCGTTGATAAAACTGAAACAGGTTTCCCTCCCACGTGCCGTCGGGGTGTTCGCGGTCGGTCCAACGCACATCCGGACTCAACTTCTCCCGGTAATCGATCATGAACCGGGGAGCCGCCCCCGGATCGCGCAAGGGCTCGCTCCGCCCAAACATCAGCAGGCCGGCGAGGGTGAGTCCGCTCACGCCGGATTCGCGGTCGAGCCGCCAGCCACCGAGCTTTTCCAGCAGGTCTTGGTCATCCAAGGCAAGCCACGGGTGTTCTCCCTTAGCCGCGCGCAAGCGCTGACGGTATTGGGTGAGACTCGCCGCGTCCAGGTCTCCCAGCCCAAAGCCCGTGAGCACGCGATAATCCGCCGGGGTCTGTTCCGCGTCGGCAAACAGTCGCCGCACCTCCTCCTCCGTGCAGCGAAAGTCTCCCTCGTGGCGGCGGCGATAAGTGTTACCCAGCGGCTGGGCGTTCAAGTAAACGGGACGCTGGGAGCGCCCCGCGCGCGGCACCTGGATGATCACTAGATGGACCGCATTGCACAACGGTGCTTGGGGCTTGTTCATCAGGAGTCAGGCTGTCGGCTTCGCGACATCATAACTCTCAGGGATGGCATTCTACTGCAGCACCATGCTGGCCATGGCGCTCGAACTCGCCGAGTTCCAACCCGAATACGAAGATATTGCCTCCAAATTTTTCGAGCACTTCGTCACCATCGTCGACGCCATGAACGGTCTCGGCGGCGATGGCCTGTGGCACGAAGCCGACGGTTTTTACTACGACCAATACCTGCCGCCTGACGGCCCGCCCCAACCCCTGCGCGTGCGCTCCATGGTCGGCATTATTCCGCTCTTCGCCGTCGAATTCATCGACGAAGCCCGCCTTGACCAGCTCCCCGGTTTTGCCAAACGCACCCGCTGGTTTTTGAAAAACCGGCCCGACCTCGCGAAGCAAATCTCCTACTTCAACGCCAACGGTTGCACCTCCGGACAACACCTCCTCGCCATCCCGTCCCGCGAACGCCTCGAACGCGTACTCCGCTACGCTTTCGACGAAGACGAGTTCCTCTCTCCCTACGGTCTACGCTCGCTCTCCAAAGCCCACGCCGAACACCCCTTCGTCATGGCAGCGGGCGATGAAAAACACTCGGTCAGCTACGTGCCCGGCGAATCCGATTCATTCATGTTCGGCGGCAACTCCAACTGGCGCGGGCCCATCTGGTTTCCGCTCAATTACCTCTTCATCGAAGCCCTCGAGCGCTACCACCACTTTTACGGCGACGACTTCACCGTGGAGTATCCCACCGGCAGCGGCCACCAACTCACCCTCAAAGCCATCGCCGACGACCTCGCTCAGCGCCTCAACCACCTCTTCCTCCCCGACCCCGCTTCCGGCCAACGCCCCGCCCACGGCCCCGACCCCCGCTACGCTACCGACCCCCACTGGAAAGACCTCGTCCTCTTCTACGAATACTTCCACGGCGACACCGGCCAAGGCCTCGGCGCGAGCCACCAAACCGGCTGGACCGCCCTCACCGCCAAACTCCTGGAAAAGCATCCCGAGTAGTTTCTCCCCATTGCCTCACCGAGGAACCGACGCACCGCGGGGCCTTCCGCTGGGCGTCAGCCCTTTGCCTACTTCTGTTGAAACCCTCCTGCCACACCCACAGCCCGAACTTGACGACTACTCTGTAATACATAGTTTTACGTCATGATTAAAACGATTTCCAAAATCGGTAATTCCCAAGGCCTTATACTCGACAGTGCCTTGATGGAGCTCGCTCGCCTCAAGGTCGGAGACGCCGTGGATGTCGTCGTTCACGACAGCGGCTCGATCACCCTGACTCCGATGCGTCCCGTCATCACTCCCGAGCAAGCGAACACGGTGGCCGAAGAGGTCATCAAAGACTACGACGAAGTCTTCCGCCGCCTATCATGAGCCAAGACCTTGCCCACCTAACGGTCGCGGCGGCGGAGGCCATTCATGCCGCCGCCTTGAGGGCGCACGGAGGCGGCCAAGGCTTGCGCGATCGCGGCCTGCTCGAATCCGCGATCGCTGCGCCCCAAGCCACCGCATTCGGCGAGGCGCTCATTACCGATCCAATAGAAGTTGCCGCCGCCTATCTGTTTTATCTCTGCCGCAATCACCCATTCGTCGATGGCAACAAACGCTTGGCCCTCGGCGCTTGCCTCGTATTTCTCCGCTGCAACCACATCACGGACCACCCACCCAAAACGCCTGACGAAATCGATGCCTGGGAGTGCCTCGTGCTCGATGTTGCCTCATCCCAACTCGACCGCGAACAAACCTCCGCCCGCCTCCGCAAACTCCTAGAAAATCACCCCGGCTAGTCTCCCTCGAGTCCATCATTTCAGTTCTCCCCACAACCTCACCGAGGTAGGGACGAACCGCTGGGCCGTCCGACCTCTGTTTTCTCTGTTCCCTCCTGTAAAAAAACCAGTGCGTCAGCTCTTCGTTTCCTTCTGCTCAAAAAATCCCGCCTCTCCCCGTGACCCCCAAACGCTACTCCCCCATCCTCCTTGCCACGTGTTCCATCCCCTGGACCGCCGACTACGAATTCGACGCGCCGCTTTTCACGCGCTCCGTCCAGCAACTCGCCGCCGAGATGACGCCCCATCTCTACCTGTTCGGCACCGCCGGTGAAGGGTACGCGGTCACGGATCGGCAATTTCAACTCATCACCCAAACCTTCCGCGACGCCCTGCCCGAAGGCACCGTGCCGATGATCGGCGTCATCAGCCTCTCGCTCGGCACCCTCATCGAGCGTATCGAGTTTTCCTATTCAATCGGCTTCCGCGACTTTCAAATCTCGTTTCCCAGCTGGGGCGCCCTGACCGATGACGAGGTCGATCGTTTCTTCGCCGCCACCTGCGGTGCTTTCCCCGACTGCCGTTTTCTTCACTACAATCTTCCCCGCACCAAGAAGGTGCTCCACGGCGACGACTACGCTCGCCTCGCTGCGCGCCACCCCAACCTGGTCGCGATCAAGATGGGTGGCCTCGATACCTCGCCGCTCGCCGATATTCTGAACAAAGCACCCGCGCTCCAGTGCTTTTTCGTCGAGTTCGGTTACGCCGCCATGCGCGACCAATACGAGTGCGGTTACATTGCCGCCATGGCCGGAGGTAAACCCACTTGGGCCCGCGAGTTTCACGCCGCCCGCGGCGACCGTCTCGCCGCGATGCTCGCCGAAGCGATCGAGGCCCGCGACGTGTTAGTCAAACACGTCACAGTCTGCGGTGCCCATATGGACGGCGCTTACGATAAGATGAACCTCAAGCTCCTCGCACCTGATTTCCCCCTCCGACTCCTCCCGCCCTACACCGCCCCGGACGACGCCGACTTCGAACGACTCGTCGCCGAGCTCCCGCCCTCCTGGCTCAACGAGTCCAGCGATCACCGGCGATGCCCCGGCCCGCCCGCCAGCCGTTTTCCCAAAAGGCAATAAAGAGAACCGAGCCACTCCACGGCGTAAAAAGGGAAATTTGGTTAGACCAATGACCCAAAGGGGTGACTATCGCGGGTGCCCAGAATGGGCGATTGAAGAGCAAATTACACCTATCCGATCCGGGGAAAAAGCAGTGGGGCGGGGGATTGGTATCCGGTATTTATCTGTGCAATCTGTGGTTAAAAAAATTCTTCCGCTTAGATCGACTCTGTTGCCTCATTTCCGGGGGCTTCGTTTCCTTCGTCTAAACCGACGTCGACACGGTCCCGTTGCCGTCGCCCCTCCGCCCCCGGCCTCCCAGCCCTGGGACCGCCGAGGTCCCCCTCGGCCCCCTTCTACCGCCAACTTCAACGCCCACCGCATCTCCCCGTCAGCCGGCCATTTCCACCAAAACAAACCGACGGAAAACAAAGCCCCGACCAACGCCCCCATGGCGGATACCCCAGCAGGATTCGACCTCAACTCCGTGGACGTAAACGACCGCTTTCGTGATCGATTCCACCATCACTCCTCCGTGATATCTCCGCTCTCCTCGGTGATCTGTGTGACCCAATCCGACTCCGGAAACTCGAACTAAGCGTAAGCGCGGATCTCGAAGATTCGCGCGTGATCAATCCCATTCGTCGCCGCCACCGTCACGCGCAAGGCCGACACTCCCGCCACCACGTCAAACCTGTGCCGCCGCCGCCGTTCGTAGTTGCCCACCACCTCGGCCAACACCCGCCACTCGCCCCCCACCTGCCCCTCCACCGTGTAGTCCCGCACCGTCTCGGTTTGCGCCTGCCCCCACTGCATTTTCGCGGTGTAAGCATCCGCCCCCGAAAGCGTCAGTAACCGGTGTAGTCCCGTATCAAATACAATCGAGACCTCGCTTATCGCGACCACTTCCGCCCACCGCATTTCGATCCAAGCAGGCAAGCCATCCACCGGATCACTCATCCACCGATGGAGCCCTGGATTCGCCCGATCCGGTGGCGCGCAGGTAACCGCTGCGGCGACTTCCTTGCCTGACTCCACGTGCGTCAAAACATCTTCCCACAAGTTCAACTTCGCGCCCGCAAGGCTCGCCTCGGGATTCCCTGCCACCGTGCGCGTTTGCCCACTGCGCACCAAATCCGGCCCCGCTCCCCCTTGCGCACTTGATGCCTCAATCGCCGCGGCCCCTCGCACCAAATCCGCCGTATCCGCGTTGCGCAGGCCCAGCAGAAAACAATCATCCCGCAACAATTGCTGCTGCACCATCGGCCAAAGATCCGGTCGCTCCGTGAGCTCCGCGGGAGTCACCCCTGCCTGCAAGGCCACGGCCGCCGCCGTCCCGACTCCCTGCCCAATCACCGCGCACGTCGCCATCACCCGCGTCGTCGCAAATGCAATGTGCGTCGCCGAAATATTGCGCCCCGCGAACATCAAATTCCGCGGCGTCGTCGCCACACAAGCACGCAACGGAATGTCGTAGAGAAACGGTAAATGATGCTGCGTGCACGGCGGCAACTCCGGCGCATCCACGCCCTCCGGCGGATGCGTGTCCACCGGCCAACCTCCAAACGCGATCGCATCGGCAAAGGGCACCGACTGCACCACATCATGCTCCGTCAAAATATGCCGCCCCACAAAGCGCCGACTCTCCCGCTTACCGGGTAAAAATCCAAACCAATCCAGCGCCCAATACGACGCATCAATCGCCGATTCGTTCTTCACGTAGTTCCACACGCCCAGCGTGATCGCCAGTAATTCATCCCGAATCGTCTCGTTGTCCTTGAGCGTATCCAGCTCTCCGCCCCACTCCGCCCACCAGTAACCGTATTCCAGACCCAGATCCGATTGCGGCTGCCCGTAAGGCCGCAACTTAAAATCTGACTCCTTAAACTTCCGCACCCACGGCGGCGCCACAAAGGGCATCGGTCGATCGTGCTTCCGCCCCTGAAACATGATGGTCGAACCCAACGTTTTTCCGTCCGCTGTCGGCGCGGCCAATTTCTCGCCAAATTCGGCCATGCCCTCTCGTCCAAACCGAAACGGCGCCCCCGCCTCAACGCCCAAGCGACCATCGCCCGTGCAGTCGACAAACACCTTGGCCGCGATCCGAAACCGATCCTCCGTCGACGCCCGCGTGGCCGTCACCGCCTTGATCTCCTCATCGACGACTTCCGCCCCGTCCACCGTCGTGTTGAGCAACAACCGCAGGTTTGGTTCCCGCCGGCATTTGTCATACAAAACGAGATCCAGCATCGATGCCGACCGCTGCGGATTATTCACCGCCAGCTCCAACCGGATCTCCTCCATGATCCCGCCTTCGCGCAGTTCCGTCTCCAACGCCACGCCCCCCCGCAAACCGGTCGCCCCCACGATATGCATGCGCACCTCGCTCGACGCATTGCCGCCCAAAACCGATCGATCCTGACACAAAATCACCTTCCGGCCCAGTCGCGCCGCCGCCAACGCGCCGCACACCCCCGCCATGCCACCGCCCGCCACCAAAAGCTCCGCTTCCAGTGAGATCGTTAAACTCTCCGCTTTCTTCATCACTCCCCCCCACGTTTCAGCCGCCTCCCTAAATTGGCGATCCCAGATTCCTGCGTCACCGGTCAATCGTTGCATCGCCCCCGAATGCAGCCCACCCCGTGCGTAGTCGGTCGACGAAGCCTTTCCGTGTCCTTGTCATACTAGTCACTTCGTTCATAAACGTGATTAAAAAGCCCGGCCTCACCGCCGGCGCGTCAGCCCGACCCCATACCTAGCTCGACTCCATCCGGCCAAAAAACCACCTTTCACTCATGCCCCTCCCCACCAAGGACACCGCCCAGCAACTCCTCGAGTCCCACGTGCAAGACGATTACCAACGTCTCCACGCCCTCATGGTCGCCACCGCGATGGAGGGCTACGCGACCCACCTGGCACACGACCCACACCTGTGGTATCTCACCGGTCTGCTCCACGACATTGATTTCGAGCAACATCCCGAAACCCACCCCCGCGAATCACTCGGCTGGTTTGCAGAGTGGGACTACCCCGCAGAGCTCATCCACGCCGTCGAAGCCCACGCCTACGGTTACAACGAATTCAAAACGCTCCCGCAAACACCCCTCGCCTCCGCCCTCCTCGCGACCGACGAGCTCTGCGGCATCTTCTACGCCTACCGCAAGATGAACCCCATTCCCTACGGCGACATGAAACCCAAATCGATTAAGAAGAAAATCAAAGACCTCAACTTCGCCGCCAAAGTCGACCGCGCCACCATCTTCACCGGCTGCGAACACCTCAACCTCACCATCGACGACCACGTCACCAACCTCATCAAATTCCTCTCCCCCCTCCCCTAAATCTCCCCGCCCTCGCAATCCATCTCCCATGGTGGGTCGGGGCTTTACGCCCGACACCCCCTGCCCCTCGGTCCTAAAGAGCAAATCGCGCTCCCCCTCTCCGTTTCCGCTGTTCCCTCCGGTAAAAACCATCCTGCCTCTCCGCTTCGGCTCCGTCGCCCCTTTCCGTTTCCTCTTTTCCCTCCCGTAAACCAACCCTGCCCCTCCGCCCCCCCTCCTCTCATGTCGACCCGCCGCAACTTCCTCACCAAATCCACCCTCGGTCTCGCCGCTGCTGCCGCCGCGCTCAGCAGCCGCACCCTCTCCGCCGACCACCACAAATCCGGCCACCAATCCCACGCCGCCGACACGTGGTTCGATATCTCCCTCGCCCAGTGGTCCCTCAATAAAGCCTTCTGGAGCGGCACCCGCGACAAGATGCGCTTCGCCGAGATCACCAAACGCGAGTTTGGCGTCAACGCCGTCGAATACGTGAACCAGTTCTACCTCGAAGGTTTCAACCAAGCCGTCACCAAGGAACTCAAGACGGTCTCGGACGGCGAAGGCGTGAAAAACGTCCTCATCATGTGCGACAAATGCGGCCGCCTCGGCGACCCCGATGCCGCCAAGCAAACCTGGTCCGTCGAAGCCCACATCCCCTGGCTCGAAGCCGCCCGTACACTCGGCTGCCACGCCATCCGCGTAAACGCTTACTCCGAGAAAGCTGAAAGCTACGGCACCCAACTCGACCGCACCGCCGACGGCCTCCGCCGCCTCTGCGAAATTGGCGACACCTACGGCCTTCACGTCATCGTCGAACCCCACGGTGGCCTCTCCTCCAACGGTGCCTGGCTCGTTGCGCTCATGGATCTCGTCGGCCACCCCCGCGTCGGCATGCTCCCCGACTTCGGCAACTACGGCAGCGAGCGCGAAGGCTGGACCTACGATATTTACCGCGGCACTGCGCAAAGCATGCCCTACGCGAAAGGTGTCAGTGCCAAGACCTTCCACTTCGACGCCGCCGGCGAAGAAGACACCATGAATTTCCGCCGCCTCATGCAGATCGTCAAAGAGTCCGGCTTCACCGGCGTCGTGGACATCGAGTATGAAGGCCACGACATCGCCCCCGACGTCGGCATCAAACTCACTCGCGACCTTCTCGTAAAACTAGGCGGCCGGCTGTAGGTTCGAACCCAGCCTCGATCGATTCATATTCGGAAGTCTGAAAGACGCTAAAGACTCCCCCGGCTACGACTAGGACGGTGCTTCTATTTTCCGGGCAGCTTTAACAATTTCACGCGTCTCATTCAAAGTATGTCATGACACTAGTATCAGTTTTGCCATGCTTTAAGATTCTCTAGCCCCCCCCTGCTCCATTATTCCGTTCAACCCAGAAACCACGATTGGTCACAGCGACAAACCAAAGCGGGCCAGAGACTTATAACTCAAGAGGAATAAACCTTCACGCCGTGAATGAAAAATGCTCAATTCGTAGCCTAATTCACCCCTATCCCTCCGTGAACTCTTTCCGATCCTCTTTGTTCTCTGTGACCCTTTTCTACTGCGAAATTTAGGTTCAATCAGCCGGACGACTCTAGCTAAACCTCCGAAGCCTCCTCCCCCTCACCCCATGCCTCAATCTCTCTACCCCTTACCCGGCGTCCATCACTTTGGCCGTCGCTCGTTTTTGGCCGGCAGCGCTTCGTTCGCCACCGCCGCTCTGCTTTCCTCCTGCATGCATGGCGGCGCCCGCTCAAACCCGAAGTTTTCCGCGTATCCGTTCTCCCTCGGCGTCGCGTCAGGCGATCCTTTACCGGACGGTGTCGTGCTCTGGACGCGACTCGCTCCCCGGCCTTTCGAAACCGGTGGCGGTATGGGCGCCGACCCCGTCGCGGTTTCGTGGCAGATCGCCGAAGACGAAGCCCTCTCTCGCATCGTCCAGTCCGGCACGGCTACCGCCCGCGCCGATTGGTCCCACTCCGTTCACGTGGAGGTCAGCGGCCTGCGCCCCGACCGGTGGTATTGGTATCAGTTTAAAATCGGCGGTGAAGTCAGCCCTCTCGGCCGGACTCGCACCGCGCCATTGCCCACCGCCCTCCCCGATCGATTACGCTTCGCCGTCGCTTCGTGTCAGCACTACGAAGCCGGCCTCTACACCGCCTACGACCACCTCAGTCGCGAAGACATCGACCTCGTCGTGCACCTTGGCGACTACATCTACGAGGGGCCGCCCAAAGCCGATCAACTCCGCCATCATCTGGGCGGGGAATGCCTCTCGATCGATGACTACCGACTGCGCTACGCGCGCTACAAAACTGATCCCCATCTCCAGGCCGCGCACGCCATGGCTCCTTGGATCGTGACGTGGGACGACCACGAAGTGGCCAACAACTACGCCAACGAATTCCTCAAAAACGGCACGCCGCGCGACGAGTTTCTACTTCGCCGCGCCGCCGGCTATCAGGCTTATTTCGAACACATGCCACTCCGCCGATCGGCCCTTCCGCGCGGTCCCGACATGTTGCTGTATCGCGGACTTTCCTATGGCCGACTCGCTCAATTCCATGTGCTCGACACCCGGCAATACCGCACGCCTCAGCAACTCGGCGACGGTAATAAGCCGCCAACGCCCATCCTCCTCGATCCCCAAGGCACCCTTCTCGGCGACCGCCAACGCAACTGGCTATTCGACGGCCTCGAGCGCTCCACCGCCGGCTGGAATGTTCTGACCCAACAGATCATGATGGCGCGCGTCGATCGCAGTCCGGGACCGGAAGTGACGCACAGCATGGACCAATGGCCGGGCTACGAATTCGAACGCCGCCGCATGCTCAAACATTTTCACGATCAGCAGATCAAGAACCCCGTCGTGCTCACCGGCGACATCCACAAAAACTGGGCCAACGAACTCATCGCCGACTTCGATCAACTCGATTCAAAACCAGTTGGCACCGAGTTCGTCGGCACCTCGATTTCGTCTGGCGGCGACGGCGAAGAAAAGCCCAAGGGTCACGATCAAACTCTCGCGGAAAACCCTTTCGTTAAGTTCTTCAACGGCGAACGCGGCTACGTGCGCTGCGAGCTCACGCCCGAGACTTGGCGCGCCGACTATCGCACGATCCCCTATGTGACTCGCCCGGGAGCTCCCGTCCTTACCCGCGCCTCTTTCGTCGTCGAATCCGGCCGACCCACGCTCAACCGCGTGTAGTTTTCGTTCGCGCTCGATTTAACCGAATTTCGACAGCGAGATTGAATTCACCGCGCGCAGCACTCGATCATGCGGTGGGCGTTAATCCTCCATCGGCTGAACCGGGGTCAGGATGTCTAAACCTGAGGGATAAACCTCGGTGTCAGAGCAATGTCCCGAGGCTTTTAGATTCTATCCGCGACGCAACGCGTGAGTGCGTGAGTGGGTAGTGAGTGCGATCAGAAGGATCGTGCCCCGCCGGGGTGACGCTGGCCGGTGCCCGGAATGGGCAACTGCAGCACAAAACTTCCCGGATTCGATCCGGATAAAAGACCGTGGCGTGGGGATTGGTATCCGGTATTTATCGGTGCAATCTGTGGTTAAAAATCACTCTGCCGGTAGGTTGCTAAAGGATAAGTCCTCGTGGCAATGGGGGTCACTCCGGTTTGCCGGAGTGTCCTTTGTAACCCACCCCGGTCGATCGGCTCACGGCAACATCACCGCACTTCCGCCCACTTGAACTCGAACTCCACGATCTCCGGCGGTCGACGGTCCACTCCCTTGTAGTCGACTACCCGCAGGTAGGTTTCGCCATCCCTCTCCACCCAATAGGGCGCAGGGTAATAACCATCGGTCACGTTAATGGCTTCCTGATTATCGAGCACCGCATGGGACTCCACTTCTAGACTCGTCGGATTCACGCGAAACAAGCCCATCTTCATCGCCTGCGGAAATCGCGGATCACCGGCCTTCCGCGCATCATCCGCCAGCGGCGTGCCCCCCGTCCAGTTTCGGCCGATCAAATAAAACCGCCCATCCTTTTCCCACAGTCGCGGGCGCCCCACATAGCGCTCAATGAAGTCATAGTTTTCCGTCAGATTAACCTGTTGTTGGACTCTAAATACGCCGTCCGTGCGGTGCAAACGCACCACTTGATCGTAACCCCGGGTCACCACCAAAAACCCATCCCCCGCTCGCACAAAATAGCTCTCGTTAATTGGAATCGCGCCAAATTCCTCGGTCAGGTTCCGCACCAACGTCCAACTCTCGCCGCTGTCGTCCGACCGGATAATCGCCACCGGCCCCGCATGCGGATACTTCTCGATCACCGAATATCCTCCGGCGAGATGCGAGAACGTCATCACGATCATCCAGGTCGTGCCGCCCTCCACTACACTGCCAAATGGGTAACCAAACTCGATGCCATCGACTTCGCCAAAACGCACCAACGAGCCAAACGTCCCACCCCCGTCCATCGAAATCACGCCCTGCATGCCATCGCGCTCGGTCCCCGGCGGACGCTGCACATCGATCCAATTCGCAATCGTGCCATCCGGGTAACGCACCCACTCCCCCATCTGCATTGTCTTGCCCGCCGCTTTCGCCAGATCAGGCACCCACGTCACCTCATCCGTGCGCTTATCAATCCGCAGTAAATCCAGCCCGGCCTCCGCCCCGCCACCATGGAATCCGCCGCGCTTGAAACTCACCAAAACCTCGTCGCCCAAATCAAGCACCGCCGGAAACGCCAGATACGGATTGGCGCCATCCTCCGGCACCGCGGCCAGTACCCGCTCACGGCGATAAACCGGCTCGCGGCTTTCCACGGCCCCGAGCTCCGGCCCGCTCAAAAACCCTCCGAAAAGAATCAACGAGAACATCCCCGCCGCTTGGGGAAAAAAGCGTAATTGGCGCATGACAGCACGAACTCTAGCGGCGTTCAAAGCACGTTGTCGACCTCGCCCCCCAACCAAACCGATATTACCTCCGGTTTTCGTCGACACCCGATGTAGTGGTGGATCAGTGACTGGCTCCACCGCCTCCCAATCTCCCCCTTCGCGATGCTCTCCGGCCCCACTCTCTTCTGCCCGACCAGCCGCGCCTCGTTTGTCGTCAAATTCGGTCGACTTACCCACAACTGGGTCTCGCTTTCTATCCGAAAGCCCCCTCAAACTTCGGCCGGTGAAAATCGTAAACCGTTAAGGGTTCGAGTGAGCCCTCTAAGGCTGCCCTCACCTCCGAGTTGTCGTTAACCAAAACCAGAAGATCCGAACTCGCGATCACCTCCGGTAAGTCGCCCGTCAGCAGGCGGGTGATCGCCGGGATCTTCTGCCGAAGAGGGTGAAGGTTAACCCCGTCAGCGTCAGTCACACTCACGAGCGGGTCGTAGATTCGCACCGCTAACCCATCCGCCAACAGGCGAACCACGATATCCACGATTGGGCTTTCCCTCACGTCATCGGTTCCATCCTTGAAAGCCAGTCCCAGAATGCCAATCCGGCGAAGACCATAGGAACGGATCCGGCCGTAGATCAAATCCTGGTGATGCTCATTGCTGCTGCAAATGGCATTCAACACCGGGCTGGCAAGATCGTGGGTGCGAGCCAACGCACAGATCGCCCGCACGTCCTTAGCCGTAACGATGCAGAAGGAAACTGATATTGTGGTGTATTAAGGGTAAATGCGAAGGGAAATCAGGATGAGAAGCAGGGGCGGTTTCCGACTGCATCGCAGTTGGGAAAGGGAGATGCAGAGCTTTCGCCACCAGTCGCGTTCTCGGGGCGGCACGGCGAGCCTGATGGTGAGGGTGCCTTGAGCCTCGCTGATGACCCCGGCGGTGACAAACAGCCAGTAGCGCAGACTCCCCAAGGTGACCGCTTCGAGCCACCCGAGCTTGCGTTCGAACAAAACGATCAGGTTGTGCGTGAGCACGGCCAAGCTGAGTGCCGCCTCAGTGGCCCAAAATTCAGTGCAG